>Ga0207710_10000029_pt1 | contig 289155 bp, 231 predicted proteins | sample KBSS24metaG_FD_184400 | JGI IMG/M metagenome (GOLD analysis project Ga0207710, IMG submission 184400) | Switchgrass rhizosphere microbial communities from Kellogg Biological Station, Michigan, USA - KBS S2-4 metaG (SPAdes) (version 2) | ecosystem: Host-associated > Plants > Roots >...
CGCCACCTTCGGGTTCGACTGCCCCCGAACCAACCCGAACACCTCATAACCCTTCGCGGTCAACAACTCACCCAGATACAACCCGTCCTGACCGGTAATCCCGGTAATCAGCGCACGCGGCACGACGATCCTCCTGTAGACCACCCGGTACTGGGCGAAGGTTAGCGTCAGGTAAACCGGGCCGGTCAGCCGGGTCCCGCTCCGGCGGCCTGGACGGCCCCGTTCGAGTGGCGGGCGTCATGGCCGTGGGCGATCTCCGCGAGCCGCGGAAGGATCGCGGCGCCCACCCGGCGGGCACCCCCATTGGAGATGTGCACGCCGTCGTCGTCACGCAGTCGCACGCCGTCGATCTCGTCGACGTACTTGTTGCCGGGCGTGAGAATGGCGGCGATGTCGATCACCTGGGTGCCCGGATGGCGGGCGGCGGCCTGGCGCAGCAACTCGTTGAAGTGGATGGCACGTTCGGGCTTCGTCTCCGGATAGACGCTGCCGTCCGACGCCTCCGTCGGCTTGTAGATCGGGGCGGTCAGCAGCACCACGGTCGCGCCCCGGGCACCGAGGGTGGTGATGGCGAGGTCGAGTTCCCGGCCGAGGTAGGCGTCGAACTCGGGGTCGCCGATATGGGTCCAGCGGCCGTTGCGGAGCTGGTCGACGATCTCCCACCGGCCGACGAGCAGCATCGCCACCGCCGGGTCGTTCCTGGCGACGGCGTCCGAGAACCGTGTCGGCCACTGGTCGCAGCCGTCGGTGGGCCGGATGACCTGGCCCTGCACGCGCCGCTGCATGCCTCGCGCGACCCCACAGCCGAGCTTGGAGAAGTCGTGGATCTCCAGGCCCTTCTGGGCGGCCATCGTCGAGAAGTCGCTGAAGCCGAGGGTGAGTGCGACCGAGTCGCCGCCGAGCAGCACCCTGATCGGAGCACCCGCCCCCGGACGCACCGCCGCCGCCGGCTGCGGCGAGCTCGCGGCCCGCTGGGCGAGCGCCTCGAGCTGGGCCGGTGTGCGCACCGAGCCGCCGGCCCCCGTGGTGGCCACGAGGATCACCGCGAGCACGCCGCCGAGGGCGGCCGGCACGGACAGCCGGGGCATCGGCAGGCGGATGCGCCCGCGCCGGATCGGGTTCTCCACCAGGTGGAACGACGCGAGGGTGATGGCGAGCGTCGCGCCGAGCCGCAGCAGCAGGAGCACCACGCCGCTGGTTCCGGTCCGGGTCGCGGTGAGAGTCAGGAAGATCGGCCAGTGCCAGAGGTAGAGACCGTAGGAGATCCGGCCGACGAAGGTGAACGGCGCCAGCGCGAGCAGGCGCGCCACCGGGCTGCGCGGGGACTCCACCAGCGATGCGACGAGCAGCATCACGAGGACGGCCACCCCGAGGAAGCCACCCTCGTACAGCGGGCGGCTCTGGCCGCTCACCGTCGTCCAGATCACCAGCAGAGCCACGCCGGACAGGCTGCCGACCACCGACAGGACCCTTCGCGCCCGGGCCGAGATCGGCCGCGTCCGCTGCCCTCGCCACACCGCGAGCGCCGCCCCGACCAGCAACGCCTGGGAGCGGCTGTCCGTGCCGTAGTAGATCCGCGACGGGTCGGTGCCGGTGTGCAGCAGCACGGCCCCGACCAGTGCGGACGCCAGCGCACCGCACACCGCGACCGACAGCGCCAGCGACTGCGCCTTCTGCCGCTGACGGCGCCACCGGTCCACCGTGCGGGCGCTGTGCCGCATCAGCAGGAACACGATCAGCGGCCACAGGACGTAGAACTGCTCCTCGACCGAGAGTGACCAGGTGTGCAGTAGGGGCGACGGCGCGGAGAAGTGGTTGAAGTAGCTCTGGTCGGACAGCGCGAAGCGCCAGTTCGCCACGTAGAGCAGCGTTGAGAGGGCGTCCAGGCGCAGGGTGCCGACGTCACCGGGGGCGGCGATCCAGCGCGCGTACGCGGCCACGCCGACCAGCAGCACGAGCAGGGCGGGCATCAGGCGGCGCGACCGGCGGATCCAGAAGCTCCTCAGGTCGATGCGCCGGGTGTTGCGGTACTCGGTGATCAGCAGTCCGGTGATGAGGAACCCGGAGAGCACGAAGAAGGTGTCGACGCCGAGCAGTCCGCCCGGCATCCACGAGACCCCCGCGTGATACGCGATGACGGCCATGACGGCGAACGCGCGCAGGCCGTCGAGGGCGGGGGAGTGGCCCAGCGGGGCGAGGACGGGACCGGTGGCGTCGAGGTCGTCCTCGGGTCGCGGCGCGCGCGGTGGCCGCGTCGACGGCCGGCTCAGACCCGGGAACCGCAGCACCGTGGTGGCGTGCGGATCGGGCCGGGTAATGGTCCCGGGACGCTCGTACGGCGGCGGGGCATGACGGGGCGGCGGGGGGTCGACCCGCACGGCGCGGGACCGGGCGGTACGGGTGGCGAGCGGCGTGGTGTCGGCCGGGTTCTCGCCGCCTGGGCGCCGCGTTCGGTCGCCGGACGCCAGGGGGACGGTGTCGGCGTCGTTGCTGCTCAGCCCGATCCCTCCTCCTGGCCACGCCCGGGCGGCAGGTCGCCACATGGGCGCCGCCGAACAGGTCGACCGTTCCGGCGGCCACAGCCGGACGGATCTGCTCTGCCTGCCCCGGGTCCGCACCGCGTGCCGCCGGCTCCGGAACACACGAGGACTTCCGATCGGCAAGGCTAACCGCCGCGCTGGCGGACCGTGCACGCGCGGTGGGTTCGCCCACATGCTGAAAGACATCCGTAGTGTCTGGGATACGACAGCTTGATACTTTCCGCCCGTGTCGGAGTTCCCGGGGGGGTACCTACGTACGGTGGTGCCGCCACCGGCGTCGATGGGGGAGCGTGGGCCCGCGCGAGGCGGGCGCACGACGGTGGTGGCCCGTGGCCGCAGGTGGATCGGGAGCCTCGGGCGGTGGCACCTCTGGGTGCTCCTTCTGTGCCTGGTTGGCCTGTGCGTGCGACTTTTCTACCTGTTCGGGTGGCTTCATCCGGCGGACGTCCGAGGTGATCCGTTCTACTACCACCAGGCGGCCAATCTGTTCGCCCGTGGCCGTGGGTGGCCGGATCCGTACGAGCTGGCCGTGTCGGGCCGGTATGTCGCGGACGCCCAGCATCCGCCGCTGACCAGCGCCCTGCTGGCGATACCGTCGCTGTTCGGCCTTACCGACTTCGTCGACCACCAGGTGTTCTCGTGCCTGCTGGGAGTGGGCGCGATCGCTGTGGTGGCCTGCGCGGGACGGCGTGTGGCCGGGCCCGCGACCGGGCTGGTCGCCGCCGGGATCGCCGCGGTCTACCCCGGAATGTGGCTCAACGATCCACTGGTCATGTCGGAGACGACGGGCATCCTGGTCTGCGCGTGGATCATCCTCGCCGCCTACCGCTTCGCCGACCGGCCCGGCGGGTGGACGGCCGGCTGGCTCGGGCTCGCCCTGGGGGCCGTGATGCTCGCCCGCGCGGAGCTGGCGCTGCTCGCTCTGGTGCTGGTGGTGCCCCTGGTCACCATGGCCCGGGGAGTCGCCTGGCGCCGCCGGGCCGGTCTGCTGGCGGTCGCCGCCGCGACGAGCCTGCTGGCCATCGCGCCGTGGTCGGTCTACAACCTGGAGCGCTTCCACGAGCCCGAGTACCTGTCCACCGGGCTCGGTACGACCCTGGCGGTGACGCACTGCAGGGCCACCTACGAGGGCGAGTACCTGGGCTGGTGGTCGTACGGCTGCGTGAAGGCGCTGCCCGACCCACCGCAGGAGCGTTCCGAGCGGGACGTGTTCTACCGCGAGGCCGCCTATGACTACATCGGCGCCCACTCCGACCGGCTTCCCGTCGTCGCGGCGGCGCGGCTCGGTCGCACCTGGGGCGTGTTCCGCCCATGGCAGCAGACCCGGTTCGACCAGATCGAGTCGCGTCCCCTCGGCCTGAGCCGGGCGGGCATGGTCACGCTGTGGGTGCTGGAGCCGCTCGCCCTCGTCGGAGTGGTCGTGCTGTCTCGCCGCCGGGTACCGGTACTGCCGCTGCTCGCCGTGCCGATCGCGCTCAGCCTCGCGACCGTGATGGTCTACGGGACGACCCGGTTCCGGGCCGCCGCCGAGCCGGCGCTGGTCCTGCTCGCGGCGGTCGCCATCACCGCCACCGTGACCAGGCTTCGCGCCACCGTGGCCGGCGCCACCGCGGGCACCAGCGCCGCTGCCGACGCGGACACCGACACCGACACCGACACCGCGGCCGCAGCCGGAGAGCCGGTGCGGGAGGTGGGGGAGTCCGGGAGGCCTGATCCGGAGAAATAGCCGAGATGCCCGGGCCGGCGACTGCCGGGGACGGTCCGCGCTGGTACCTTTCCACCGTGCCGGACAATGAGAATCTTCGGGTGTCCGGCCGGTGACGGACCGCGTGCTGTCCAGATCGGTCGCCGTCGTCCCGGAGGCGGCCGCCGGCGCCACCGGTGCGAGCCCGATTCCTGACCCTCGCCGCCCGACCGCCCAGCGCCCACCCGCGGTCGTTTTTCCGGGTTTTGACGGGCTTCGGGCCATCGCGGCCCTCATGGTGGTCGTCGTGCACTCGTCGTTTCCGGCCGGGTTCACGATGGAAAACCGCAGTCTTGGGCCCTATGTCGCCCGGGCCGAGGCCGGTGTGGCGGTCTTCTTCCTGATCTCCGGGTTCCTGCTCTACCGCCCGTTCGTCGCGGCCCGGCTCGCCGGCACGGACAGCACCCCGGCGGCGGGCTACCTGGTGCGGCGATTCATGCGGATCGTCCCGCTCTACTGGCTGGCGCTGGTCGTCAGCCTGAATGTCGTCGATGACGGTCGGGCCGGGGTGCATGGCGTCACCGGAGCCCTCCAGACGGCACTGTTCCTGCAGGGATACCAGGACCGGTGGGCCCTGCAGGGCCTCACCCAGGCGTGGACGCTCGACATCGAGGTCGCGTTCTACCTGGCCGTGCCGATCTGGGCCTGGCTGCTCGGGCGCCGCCGCCGGGGCCCCGACGCCCAGGTCAGGGTGGAGCTGGCCGCGCTGGCGGTGACCTTCCTCGCCTCGAAGGCGCTGCACTTCCTGGTCATCCCGCATCGGCAGGGCTGGACGAGCGGCTGGAACGTGTGGCTTCCGGTCTGGTGGGACCTGTTCGCCATGGGAATGGCGCTCGCGGTGCTCTCCGCCCGTTACGCCCAGCTGGACCGCCAGCCACGATGGTCCCGGCTGCCTGGGTCGGCCACGGCCTGCTGGGTCGTGGCGGCGGTGTTCTACTGGGTGGCGACAAAGCAGGCGAACCTGCCGCTTGTCCCGATCTTCACCCCCGGCCGCGCGCAGGACATGAGCCGGCACCTGTTCTACGGTCTTTTCGCGTTCTTCCTGTTGCTGCCCGCGGTATTCGGCCCGCAGGACCGCGGGGGCGTCCGCCGCCTGCTGGCCAGCCGGCCGCTGGCCTTCCTCGGGGCGATCTCGTACGGGATCTATCTGTGGCACACAGCCGCCATTGATCTTGTGCTGGAGCATGGCGGATGGCAGATGTTCAAGGCCCCGTACCCACCGTTCCTCGCGATCGTTCTGGCCCTGACGATCACCGTTGCCACGGCCACCCACTTTCTCGTGGAAAAGCCCTGTATCGGGATATCCCGAGGCTGGGCGCGTCGTGCCGATGCGCTGGTGGCACGTCTGCGGGGCCAGACGAGGCCCGCTGGCCGGGCGGTCGACGGCGCGGTGGCCAGCGGCGCGGTGGCCAGCGGCCCGGTGGCCAGCGGCGCGGTGGTCGGTCCCGGGGTGGTGCCGTTCGGGGCGGCGCCGGGGGGTGGGCATGTGACGGTGCTGGCGGACACCACCGCTCCGCTGTCGCGGCGTGGGCAGCCGACGCCCCGGGGAGCTCTCTCGTCCCAGCGGCCGCGGTCGTCCCCGAGGCCGCTGCCGTTCCCGGGGCCGTTGCCGTCCATTCGGTCCCTGCCCGCCCAGCAGGCCGGTATGGCCGCGGACACGCCGACGATGCCGCTGTCGACCGGATCGGCGATGCCGGCGGGCCCCGTGGCGCCCATGGCAGCCCCGGCGCCGACGGACGCGGCCGGACGGACCGAACCCGCGGCCCCGAGCGGACCGGCGTGGCCGGCCGCCGGATCGGGCGGGCGGGCCACTCCTGACGGCTACCCCGGCCGGGGTGGCTGGGTGCCGTCGTGGCCGGACGCCGAGGGCCAGGGAGGCCGAGCGCCGCGGGCGGCCGGGACCGCGCCGTTCACGCCGGGCCCGGAGGACACCACCCGGGTGACCCGTCCACGAGCGGCCGGCGCCACGCCAGCGAGCCGGGCGGACTCCGTGCGCCGTGAGCAGGCCGCGCGCCCGGAGCAGGTCGCGGGCCGTGGGGAGGCTGGGGGCCGTGGGGAGGCTGGGGGCCGTGGGGAGGCTGCGGGCTGGGAGGAGGCCGCCGGTCAGGGGGAGGCCGACGGTCGTGGCGGGTCGGACTGATCCTGAGCGGCACCGGGTGGCGGCCTGCGGTGCCTGGCCGGACTCGTGCCGGGGCGACCCGCCGGGACGGGCGAGTGAGGCCATTGCGACGGGTGTCGGCAGAGCTTCCGGTTCGCCCTACCGGACGGGTCGTCCGCTCTCCGCCGGATTCGGGGGCCGCCGGCCGAAGATCTTTTCGGTTCTGTCGTCGGCAGGGTGAGGAGTCGTTCCCCTGAACGAATTGTCCGACCTCGGCATGATATTTCCGTGATCGTCATGTGCTGTGTGGGGCTGCCGGGGGGTGGGCGGCCCGCCGTTCGACGGCGCGCCGATCGCTCCGCGAGCCACCTCGCGGACCACCTCGGCGGGCGTGTCGCGACGCCCACCGCGCGGTGCTGGCCGTAGATAGCTACATATGGCCGTCTTGTGTCTGCGTAGAGTGACCGCCGATGCGAGTCGCGAGCGTCCGACCGCCGACTCCCGTTGACCACTCCGGACACCCATCCCTAGACTTGGGTCTGTGCACGAGGGTCCGTGGGTCTCAGACCGAGCGGATCCACTCGAGCGTCGTTATCGGTTCTGACAGTTTCTTCGTTTCCCGCGTTGTATCTGTCCCTCGGTCCCGGCGGTTCGATCCGGCCCTCGCGCGGACGACCACCCCTAGTCGGAGCCGACCCCTTGACGAGCACCACCGACGTACGACCCGTGGAGACCGTGACCACCTCGCACAGCCCGACCACACCACAGGTAGCGGTCAACGACATCGGCTCGGCCGAAGACTTCCTCGCGGCAGTCGACAAGACGATCAAGTTCTTCAACGATGGCGACATCGTCGACGGCATCATCGTCAAGGTTGATCGTGACGAGGTGCTGCTCGACATCGGTTACAAGACCGAGGGCGTGATCCCGTCCCGCGAGCTGTCGATCAAGCACGATGTCGACCCGCACGAGGTCGTGAGTGTCGGCGACCACGTCGAGGCCCTTGTCCTCCAGAAGGAGGACAAAGAAGGCCGCCTGATCCTGTCCAAGAAGCGCGCCCAGTACGAGCGCGCCTGGGGCACGATCGAGAAGCTCAAGGACGAGGACGGCGTCGTCACCGGCACCGTCATCGAGGTCGTCAAGGGTGGTCTCATCCTCGACATCGGCCTGCGTGGCTTCCTGCCGGCTTCTCTCGTGGAGATGCGCCGAGTCCGCGACCTGCAGCCCTACGTGGGCCGAGAGCTCGAAGCGAAGATCATCGAGCTCGACAAGAACCGTAACAACGTCGTTCTCTCGCGGCGTGCCTGGCTGGAGCAGACGCAGAGCGAGGTCCGCTCCGAGTTCCTGGCACAGCTGGCCAAGGGCCAGATCCGCAAGGGCGTCGTCAGCTCGATCGTCAACTTCGGTGCCTTCGTGGACCTGGGTGGCGTCGACGGGCTGGTGCACGTCTCGGAGCTGTCCTGGAAGCACATCGATCACCCGTCCGAGGTGGTCGAGGTCGGCCAGGAGGTCACCGTCGAGGTTCTCGACGTCGACCTCGACCGCGAGCGGGTCTCGCTGTCGCTGAAGGCGACGCAGGAGGACCCATGGCGCCAGTTCGCCCGGACCCACGCGATCGGCCAGGTCGTTCCCGGCCGGGTCACCAAGCTGGTTCCGTTCGGTGCGTTCGTCCGGGTGGACGAGGGCATCGAGGGCCTGGTGCACATCTCCGAGCTCGCCGAGCGGCACGTGGAGATCCCCGAGCAGGTCGTGAACGTCGGTGACGAGATCCTCGTCAAGGTGATCGACATCGACCTCGACCGGCGCCGGATCAGCCTGTCGCTCAAGCAGGCGAACGAGGTGTCCGGGCTGGCCGTCGACGGCGAGGCCTTCGACCCGAGCCAGTACGGCATGGAAGCCAAGTACGACGAGCAGGGCAACTACGTCTACCCCGAGGGCTTCGACCCGGAGACCGGCGAGTGGCTGCCGGGCTTCGAGGAGCAGCAGGCGGAGTGGGAGCGGCAGTACGCCGAGGCCCAGGCTCGCTTCGAGGCTCACCAGGCCCAGATCCGGGCCGCCCAGGAGGCGGACGCTGCCGCGGCGGCGCCCTCCTCCTACACCTCGCAGTCCGACCAGGCTCCCTCGGCGATCGACGAGGAAGCTCTGCGCCGGCTGCGGGAGCAGTTCGGCCGGGAGTAGTCCCGACCGGATCCGATCAGTGCCGCGGGGCCCGAGGAGCGTCTCCTCGGGCCCCGTCGCATGTCCGGAGCCGCGGTCCCGCGGGTCCGCGATCCACCGCCGGCAGCCGGACGATCTTCTGCCGGGCCGGGCCGGGCCGGGCCGGGCCGGGCCGAGCCCGAGACCCCGCTTGTCACGACCTGTGACGGCTATGCGATCGAAGCTGCCGGCGAAAGCCGCCGGATGGTTCTTCTGCCCAGTTTTGTGTCCGATTTGTCCATGCAGAAGGACCAGGTTCGCCCCCAGTCAGGCGCGGCGGGGGCGGATCGGCGAATGGACCGTAGTCGCCGGCCTGGCCTGGCCTGGCCGGACCTGGCCGGCGACTAGCGGTTCGCGCGGGCGTCGGCGGCGTCGACGTGGTCCGGCCGCAGCAGGATCGGGACGTCGTCGCGGACCTCGTAGCGGTGCCCGAGACGCGGGTTGACGAGCCATCCGTCGACCAGCTCGAGCGGTCCCTTGTCGACGGGGCAGGCGAGGATCTTCAGCAGGTCCGGTTCGATGCTCATCGGCGTGCGGTTCCTGTTCGTCTCGTCCGCGAGGGCGGTGCCGGTCGGGTGGCCTCGCCGCCCCGCGGTCAGCGGGTGGAGATGTCGGTACCTCTCGAGCATCCCAGACCGGCGTTTTCGTCACCGATATGGTGACCTAATGGGGTCGGTGGGGTAGCGTCGGACGTGGTCGGCGGCCGGGGGTACGGCCGCGACGTCCCGGATCATCCGCATCTGAGAGTCAGGATCACCGTGACTGTTCATGACTTCACCGTGGAAGCCGCTGACGCCAGTGAGCGCTCGCTCGGTGACTACGCCGGCAAGACCCTGCTGATCGTCAACGTGGCCAGCAAGTGCGGCCTCACGCCGCAGTACGAGGGGCTGGAGTCGCTCTACCAGGACCTGCACGGCCGGGGCCTGGAGATCCTCGGCTTCCCCTGCAACCAGTTCGGTGGCCAGGAGCCGGGCACCAACGACGAGATCCAGAGCTTCTGCTCGACGAACTACAACGTGACCTTCCCGGTGCTCTCCAAGGTCGAGGTGAACGGCCCGGGAGCCGCACCGCTCTACCAGTACCTGCGCTCCGAGGCGCCGGGCGACTTCGGCCCCGAGTCCGGCTTCCTCTACGAGCACATCAAGAAGAGCCGCCCCGAGGCGATCGGCACCGACGAGGTCAAGTGGAACTTCACCAAGTTCCTCGTCGACGGCGAGGGCGTGGTCGTGCGCCGCTACGAGCCGACCGTGACCCCCGAGGAGATCCGCAAGGACCTCGACGCCGCCCTGGCCTGAGCGAGCGCCGGTCTACGCGGGCCGGCGGCGACCTGCCTGGTCGCGCTTCGGCATGCTGCCGAGGGATAGGCGCGGTCTCCGCGCCCGTACCGTGCGTATCCCTCGGCACGATCAGCCGCAGCCGCAGCCGCAGCCGCAGCCGCAGCCGCAGCCGCAGCCGCAGCCGGGGTCGCGGGCCGCGACGTCAGGCTGCCTCGCTGGTCAGCGGCTCTCCCCGGTCAGGAGCGCCCGGATCCGGTCGGGGCCGATGGCGAGGAGCAGCGTGGGTAGCCGCGGCCCCGTGTCCCGGCCCACCAGCAGCCGGTAGAGCAGAACGAAGAACGCGCGCTGTGCCTGCTTGAGCTCGGTGGTAGCGGGCTTCGCGTCGGCCGGCAGCCCGCGCAGCAGCTTCGGCACGGCGTAGACCAGCTTCTCCAGCCCGGCGAGCGACCAGTCCTGCGTCAGCCCGTCGAGCAGGATGGCCAGAGCCTTGACCTCGTCGGCATCCAGCGCCGCGAGAAGCGCTCGGTCCGGTTCGGTCCGCACGATCGTCCGCGCCTCGGCCGGCACGTACTCGCGGGTCCAGTTCCGCGCACAGTCCAGCCGTGGCTGCAGGTCGGCCAGGTCGAGCTCGGCCGCTTCGGCCGGGCGGGCCTGGCCCAGGATCCGCGTGATCTGGACCGGATCGTCGGCGGTGATGTCGCAGATCGACGACAGCAGCCGGAACGGGAACACGGTGCGCGGGGCGTCGACCGGCCCGCCGGCTGCGGTGGCCCGGGAACGGTCCAGGACGGCCTGCTCCGCCGGTTCCACGCCACCGCCGCCCTCGCCGGCCCGGCGGTTCAGCGCGTCCCACTCGTCGTAGACGCGCAGCACCTCCGGCCCGAAGTCGATGGTGATCGCCTGGTTCGGGCGTCGCCGGGCGTAGATCCACCGCACGATCGCCGGCTCCAGGATCGCCAGCGCGTCCGCCGGGGTCGGTGCCCCACCCGCGGAACCGGACAGCTTCGCCCGTCCGCGCACGCCGACGAACGAGTACGGCAGATATACCGGAGCTTCGCCGTCGAACACCTCGCGCACAATGCTGCCGCCGACGGTGAAGCTCGAGCCGGGCGAGGAGTGGTCCACCCCGCCGGCCTCGAAAGCCACGTTCTCGAAGGCCCACCGCATCGGCCAGTCGACCTTCCAGACGAGCTTCCCCGTCGCCGGGCCGCGGATGTCGAAGCGGCCGCTGGTGCCGCAGGCGCCGCAGGCATAGTCGCCCTGCCCGGAGGCGGCGTCGAACGCGGTGACGGTGGTGGTGTCGCGGCCGCAGACGTCGCAGTAGGGGCGGAACGGGAAGTACCCCACCGACGCGGCGGACGCCGACTCCTCGTCCTCGGCGGCGCCCTCGTCGGCGGCGACCTCAACGGTGGCCTCGCCGCCGGGCGGGGGCGCACCGGCGGGTGCGAGCGTACGGTAACGGCCGAGAATCGCGTCGATCTCGCCGGCGGCGGCGACCGCGCGGGCGATGCTGTCGGCGTAGGCGCCGGACCGGTACATCTCGGTCTGGCTGATCTCGCGGACCTCGATGCCCAGCCGGCGCAGCGCGTCGCGGAACGGGGCCTTGAACCGCTCGGCCCAGTTCGGGAACTCGCCCATGGGGTCGGGCACGGCGGTCAGTGGCCGCCCGATATGCTCGGCGAAGTCCTCGGGGAGGCCGGCGGGCACCTTGCGGAGCCGATCGTAGTCATCCCAGGACAGGATGTGCTCGCAGGGGATCCCACGGGACCTGATCTCCTCGGCGACGAGGTGGGGGACCATCATCTCCCGAAGGTTGCCGAGGTGGATCGGCCCCGACGGGCTGATGCCGGACGCGCAGACGACCGTCCCGTCACCAGGGCGGCGGGACACGCGCTCGATCGCGTCGTCCGCTGCCCTGGTCATCCAGTCCTGGCGATCCACCACAGTCCACCACATTTCCCGATGTCGAACCCTTGACATCAACCCTAACGGTCCGGACGCGCGGCCGAACGAGCGCACACATCGCGACGCGGCGCGCCCGGCCTCCTCCGGGACGGCGGTGGGCTGGCCGCACCGGGCCGGTGGGCGCCCGGGTGCCTCACTGTGCGCCGAAGAGCTTCAGATAGCGCACGGAGGACTTCGGGTTGAGGTTCGGGTTGTGCAGTGATGAGCGGACGTTGTCCTGTTCGGAGTTGTTGTAGTACGCCTCGTAGGCCAGGTCCTTCGCGTTGGCAGCGAACGTGTCATACATCTTGTGGATGTAGAACGGGTTGTCGCCGCCCCCGCCGCCGGAGCGGACGAGGCCCCACTCCGGAACGGCGAACCTCTTGCCGTGCGCGCGGGCGAAGTCGATGACCGTGCACAGTCCGGAACGCATGCGGCACTGCCGGTTCCAGGTCGTCTCACTGGCTGATACGGGGAAGTGGTCGTAGGAATCGATGCTGACGATGTCGACGTACTGGTCACCGGGGTAGGCGTCCCACACGTCCCGCCCGCTGCCGGGCAGCGTGTCGTTGTGGGCGTTCATGTTCCAGTCGATTTTCACCCCCGGTGCGGTGGAGCGCAGCGCGGTGACCTCCCGGCGGAAGCAGGCCTTCCACGTCTCGGGGTCGCGCACATGCCAGTACATGTAGCCGCCGTTGAACTCCCAGCCGAGCCTGATGTAGGCGTCGGCGCGGCCGTGCCTGGTCAGGGTGGCGCCGAAGGTCCGCCAGTAGGTGTCGTAGGCACCGGTGGCGCAGGTGGCCTCGTTACCGTCCGGCGGGAAGAGGGGCTGCGCGATCGAGAGCTCGCCGGGGAACCGGTCGCGCGGGAACGCTGACGCCGGCCAGTCCGCCGAGACCATGCTCGCCCAGTTCTTGCGGACGGTGAACACGACCGCCAGACCGACCTTGTTACCGGTGAAGGCGCCCCAGGCGTTGACCTCGCCGGGGTAGTTGCCGTTCGCTCCGGACACCCAGTGCACCCCGGCCGGGTTCGGGTCCTTCGGGCCGGACGAGCTGGAGCAGGCCTGCATCCCGGCGGCCACCAGGCCCAGGATCAGGACCAGGACGAGTACGAGGGGCGCGGGCCGTGAACGAGGGGCATTCCTGGCCGGAAGAAGAGTCCGTGGGCCTCTCACGCGACCGTTGGGCGGTTCGGAGTGGGACTCGCGGTGGTCGTGGAGGTTATCCCGGAGACCACGGCTGGCACGGTCACGTCCGGAGTGGGCGCGCTGGCCGGCGTGGGTTCGTCGCGGTCGCGTAGCCACTCGAGAACGGCCTCGGCCTCCGCGGGCCAGTCGTGGCCCTCGACGAGCGCCCCGCCGAGCTCCATGTGGGTGGCAAGCGACGGCTCGGGGACGAGCATGGTCCGCCACCGCTTCTCCGGGCGGGCCAGCGCAACGGCGTTCAGCGAGGCGCGCAGGCTGGTCAGGGCGGCCCGGCGGGCGGCCCGGCCGAGGGCCGTCGGCGGCTGCACCCGCGGCGGCTCGCCCCCGAGGTCGGCGAGCTGGAAGGGCTGCAGGCCCTGCAGTGTCAGGCAGGTGGCTCGGTCGAACGCCCCGCCGACGAAGGGAATCGCGCGCAGCAGCCGCTCGTCCTCGACCAGGGTGGCGACCCGCACGCCGAACGTGCTGGTCGTGGTCGCCGCGCGGCCCCAGGGGACACCGTTGATGAGCGGCAGGCCGTCGGGGCGGCCATCGCTGTGCCTGACCTGGGGGCGACGCCGGGTGGAGGAGTCGGCGAAGCGCAGCGTGCTGTACAGGGTGAAGTATTCGGCGTCCGGCCGGGCCGCGGCCGCGGAGACAAGCGCCGACAAGGAACGCGCCGTGTACAGATAGTCGTCCTCGGCGAGCCACACCAGGTCATCGGGTGCCCACCGCCGCAGCCGCGGCATGCGCAGCACGTGACGATAGGACGAGCGGTTACTGCCGCAGGTGACCTGAACGACCTCGCCGGCCGCAGCCATCAGGGAAAGCCGGTCCGCCGGGATCTCGCCGTCGTTGACGAAGACGATCGACGTCGGGATCCCGACATATTCGACGGCGCGCAGGAGGGATGCGAGCGCGAGCTGCTTGCTGTAGAAGGACGGCCGGTTCTTCGAGTTCTCGGAACCGACCGAGCGATACAGGATGCGCAGAATCATCTCAACCCCCCCGCCCGCAGCGGGCGGCATTCACAGGAACGGTCTCGACGCCGGTCGAGATCCTACATATACCTCGGTCTGTGGCCGACGCCCCGGCCGGGGCGCGCGGACCCAGGCCGGCTTCCGGTATCCGGCCTGGGTCGCCGAGCGATCACGATGTACCTGGCCCGGCGGGCGCCTCGCCGGGGTCCTCCGGGCTGCTGCCACCGGCGACGGTGGTGCCCGCTCTGCCTGAGACCTCCGCGCCTGAGACCTCCGCGCCTGAGACCCCCATGTCCCCCGGGGCCTCCGCGGTCCCGCCGCCAGCCTCTCGCTCGGCCTCGCGGGCCGCGGAGCCGACCAGCAGGAACCAGAAGGGCACGGTGATCCAGAAGGCGGCGATGTAGCCGACGACGGCACCCGTCGCCCCGCCGAGTTCCAGTCCGACCACCGGGTAGACCAGGAGCTGCGGGGCGAGGATCAGGTTGGCGCGAAATGTCAGCTTGGCCTTGCCCAGGGCGTAGAGCATGCAGGCCGGTCCCACCGTGGCCGCCGGTCCGGCCTGCTGCACGATGGACAGCGCGAGCAGGTGGTGGGTCTGGCCCCAGGTGTCGCCGAGCAGTGCGTGGCCGACGCTGGTCGGCAACACCAGGAAGATCGTTCCCCACACCACGCCGACCGCGACGATCACGCCCGACAGGGCGTAGGCCGCGCGCACCCGGGCGGCCGCCGACATGTCCCTGCGGCGGGAGAACTCGGGGATCGCCCAGCTGACGATGCCCACGGCGAGGATCGTCGTCGGGCCGAGCAGGGTCTGCACCCCGCGCAGCGCCCCGACGAGGTCGATCGCCCCCAGCGTTCCGAGCAGCAGGGTGGATGCCTGCTGCGCACCCTGCACCGTCAGGTACTCGGCACTCATGTAGCCGTTGATGTCACGGTGCTCCACGAGCCAGGCCCGGACCTGGCCGGTCGCCGGTGAGAACCCCGCCTGGTAGATCCCGAGCACCGCCGCGACCGCCGCGGCCCCGCCCCAGGCGAGCAGCATCGCCCAGGAGGTCGACACGTCACGGACGATCAGGGCGCCGATGGCGGTGAACTGGACGATCGCCCAGACGCCGTCGTTGACGGCCGCGGCCGCGGGTCTGCCCTCGGCGAAGAAAACCTGCCGCCAGGCGTCCTGGAGCAGCAGCGCCGGGAAGACCAGCCCCATCGCCACCAGCGACGCGCCGACCGGCCCGCCCACGGCGAGGCCGACGACGAGCGTGACCGCCCCGGACGCCAGCCCGACCATGAGGGCCGTGCCGGTGCCGGCCATCCCGGCTGCCCGGAACGCCCGGGGCGACGCGTCCGCGAACCTGATTCCCAGCGGCGAGGTGCCCGCGGCCTTCGAGAAGCCGATCATCAGGGAGAAGATCGCGAAGGCGATGCCGAACGCGCCGAACTCCGACGGGGTCACGCTGCGGGCGATCACGAAGGACATGACCGCGTTCGTGCCACTGGAGAGCACCTGGTCGACGAGCGTCCAGATGGCCCGCGAACGCGACGAACTGTGAGTGGCTCGTTCCTCGCGGTGACGTCCGCCGGTGGCCTCCTCGCTGAGGTCGGCGAGCCCGTAGTCGACCGGTTCGGCCCGGCCGTCCGCGCGTTCACCTGACGGCGCGCTGGCACGCCCATGGCGGGCCGGACGGGCGACGTCCTGCCGGGCGAGTCCGCCGAGGAAGAACTCGCCGGTCAGCGTCCCGGACATCGGGATCAGTCCTTCGGCCGTCGGCGCGTGCGGCATCCGGAAGCTCTCGGCTCCGGGCACCCGGCGACTGCGCAGGCCGCGAATGATCTGTGTGCGCTCGCTGTCGAACGGCTCCACCCGGCGGGACGGCTCCGCATCCGCCGGCGCCCGTCCGTGAGGATCATCGTCCCGGCGTTGATCGGTGCCGCCGTGGCGGCGCGCATCGCGGGCATCGTGACCGTAGGCGTTGGCGCGGTGCTCATCCGTGCCAGCTGAGCTGGGGGAATCGGCGCCTGGGCGGCCTGTGCCCCGGGCCTGCGGGCCGCGCGGATCGGTGCCAGGGATGTCCTGCCGACGCGGCTCGCCGTACCGCTGATCCCCGTGCTGAATGTCGGCGCGGTCCCAGCCGGGCGACTCCCAGGGCCTCATCGGCCGGCGGGGATCACGGCCCTGGCCGTAGCCGAACTGGCTGCTGTGCCCGTATCCGTGACCCTGTCGGTGTGTGCCGGCGACCAGTGGCTCCTGACCACGCGTGGGCCCCCCGCCGCTGGCACCACGACCTGACCCCGTGCCCGAGCCGGCCACCCGGCCACCCGGCGCGTCGGGCCGAGAGCGGTCGCGCTGACCCTGCCGGGGGCCTGCGTACAGCGCCGGATCCCGGGACAGCGCCGCCTCCCGGGACGGCCCCGGCTCCCTGGTCGGTGCCGCGTTCTGAGGCGTGAAGGGGCTGCGGGTCGGTGCCGGCTCCGGGGGCGTTGAGCGCTCGGGCCCGGTTGCGGAGCCGGGACGGCCCTGGACCGGCGCGTTGGCGTCAGCCACCTCCGGCATGCCGAGACGACGTCGAAGCTCGGCGAGTTCGGCGGTGGTGGCGATGCCTGCCGGCCGCGGGCCGGTGGATGACGGAATCCGCGGCTTCGGCCCGGTCTGCGGCCTGGACGGAAGCGGCGACGCCGACGAGCCACGCGACCCTGGCGAGGAGTCGGGCCTCGGCGAGGTCTGCGGCTGCGAGGAGGATCGTGGCCCAGTCGAGGAGGACGACGGCTTCGGCGCGTGCTGTGGCCCAGAGGGGGCCTGGGGCTTCGATGTGGCCTGTGGCGCCGCCGTGCCCTGTGGCGCCGCCGTGCCCTGGGGTCCCGACGCGGGCGGGGGCGTCGATGCGGCCTGGGGCTCCGACGCGGATGCGCGCCGGGTGCGAGGCGGCGGGTCGAGGCGCTGTGTGGTCTGGACTGGGGCCTGATCGGCCCGGGTCACTGAGGGCCCCCCAGGGGACCGGCGACGTGACGGCTGGTCGCGAGGGTCGTCATCGGACGGGAATCCGTGGCCGGACTCATCCATCCACCGCCGACCAACCTCTCCATGCCGCATCCATCGACTCGTGACGGGCGCGTCCGAGGGGAGCGGTGCCTGATCGTCACCCGACGTGCCCGGGCCGAACGCGCCTCACCGGCGCTGACGTGGCGACCGGCATGTCGATGGTAGCCCGATGCGGGTTGCTCGTCCGGGCCGGGCATGGCAGGTGTGGTTCATCCGACGCGCCCCCGGCGGATGACGGCCACCCACATCAGGCCGGCGGCGCCCCCGGAGCGCCCCATCCCGTTCCCTTCGAGATGTGCGCCACCCCATGTCGGGGATGACCTTCCCGATCGTAACGACCGGCCCTCCTTCGCCAGGGTGGCTGGGCGTGTCAGGGATGGCGGCGGCGGAGCGTGATGGCGGCGAGGCTCAGAGCTGCCAGGGTGCAGGCGATCACGATGATGATGTCGCGGGTCAGCCAGCGATCGAGGGACGGGGCATGGGTGAGGCGGCTCATCGCGTCCACCACGTAGGTCATCGGCATCAGGACGCTGAGATGGTCGAGCGCCGGCAGCATCCCGTGCCGGGGAACCAGGGCACCGCACAGCATGAACTGGGGCAGGAGCGCGGCCGGGATGAACTGGACCGCCTCGAACTCGGTCCGGGCGAACGCGCTCATCCACAGCCCCAGCGCCGTGCCGAGGAAGGAGCTGAGGATCGCGGCCACGAACAGCATCGAGGCGGAGCCCCGCACCGTCAGGCCCAGCGCGCCCACGGTCAGGGCCGTGGCGAGCGCGGCCTGCGCCGTCGCGAGTACCGTGAACGCCAGGCCGTAGCCGACGAGCAGATCGCCACGACCGACCGGCGTGGTGAGCATCCGCTCGAGCGTCCCGGATGTTCGTTCGCGCAGCATCGCGACGGAGGTCACGAAGAACATCGTCATCAGCGGGAAGACGCCCAGCAGCGCCGGTCCGGCTCGGTCGAAGGTCTCGGGAGACTGGTGGAAGAGCAGCCGCAGCGTCAGCAGCAGGAGCGGCGGGAGTATGAGGACGAGGACGAGCGTTCGCCGGTTGCGCCCGAGCTGGCGCAGCACCCGGACGGCGGTGGCTCGGGTACGCAGCGTGTTGACCGGCCGCCTGGCCGGGCACGGCCCCACACCTGGTGGGTGCCCCCGGCTGCGTCGCCCTATCGTGCCGAGGTTGGTGGACGTGCTGACGGTGCTGACAACCGCGTCGGCGGTGACGGCTCCGTCCCCACGGGTGTGTTCCGCGGCGGCCTGGTGGCGTGTCGGGGATTCGACCAGGCGCAGGAAGCCCTCCTCCAGGTCACCGCAGTCCGTCGTGGCGAGCAGCTGGGCGGGCGTGCCCTCGGCGAGCAGGCGGCCCTCGTAGAGCAGGAGCAGCCGGTCGCAGCGGTTGGCCTCTTCCATGATGTGCGAGCTGACCAGGATGGTCATGCCACCACGAGCCAGCGCCCGGAATTCCGCCCACAGGCGCCGGCGCAGCAGCGGGTCGGCGCCGACGGTCGGTTCGTCGAGCACGAGCACGTCCGTGCCGCTGATCATCGCGGCGGCGAGCGACACCCGGGACCGCTGGCCGCCGGAGAGCCGTTCGACGGGCATGTCCGCCTGCTCGGTCAGGCCGACGTGGGCGAGCAGCGTGTCAAGGTAGCCGGTGGCCCAGGTGGGGTCGTCCGGATCGCCGGCCTGGACGAGGGATGCGAAGTAGCGCAGGTTCTCCCGGACGGTCAGGTCGCCGTACACCGAGGCGGCCTGGGTGGCGTAGCCGACTCGTCGGCGCAGGCAGTCGTCTCCCGCGGTGTAGCCGAGGACCCGCAGCTCCCCGTCGACGCCGCTCTGGACGCCCACGATCGAGCGCAGCAGCGTCGTCTTGCCGCAGCCGCTCGGGCCGATCACTCCGGTGACGCTGCCGCGCCGCACCTGGAACGAGATGCCGTGGATGACCTCCTGGCCGCCGTGCCCGCGGCGGTGCGTCCCGCGGCGCACCCGCAGGCCCGCGGCGAGGACGGCGGGGACGTCCCCGGGTGCGGACCGCGGCGGAGCCGAGCCGTCGAGGAGCGGGCCCTGGCCCGCGCTCGGACCAGGGTCGACGTGGGCGCCGGACGGGCGTGGGGATCCGTGCTGCACGCGCCGCATCCTTCCAACGTCGGCGCGCTCCCCGGGTGACGTCCGCCCGGCGAGTCCCCGCGTCGGTGCTCGGGTGGCTCCACGATGTCGGAGGTGGCCCGTAGGCTGCGGCGCGACGCGTTGTCCGGGAAGGGTTGTCCGGGAAGGGAGGGCACGCCGTGGTCGGAGAAGCGGTGGCCGAGTTCGAGGGGTTCCCCGCCGAGGCGTTGATCTTCTACGAGGGGCTGGAAGCGGACAACAGCAAGGTGTACTGGACGGATCACCGGGATCTCTACGAGAAGGCGGTGCGCGGGCCGATGCTCGCTCTGCTCACAGCCCTGGCGCCGGAGTTCGGTGATCCGCACCTGTTCCGGCCGCATCGCGACGTGCGGTTCTCCAGGGACAAGTCGCCCTACAAGACGGCGATCGGCGCCTACATCACCGGCGGCGGCTACGTCCAGGTCTCGGCGAACGGCCTGATGGTCGCCTCCGGCTACTGGCAGACGGCTTCCGACCAGGTGGAGCGGCTACGGGCGGCGGTTGCCGACGATGTCACCGGCCCGAAGCTCGAGGCGGTCGTCGAGCAGTTGCGCGCGAGCGGCTACGAGATCTCCGGCAACCGGCTGAAGACCCGCCCCCGGGGCTATGACGCCGATCATCCCCGTATCGAGCTGCTGCGGCACCGGACCCTCACCGTCCACCGCGAGTTCGGCGAGCCGACCTGGCTCGCCGAGGCCGCGTGCGCCGAGCGGGTCGCCGCGGCCTGGCGCGAGATGCGGCTGCTGCGCGACTGGCTCGACCGCCACGTCGGCCCCACCCGCCTCCCCGAGACCCGCCGCCGCTGACCCACCCAGGTATTCCCAGCCTGCTGGGGGCGCCCTCGTCAGGTGTCCGCGCGTGATCGTTCGGTGACGACCCGCCGCCCGGCGCGGAGGCGAGGCCGGGCGGCAGGTGCCATCGAGGATCGCCGGGCTCAGGCCGCGGGCGGCTCGGAGGCGAGGAGGTCCTGGAGCTCGCGCAGGGCGCGGGTGAGCTCGGCGGCGAAGGCGTGCATGCCGTCGGCGACCGGGCGGGGGGTGCTCAGGTAGATGTTGAAGCGTTCCGGGAGCAGCACGTAGGCGACGCCGATGCACTGGGCGCTCGTCGAGCCGAAGCCGAAGAACTCGACGTTGACCGACGGCGCCGAGCTGGTGCTCAGAAAGTCGTCGCGGGTCTTCACCCAACCCGGCGTTTCGTACAGCGCGAGGGATCCCTCATCGACTCCGAGCTCGGCGCCGCGGCGGCGGGCGATGAACTGCAGCTCCCACAGGTGCTGCTCGGGGGCGCGCCCGCTCTGGCAGTCCCGGGCCCGGGCCACGTGAGCCTCCGCCGCGGCGCGGAAGGCCGCCCGCCTGGCCGCCGCGTCCACCGCCGGGTCCTGCATGGCCGCGACGAAGGTGAGGACCTCCGGGGTGACCACCCGCATCGCCTCGGTGCGCCCGCGCCGCCAGCCGCGGGTCGCGATCGACTCGTAGGTGGCGCCGACGTGGCCCTTCGCCCGGACGTGCGCGAGCTGGTAGGCGAGCTGGACGAACGCGTCCGGGGACATCTTCAGCTGCTTGGCCTGGTTCTGGCCGAAGTCGTCCAAGGTCAGCACCGTGGAGGCCGTGCCGGCGGCGAACTCGGCGAACGCGGCTCCGGCCGCGGCGACGTCCGCCCGCAGCGCGTCGTCGAGGACGAACTCCACCACGTCGACGGCGGGCAGGCCCTGCGGACGGGCCCCGGAGGCCGCGGAGTGCTCCTGCGGGGAGGTGGCGAGCAGGTCGTCGACGAAACTGAGGATCGTCGTGCCGTCCAGGCCGCAGTGCTCGATGTTGATGCCGGCACGGCCGTCCGGGAAGACGATCAGTGACACCGACTTGTCGAACCAGCGGTTCGCCGCGTCGCCATGCAGAACCTGGTCACAGGTGGCGAGGTCGTCCTGGGGGACGCTGTCCTCGAGGCAGAGGCAGAACAGCGCGGTCTCGATGGTGTCCAGCGCGGTGGCGTTGGCCGGGTCGAGGGCGAGCAGGCGGGCGCGGCTGTCCGCCCATGCGGCCCGCGCCTTCGTGGTCAGCTGGCCGACGGCCGCCTCCCTCGCGGCGCGCGTCGGGGTCGCCTTGCGGACGGCGGCCAGGCCCGCGGCGAGGTCGTCCAGGGTGTAGGGCTGACCATCCGGGCCGATGACGTCCATCCGAACGAGGGTGCCCCGGTGCAGGACGACGATGTGGCGGGCCGTGGACGGCCCGGGCCACGCGTCGCTGTAGGGGGTGCGCACAGTGTCCTGCGGTACGCCCGGGATGCGGGTGGTGGAGAACAGGAAGGTGTTCTGTGCCATCGAGAGCGGCGTGCCGCGCTGGGTGACTGGTTCGATCCGCTCGTCGTCGAGGCGCAGCTTGTAGTCGACAGCGCCGGCGATCAGCCCCGCCGCCCGCTCGACCTGCGGGTCCTCGGAGGTCAGCGCGGCGTCGGCGAACACGAAGATGAAGTTGGCGTTGAGCGCGATGCGGTCTCGCCGGCCGAGGTAGCGGGAGTCCCAGAAGTTGTCCAGCCAGCTGTGCACGCCCTCGCGGGCGTTGTACCGCTCCAGGTCGGCGTGCAGGATCGGGCCGGGGCCGGACGGGGCCTGGAAGGCGGCGACGGCCGCCGCCGTCTCGGCGCGCTCGTCGGGGGTCAGCAGCGGCGCGGACCAGGCGAGGAACCGCTCGCAGCTCTCGGCGAGCGTGGGCAGCGGCACCCGGGGCAGCTGGTCGTCATGGGCGAAGGTCCCGGAGGAGCTTCGGTCGGGCGTCGTCGCGTTCAATCTGAGCCTCGGCTTGTCTGAGGGGACGCTGGCAGGTGGCGTGGTCCCGCCGCGCGGGGCGCTCGGGTGCGCTCCGCGCGGCGGGACGGTGACACGTCTCATCGTCGCCCGACCGGCGGGCACGTGCGGGGTTCATAGGACTTTCGGGGTGTAACGCCGCTGGCGTCGCCGCGAACGGACAGGCGGACGCGGCGACGGATCAGCGCCGTGGGCCGGTGAGGGAGTCGGCCGGGTGGGTCGTGCGGGCGGCTGGCCGGGGCGCGGGGCGGCGGGGCCGGGAGACGTGTAGCGCGGCGTACAGCCAGCCGTCGCTCTCCAGACCGCGCGGGTCCACGCCGACGGAGGCCAGGGTGTCGAGGACCTGCTGCTGTTCCTGGGGCGAGGCGAAGCGGCGCTGCGGGAAGACGCCCTCGACATGCGAGGTCTCGTAGCCGAGCGTGTCGAGCACGTCCGTGACGGGGTCGAAGGGGAACATCCGCAGGACGAAGTGGGCCATCCAGGGGCGTTCGGACCGCTCGGCAGCCCGGGCGATCCGCCCGATCGTGCGTTCGGTGACGTAACCGATGCAGCCGGTCGAGACGACGAGGTCGGCGCTGGCGAGTACGGCGCGTTCCGCCTCGGTGGGGTCGTTCGTCTCCAGGTCGGCACAGATGGCGTCGTCGAGGAAGCCTGCCGCGCGGGCGTAGGCGACCGCCGGCCGCGAGCTGTCCAGACCGATGAACCGTGGCGTGGCGCGGGTGGTCCTGGCCTGGACGAGGTCCCGATCCCGCGCCAGCAGGGTGGCGCGGTCCGGGGCCTCGCCACCCTGCTCGCCGTACCGGTCGTACAGATCGTCCATCGTCAGACCGCAGCGCAGCAGCGCCGCGTTGATCCCGTACGAACAGCCGACATCCAGGACCGTCGCTGAGCGCTGCAACCGCGCCCGGCGTTCCTCGATGAACTGCGCGAAGAACGGCCTGGCGAGTTGGGGGATGACGTAGTCGAGCCTGCGCAGCGTGGTGAAGTACGCCCGCGGATCGGGCTGGGTGTAAATGTGGTCGAGGGAGACCTTGCCGGTCTCGTCGAAGCGCATCCCGTCGCTCGGCGGCGCAGCATCCGGCGCGGGTACCTCCCGCGCTGGCACCTCCCGCGCTGGCACCTCCCGCGGTTTGTGGACGCCGTTGGAGACCCGGTGTCCCCGTGATATCCGGATGTTCCCGCGCGGGGGCCGTGCCGAGCCGGTGGCAAAAGCCTCTGCGGCAGTAGGTGATGCGGTCGTGATGATGTGGGTGGCGGCGTCGGTGGGATTGGCGTCGTTGGAATGCACGCGGACGCTCTCCTCCTCGAGGCGTGGGCGGGATGTGCTCAGTCGAGCAGTGCGTCGACCCGGACGGCGCTCGTTTCAGCGCCGCGGTGTTCGGGCAGGACGCGGCCGAACAACTGCCGGGTGCGCTCGACGCTGCCGATGACACCCGGACGTTCGGTGTAGGCGAAGATCGCCGAGTGGCGGGCGATATCTCCCCGCACCTCGGTGACCCGGTGCATGGAGTAGCGGCCCAGGAAGAGCTGGAGATCGCCGGGACGCAGGGTGAGCCGGCGCACGAGCCGGTCGTCGGTGCCGGCCAGCACCGCGCGCACGTCGGTGAAGTTCTCCGCCTGCGCGGTGCGGATGTTCGGGCAGTACTCGAAGTCGCCGCCGGACTGCGGGGCCTGGGTCAGGATGCTGACGGCGAACTCGTTGGTGTCGAAGTGCCAGGGGTGCTCGAGGCCGGGGGAGATCACGTTCAGGCAGAGCCCGGCGAGTGGGTCGGCGAGCTCGTGAACCCGGGGGAGCCCGAAACACGCGGCCACGAAACGCTGGAACTGATCGCTTCGGTAGAGCTCGTGGACGGCGAAGCCGGCGGGAATCTGGTCACGCGCGACGAAGGCGTTGCCGCGGCGCATGATGTGCCGGCCGGGATGGTCGGCGGGCAGCGGGGAGTCGACCGGAATGTTGTAGGCGTTGACGTCCTCGACGCGGTCATAGGCGGCCGGGGCAACGGACGCGCATTCGGCCGAGAGGGCGGGGAATACGCTGGGATGGATGAAGCCCGGCAGCACGCAACAGCCATCTGTACGCAGATCCTGGCGGGCTCGGGACACGATGTTCTGCCAGCGCGGGCTGGTTGGTTCCGTGATGGGGTAACAGGACGTGTCGACAACTTCGCCGATTGGTTGCGACATCGTCACACTCACGAATCACCTCTTCACCATCTGTGTGCAGGTCTCCGGCGTCGACATCTATTGGAGATCGACGCCGGATTTATCCCATGCTCACCCGAGAGTCACGAAGGTGAAAGGCGCTGTGAGATCTGACACGGCGGCGCGGTGGATGGCCGCGATCGATGGCGGTTCAGGGTGCAGGCTGCTATGCCCGCCCTTTGGTGATTCCTACGGCCCGTCCGAGAAATGTTTCATGACCTGCGCTTTCTCACTCACCGCGCATGATGGTGACAGCGGGTTGCCGCGGCGCTGGGCTCAGACGGAGGCCAGGTAGGCCGCCGCTCCGGCCGAGTCGAGGAACCAGCTCTGGTAGTCGGTCGGGTCGTCGAAGCCGTTCACGAACCGCCGGGCCACCGCGTCGTGGGCGCTGGCCGCGCCGAGGATCTGCACGACGTGCTCCGGCGGCGGACCGAGCAGCGCGTTCGTCCAGGTGGTGACGTGTTGGGCGTAGGACCAGTAGCGGTCGAAGGCCCCCTGCATCCAGTCCCGGTCGAACGGTCGGTCGCCGTGCTCGAGGATGCTGGCGAGGTACGACACGGCGCACTTGGCGGCGCTGTTCGACCCCTGCCCGGTGATCGGGTCGTTGGCGACGACCACATCCGCCATCCCCAGCACCGCGCGGCCCGAGGGCAGGTCGCCGACCGGCCGGCGCACCACCGGCGCGTAGCCGCCGGCCAGCGTCGCCTGGGCGTCGGTGAGCTCCACGTCGCCGCACCGCGCGTACTCCCACGGCAGGTGGGTGCGCGTGAGCTCGAGGATGCGCCCGAGGTGCTCGGCGGGTGCCGGGTGGTCGTCCCAGCAGTCCAGCGGCCCGCCGGGGACGCCCTCGAAGAAGAGGATGTCGCAGTTCCCGCTGAGCGTGTACGCCGGGATGACGAACAGCTCGCCGACGCCCGGGACGATGTTGAACCGGACGCCGGGGGAGTTGGGATGCTCGGGCCGCGGCGCGAGACCGTGGACGTAGGCCAGCGACAGCACCCGCTGCGGCGCGCTGAACGGCGAGCGCTCGGCGTCCCGGTCGAACAGGCCGACCAGTTCACCCTTGCCCGCCGCCACGACGACGAGGTCATACAGCTCCGCCAGCGAGCTCAGGTCCGACGTCGTCACCCCAGAAATGATCAGCTTGCCGCCGCGCTCTTCGAACAGCTCCGACCAGCCGGCCATCTTCACGCGCTGGTCGACGGACTGCGCAGGATGGTCGAGCCGGCCGAACCAGTCCAGCGCCCGCCCGCCGTCCGGCCCGGCGATCGACACCCCCAGACCCTCGATCCCGACCGCCTCGGCCTCCCACAGGTTCAATCCGTGGTCCCGCTCGGTCTGCAGCGCGGTGTGGAACATCGCCTGCGTGGACATCACCCGTCCGGAGCGGATCTCCTCCGGAGTGCGCGCCGACATCACCGTGACGTCGTAGTCGTGCTCACGCAGCATGAGTGCGAGCTGCAGGCCCGACTGGCCGGCGCCGACGATCAGGATCTTGCGCAAGGGGCTGCTCCTCAGGTCAGGGAGATGGCGTAGCGAACAAGCTCGCGAAGGGCCTCGCCGGTCGAGGCCGGATCCCGTGCGTCACACGTGATCAGCGGGATGTCCGGGCGCAGCTGGAGTGCCTCCCGAACGTCGGCGAGATCGTGCCAGAGCCGGCCGTCGAACAGGTTCACGGCGACGATGAACGGCACCGGCGAGTCGTGCTCGAAGTAGTTCACGGCGGCAAAGGACTGGTCGAGACGGCGGGTGTCGGCGAGCACGATGGCGCCGAGCGCGCCGCGGGACAGGTCGTCCCACAGGAACCAGAACCGCGACTGGCCCGGCGTCCCGAACAGGTAGAGCACGAGCCCGGGGTCGAGCGAGATCCGGCCGAAGTCCATCGCGACCGTGGTCGTGGTCTTGCTGCCATCGGCAGGCAGATCGTCGACGCCAGCGCTGGCCTCCGTCATCCAGGCCTCCGTGTTGATCGGAGGCACCTCGGAGACGGAGGCCACCAGGGTCGTCTTCCCCACGCCGAAACCGCCGGCGACCACGATCTTGGCGGAGATCGGGGTCGTAGCGGTGAGCGGCTGTGGGTGTGGGCGTGCCCCGCCTGGCAGGCCGGCGACGTCTCCGTTCAGACCGGCAGCTCCCGCAACCCGTGCAGGATCCGCTCCAGCACTCCGCGGTCGTGGGGGTAGGCGCTCGCGGTGGGATGGATGAACACCGCGCCCTGGGCGGCGAGATCGCTGATGAGGACGCGCACAACCCCGAGCGGGATGGCCAGCATCGCCGAGAGCTCCGCGATCGACAGCTGACCGCGAGCCCGCTCGTAGAGCGCCTTCGACTCGGGCATCAGCGACGCGCTGAGCGCCGGGTCGTAGCGCGGCACCGAGATCATCGTCTCCACCAGCAGGTGGTGACGGGTCCGGGTCCGCCCACCGGTCAGCGCATACGGTCGCACCCGGCGGCTGCGCCGCCGCGGCGGGCGGGCGGCGGCCGCGGACGCGTCGCTGTTCTGGGTCATCGTGGTCCTGCCCCCGTCAGTCCCGATGCCGGGATCACAGCTGTCGGCCGGCGAGGATCTGGCGCAGGTCCACCCGCGCCTGCGGGGTCAGTGCATGGCCGGCGTGCAGCACGAACTGGGTCATCTCGTAACCGACGACCTTCATGTCGCAGTCGGCGTCGGTGAGGACCGCGAGGCCCGCGTTCGTGTCGATGCCCATGAACAGCAGATAGCCGACCGAGAGCCGGACGATGATCTGCTCGCAGGTGCCCCGGCCGAACAGCGCCGCGCTGTTGCGGGCCAGGCTCAGCATGCCGCTTGCGATGGCCGCGAGCTGCTCGCCCTCGATCAGGCCCACCGTGTCCGAGACGGCCAGCGACAGCCCGTCGGCTGACATGATCATGGCATGGGAGACGCCGTGCACCCGGCCGACGAAGTCGTTGACGAGCCAGGTGAAGTCGTCGCGTCCCTGTTCGTTGGTGTCCGTCACGGCTCTCCTCAGGCCCCTCGTTGCTCGTCGCGTGCGGCCTGCTCCCCCTGACTGAAGGCGTCGAGGTCGGCGAGCAGGCGCGCATGGTTGGCCGTGCGCTCGGCGGTCGGATCGTCAGCGGTTCGCCGCTCGGCGGCGGGATCGCCGACGGCGGCGTCGTCGGCGCCGGTGATGCTGGCCGCGGTGATGTCGGTGGCAGTGCGGTCGGCGGTGGAGTGGCCGGCAGCCTGGTGGTCGGCGGCGGGGTGGCTGGTGATGGAGCGGTCAGGGAGCGCCGGGGCGTCGATCGGTCGGTCCTCGGCTGCGTGCTCGTCGACCGGCACAGATACCGGCCGCGGGCCGGTGGCGTCCATCAGGCTGCGCGACACCCGACGGGGCAGGCCGCTTGAGGTCGTGCCACCCGTCTGGGCTGCGGCAGACGTCGGGCTCGGCACGGGGCGCAGCATCGGGGGCGTCGGGGCGATGCGAGCCGGGCCGCCGGCCGTGCGTGGGGCCAGGCCGACCGACGCGGACCGGGACCGGCCGGACGACCGGCTCGCCCGCCGGCTCGGCAGCCCGGCGATGGTCGCTGCCACAGGAGACAGGCCGCCCGCTTCCCGACCGTTGCTCGCGTCGCCGGTGTCACGGGTGTCACGGGTGTCACGGGCGTCAAGCGTGGCGACAGTGGACGTCGCGGTGACCGTGTGCGTTCCCGACCAGCTCGACTCCGGCAGTTCGCACAGCAGGGCGGCCGGGAGCAGCACCGAGGCCGTGGTGCCGTGCGGGTGACGGCGGGCCAGCCAGGTGCTCATGTCATGGCGGTCGGCGATGCGGCCCACCACCGCCAGGCCCATGTGCCGCACGGCGTCGTCGTCGAGGACGGGCGCGGCCCGCAGCCGGTCGTTGAACAAATGCAGCCGCTCGGGCGGTAGTCCGATGCCCTCGTCCTCCACCCGCAGCAGCGCGCTGCCCTGCTCGGTGAGGTGCACGGCGACGCGCACCGAGGTGGTCGGCGGGGAGGACTTGGTGGCGTTGTCGAGCAGCTCCGCGAGCAGCCGGCTCACGTCCTCGGCGGCGAATCCGACGACGCCGAGGGGAACCACTCGGCCGATGGTGACCCGCGAGTAGTGGTCGATCGAGGACATCGCCGCCCGGATCACGTCGACAAGCGGTGTCGTCTCCGCCGCGGTGTCGCTGGCGTCCCGGCCGGCGAGCACGCGCAGGTTCTCGGCGTTACGGCGCAGTCGAGCGGCCAGATGGTCGAGGGTGAAGAGCTCGGCGAGGCGCTCCGTGTCGACCTCCCGCGCCTCCATCTCCTCGAGCTGCGACAGCAGCAGGTCGACGAGATTCAGGTCGCGCAGCGCGACATCGGCGCAGATCGCCGACAGCGCCTCACTGCTCACCGCTGAACGGTCCACCGCTGAACGGTCCACCGCCGGCGGCCGTGGCGAGCCGCCCTCCGCGCTGGGCGCCGCAGGAACGGGAACGGCGGGAACAGGCGAACCGCTGGTGGATGTGCCGGCCGGCGGCGGCTCGCGGCGGGGTGGGGCGAACGGGTGCGGCAGGGGCGAGATGCGGGCCGCTCCCGCCGACCGCGGTCGTGCGGGTGGTCGGGAGCCGGGAGTAGTGAGGGTGGACGGTGACAGTAGCTGCGCGGCGGCCTCGCGGGAGTTCTCCAGAAGCGCGCGCGAGCGTTGGAACAGTTCTCGGGCTCGTGTCGTCATCCCGTCCTTACTGCTCTCTCTTGGGCGGGCCCCTCCCGCTTTCGGCTGCCCCCGTCGGGCTGTAATGCAACCAGACCACGGGTACGCACGTCCAACCGACTTGCCCATTACTGACCCGATGTGTCCCTGCTGTTCCGATCATCGGGAATGCAGGGATGATCAGGCGGGTGACCTGGCTGGCGGAGGCGATGATCGGGTCCGCGAGCTGGCCGTTCGTCGAGGCAGTCCCGGCAGGTGCCACGCGCCGGATGGGCGGGGGCGGACGGCTCTACTCGTTCGATGTCACCCGGCGAAGCGGTCCGCTGCCCACGGATCGACGCTCGGTAATCAATGTCCGGCGGGCGAGGCGCAGGTGCCCGCTGAGGAACGTGTCGCCCCTGCCTTCAGACCGGCCCTGCCTCCCAGATCGGATAGAGGCCCTGGCGGCCGGCGCGGGCGAGGTGCTGGGCGCTGAGTCGGAAGGCGTCGGCGAGGACGCGGATGCGTGCCGGCCGGCGGGCCGGGTCGAGGTCCAGCGCGCGTAGCAGCACCTCGTCGAGGGTGTCCGGCACGGGAAAGGGCAGCCGCAGGCCGCGCAACGGAGCCGGACCCGCGCGGGCTGGCGTGACGCCCGCCAGGCCGTGGTACACCATCGCCGCCAGCCGGAAGATGTCGGTGCGCAGCCCCACCCGCGGGCCGTGCAGACCAAGGAGATCCTGCTCCGGGGCCCGATATTCGACGGGACCCTCCCCGGCCTGGCGCGCCACCGTCGCAAGGCCAAGGTCGCGCAGGCGCGATGGCCCTGCCACCACGCTGTCCGCGAGCCCACGTCCCGGGAAGGTGCTGTCCCTGACCGTGCTGTCCGTGAACGTGCCGTCCGTACAGGGGCCGGCGGTCGGTGTGTCTGTCGGTGACGCGGATCGCGGGTGGCCGGCCAGTGCGGGGAGCAGCACCGAGTCGGGGGTCGTGGCCCGGTGGCTGTGCCCGGACTCATGCAGCGCGGCGAGCGCGTCGCCCACCCCGGCGGCGGCCTGCAACAACGCGATGACGGGGCCACGACCCGACCCTGGGAACGGTCGCGCCGACATCACCACCGGCGCCGGGGGCCGGACGCGTGCACGGTCACCGTCGGACACCGCGCGCCCCGGCACTGCGGGGCCGAAGAGGTCCCGCCACGTGCGACCGGCGGGTCGGTCCGACAGCAGCACTCCCTCCGCCGGCGTCACCTGCCCCGCGACCAGCGTTGGCAGGCCGGGCAGGTCTCCGATCTCGGTGAGCAGGCGCAGTTGCCCGTCGATGGCCGCGAGCAGGGCGTCGGCTCGGTCGTCAGGGCGGCGCACCAGCACCTGACGGAACCACACCGGCCGTGGCACTGGTCCGACGAGCGACGCGGCGCCTTCCCGCAGCAGCCAGGATCCGTCGCCGCCGTACCGCTCCACCGGGTCACCGTCGAGCACGCAGGCACGTCCCGCCATCCGCACCATCGCGCCGCCACACCACCTTCCCCCGACTCCACCCCCCGCGACTCCAGCCCCCCCGATGTCGGCCCCCCCGATGTCGGCCCCCACGGTGCTGGAACGCTCCGCCACGCTCGCATCACGCCATTCGCCGAGGCCGTCGGCTGGCTGTGACCAGCCGAACTGGGCCGCGCCGGGGCGGCAGTAGTAGCCGGCGCGGACGAGCTTCGCGACGGGACGGCCGAGCCGAGCCCGCAGGGCGTGGTCGTCCCAGAGGTCGATGTCGGTTCCCGTGGCCACCCGCTGCTCGCGCCGCCATCGCTCCCACCAGGGCCGCAGACGCGGGTCGAGCTGGCCGGGCACGCACAGCACCCAGCGGCCGAGACGACTGCCGTGCTCCCGGGCGTGGACGCGGGCGTGCAGGTAGGAGGCATGGATCGGCGGCACGTGGGCGGCGCCGAGGCGGGGCAGGACATAGCGGGTCTGCCAGACGACGAGCCGGCCGTCGAGGTGGCCGCAGATGGCGTCCCGCCGACGGTGGCCCAGGCCATTGCAGCGGCTACGGGCGTCGGGCTCGCGGGCCTGCGGGTACAGCGCGTCCACCAGCTGGGCGATCATCTCGCCGAAGTCCGCCCGGGCCTCCGCCTCGCTGTGGGTGCGCAGCGCATGGACATGGAAGTCGGCGGCGAACGGGCGGGACCGCGGATCCGGCATGCGAGATCGCTCCTCGCGGGGCAGCGGCGGGAGATCGACCCGAAAAGCCTAGCGAAGCTCTGCCTGCTCCGGGCCGCCTTCCACAAGTGCGCCGCAGGCGGCGAGGGCATCAAGGATGTGCTGGCCGTACTTGGCGAGCTTGTTCTCGCCGACGCCACCGATGGCGGCAAGATCGGCGAGGCTCACCGGCCGGCGCACGGCGATCTCGCGCAGCGTCGCGTCGTGAAAGATGATGTATGCGGGAACGCCCTGCTCCTTCGCGGTGGCCCCCCGCCAGGCCCGCAGCGCCTCGAACACCGGCGCCGCCTCGGCCGGCAGGTCGACGGCCGCCGCCCGCCGGGTGCCCTGCCCGCCGCCCGAGGCCTCGCCGCGATCGCCCCGGGCAGCCCGGGCACTCGCCCGCACGGGGCGCTCGGGCTCCCGCCGCAGCGACACCGTGCGATTCCCGCGCAGCACCTCGGCACTGCCGTCGGTCAGCGCCAGCGTGCCGTGCTCGCCCTGGACGGCGAGCAGGCCCTGGGCGAGCAGCTGGCGGACCACGCCACGCCATTCCTGTTCCCGCAGGTCGGCGCCGACCCCGAAGACGGTGAGCGTGTCATGGTGCTGCTGCTCGACCCGCGGGGTGCGCCGGCCGAGCAGGATGTCCACGATGTGGCCCGCACCGAACCGCTGGCGGCGTTCCCGGTCCAACCGATACACCGCGGAGAGCAGCTTCTGCGCGGCGACGGTGCCGTCCCAGGACTCGGGCGGCGTCAGACAGGTGTCGCAGTTGCCGCACGGCGGGGCCCCGCGCTGGCCGAAGTAGGCGAGCAGGCCGACGCGGCGGCACTCGACCGTCTCGCACAGCGCGAGCATCGCGTCGAGGTGGATGCCGAGGCGTCGCCGGTGCGCCGCGTCGCCGGGGGAGGCGTCGATGAGCCGACGCTGCTGGACGACATCCTGCAGGCCGTAGGCGAGCCACGCGGTGGAGGGCAGCCCGTCGCGCCCGGCACGGCCGGTCTCCTGGTAGTAGCCCTCGACCGACTTCGGCAGGTCGAGGTGGGCGACGAACCGCACGTCCGGCTTGTCGATGCCCATGCCGAAGGCGATCGTGGCGACCATGACGACGCCCTCCTCGCGCAGGAACCGGGCCTGGTTCTCGGCGCGGACCCGCGCATCCAGCCCGGCGTGGTAGGGCAGCGCCGGGATGCCCTGCCCGACGAGGAAGTCGGCGATCTTCTCGACGGACGCGCGGGACAGGCAGTAGACGATGCCCGCGTCCCCGGCGTGCTCGGTGCGCAGCAGGTCCAGCAGCTGCGCCTTCGGCTCCTTCTTCGGCACGATCCGGTACTGGATGTTCGGCCGGTCGAAGTCGGCGACGTGGTGGTGGGCGTCGGCGAGGCCGAGGCGCGCGGTGATCTCGCGGTGGGTCTCGGGAGTGGCGGTGGCCGTCAGCGCCACCCGCGGGACCGCCGGCCAGCGCTCGTGCAGCATGGACAGCAACAGGTAGTCGGGCCGGAAGTCGTGCCCCCACTGGGCGACGCAGTGGGCCTCGTCGATCGCGAACAGCGAGATCTCGCCGCGATCGAACAGCCGCGCTGTGGCATCGAGCCGCAGCCGCTCCGGGGCGAGGTAGAGCAGGTCGAGCTCGCCGGCGAGGAACGCGCCCTCGGTCGCCCGCCGCTCGTCCAGGTCCTGCGTGGAGTTGAGGAAGCCGGCCCGCACGCCGAGCGCGCGCAGCGCGTCGACCTGATCCTGCATCAGCGCGATGAGCGGGGAGACGACGACGCCGGTGCCGGGGCGGACCAGGGCCGGTATCTGGTAGCACAGCGACTTGCCGCCACCGGTCGGCATGAGGACCAGCGCGTCGCCCCCGCCGACGAGGTGCTCGATGATCTCCCGCTGACCCGCGCGGAACGCGTCATACCCGAAGACGCGCCGCAGCACCTCCTCGGCGGGGCGGGGTGGGTGCACCGTGGTGCCGGGCGGCAAGGTCACCTCGTCACCCTACGGCGGCCCGGTCGGTGTCCGGGACGCGTGGTCGACTCCTGTGGACAGCCACTGTGATCCGTTGGCGGGCACCGTGGTTCGTCCACAGGCAGCCGGCGTTGTGGCGGTCGATCGGATGTCATACCGCCGACGGCCATCGGACACGCCGGGGAAGGTCGCTACGATCCTGGTGATTTGTCACCGCGACTACCCGGCTGGCGGGCGTCGCGCGTACAGGCGCCGCCGGACCTGGGCGGTGGCCGGGGGGAGAAGATCGCGCGATGTCGACCGACCCGGAGCCGGTGGCGGTCGCTGCCCTGCGGCTGAGCGACCCGGTCCAGGTCGGCCCGCACCGGCTGCTCGGCCGGCTCGGCGGTGGCGGGATGGGCGTCGTCTACCTCGCGGACGGCCCGCTCGGCCGCGTCGCAGTGAAGATCATCCGCTCGGAGCTGGCGGACAACCCCAGCTTCCGCGTGCGGTTCCAGCGTGAGCTGCAGGCCTGCTTCCGGGTGCGCGGCACCCACACGGCCATGCTCCTCGACTTCGACATCACCGCCGAGCCGCCGTGGCTCGCGACCCAGTTCCTCGCCGCGCCGACCCTGGAACAGCACGTCAATCGACAGGGCCCGCTCGGCGAGGCGGACCAGGTGCGTCTCGCCGCCGGCCTCGCCGACGCGCTGGTGTCCATTCACGGCGCGGGCCTCATCCACCGCGACCTCAAGCCGTCGAACGTCATGTGGACGGTGAACGGCCCGATCGTCATCGACTTCGGTGTGGCCGCGGTGCGCGACGCCGGGCAGCTCACCGTGACGGGAACGCTGATCGGCACCCCCGGCTGGCTGTCACCCGAGCAGATCACCACTGGTGAGCTCGGCGCCGCCTCGGACCTGTTCGCCTGGGGCGGCCTGGTCGGCTACGCGGCGACCGGCCGCCCGCCCTACGGGGACGGGCCACCCGAGGCGATCACCTACCGCATCGTCCATGAGGACCCGCGGGTCGACTACGAACGCGTCGCCCCGCCGCTGCGCGACCTCGTCCGCCGGACCCTGTCCCGCCACCCTCACGAACGCCCGACGGCCGCCGCCCTGCGCGCCGCGCTGGTCGACACTCTCGGCCCCGACATCCTGCCCGCCGCCAATCCTGCCGCCGACCGGGGCGCGGCGCCGTCCCCGCCCGCGCCCGGCTACGCGTCACCGGCTCCGGCGGCACCCGGTGCCTCCCCCGCGCCCGGCCTCGCGTCATCGTCGTCGCCGAGTGCGGGCGCTGCTGCTGGGAACGGCGCTGGTGCCGACAGCGACGCCGGTGCTGGGAGCAGCGGCGGCGCGGGGCAGGTGGGTGCCGGAACGGCCGGTGCGGCGACTGGTACCGGCATCGGGCGTTTCGGCGGGCCGGTGGTGACCTTTCCGGAGACGGTCCACACCCCCTCGCCGCTCGACAGCCCGCCCCCGTCGATCCCGTCGCCACCCGTTGCGGCCGGGTCCGGCGATCCTGTCGGGTCTCCGTCACCAGCGGGAACCGCCGGAACGCCGCCGTGGAACCTCTCCGGGATGCAGACCGTCGGACCCGGGCGCGACGCCAGCCAGGCCCCCGGCGGTGAGGGCGCCGGGCCGAGGCGTCGCCGGCGGCGGACGCTGCTCGCGCTCGGCGTGGCCGTCGTCGTACTGATCGCGGCCGGCATCACCGCGGTGCTGCTGACTGGCGGCAACGGCGACGGCGGCGCGGACGATGGCGGCACGTCCTCCGCCTTCACCTACACCGCCACGGGGCCCTGGCGGTTGCGGGTCTCGGACGTGCAGGACGGCGAGGACAAGGGCTGCGTCGTCAGTCTGTCCGGTACCGAGAACCCGCCGGGTTTCACTCTCTCCTCCGACCCGGTCTACGAGGACAACCAGATCTTCCAGATCCATCAGTCGGGAGACTTCGCGCTGGACGTGACGCCGGCGGCCCCCGGCTGCCAGCTCACGGCGATCCCCGGCGCGGGCGAGGCCACCCTGCCGTTCACCATCGCGCACAGCGGCGACAGCACCGCCTTCACCGCGCCCCCCGCCGTCGAGGTGGAGGTCCGGGACTTCAACGGCAACGAGACCTGCGACCTCGTGCTCCGCGACGTCGCCTCCGGCGAGGATGTCGACATCGCCACCGCCACGAAGGAGGCCCCGACCGTCCGCCTCGACCCCGGCGGCCGCCGCGAGGTCTACCTGGCCGCCAACTACTGCGTCGTCCGCATCTCCGCCGGCTCCTGACGACGGGGTCAGCAGATGCGGGGGAGGTTGTCGCCGAGGGGGCGGTCGACGATGCGGGTCGCGCCGAAGGCGGTGCGGGCGACGACAAGGCCGGGGTGGTCGGCGGTGACCGTGCCGATCACGGCGGTGTCGGCGCCGGCCGGGTGGGCACGCATGGCGGCGAGGACGGCGTCGGTGTCCGCGTCGGCGACGAACGCGACGAGGCGGCCCTCGTTCGCGACCTGCAGCGGATCGAGGCCGAGGAAGCCGCACGCCGCGTCCACGGCCGGCGGCACCGCGACGGCCGACTCCGTGAACTCCACACCGATCCCCGCCCCAGCCGCGAGCTCGCACAGCGCCGTCGCGACCCCCCCGCGGGTCGGGTCCCGCAGCGCGTGCACCCCGTCGGCGCTCGCGGCCAGCATCGCGGCGACCAGGCCGTGCAGCGGCGCGGTGTCCGAGCGGAGATCGCCGCCGAACTCCAGGCCCTCGCGCACGCTCAGCACGGCAACCCCGTGCTCGCCGATCGGTCCGGACAGCAGGATCCGGTCGCCCGGCCTGGCGCGTTCCGGCCGGACGTCCACCCCGGGCGGGACGACTCCGATGCCGCTGGTGTTCACGTAGAGGCCGTCGGCGCGGCCGTGTTCGACGACCTTCGTGTCGCCGGTGACGAGCCGTACCCCGCAGGCCGCCGCGGCGGCACCCATGGCCCGGGCGACCCGGTCGAGGACGGCCAGCTCCAGCCCCTCCTCGAGGATGAAACCGCTCGACAGCGCCACCGGCCACGCGCCCCGGCAGGCCAGGTCGTTGACGGTGCCGTGGACGGCGAGCTCGCCGATCGACCCGCCGGGGAAGAACAGCGGCCGTACGACGTACGAGTCGGTGGTGAACGCCAGCCGCGCCCCCGCGACCTCGAGGACCGCCGCGTCCGCCAGCGCGGCACCGGCGTTCGAGCGGGGGGCGAAGGCGGGCAGGAACAGGTGCTCGACCAGCTCGGCGGACAGTACGCCGCCACCGCCATGTCCCAGCACGATCCGCGGATAGTCCCGCAGCGGCGCCGGGCAGCTCCATCCCGACATGTCCACGCTGGTCATGGGGTCCAGCCGGCGGGGGCGAGGCGTCGGTACTGGTAGTAGGCGGCGCAGGCGCCCTCCGCGGAGACCATCGTGGCGCCCAGTGGATGTCGTGGTGTGCAGCGGGTGCCGAACGCCGGACAGTCCGGGGGACGGATGCGGCCCTGGAGCACAGCGCCGCTGTGGCAGAGGGGGGACTCGGCGACGGTCAGGTCGGCGACGCCGAAGCGGGTCTGCGCGTCCAGGTCCGCCCAGGCGGGCGCGAGCCGCCAGCCGGACGCCGCGATCGTGCCGATGCCCCGCCAGGCACGGTCACAGACGGTGAAGATCTCGCCGAGCATGGCCAGCGCCGCCGGGTTGCCCTCCGCCCGCACGGCGCGGGGGTAGGCGTTGACGAGCTCGGCGCGGCCGGCCTCGAGCTGCTCGACGGCCTGGCGGACGCCGTCGAGCAGGTCCAGTGGCTCGAACCCGGTGACGACGATCGGCACGTGATACGCCGCGACCAGCGGTTCGTACTGGGCGGTCCCCATCACCGTGCACACATGGCCGGCGGCGAGGAACGCCTGCACCCGGTTGTCGGGCGCGCCGAGGACCGCCTCCATCGCCGGCGGCACGAGGACGTGGCTGACGAGCATCGAGAAGTTCGCTAGCCGCCGCCGTCGCGCCGTCACCGCCGCCATCGCCGCGGCCGGGGCCGTCGTCTCGAAGCCGACGGCGAAGAAGACGACCTCGCGGTCGGGGTTGGCCTCGGCGATCCCCACCGCGTCCAGCGGCGAGTACACCACCCGGACGTCGCCGCCGGCGGCACGCACCGAGAACAGGTCGCTGGCGCTGCCCGGCACCCGCAGCATGTCCCCGAACGAGCAGAGGATCACCTCGGGCCGGGCCGCGATCGCCAGCGCCTGGTCGATCATCTCCAGTGGTGTGACGCACACCGGGCAGCCGGGGCCGTGGATGAACTCGATCTGCTCGGAGAGGAGCTGGTCGAGGCCATGCCGGATGATGGCGTGGGTCTGGCCGCCGCAGACCTCCATCAGTGTCCAGCGACGGGTCGCGGTGGCGGCGATCGTGTCCAGCAGCCGCTGGGCGAGTTCGGGGTCGTGGAACTCGGTCAGGTATCTCATCCGGGTGTCTCCTGTCCGCGGGTCGCGGACGCCGGCCGCGAGGAGACCTCGGGCCACTGGTCGTGGGTCGTCGCGGGCTGCCCTGGGCCGGTCGCGGCGAGCTGGCCGCGCAGCTCGTCGAGCAGGCCCAGGTCACGGAAGGTGGCGAGGGTCCGGTGGGCGGCGGCCTCGTCCACGACGATCAGCGCGAAACCGGCGTGGATGATCGTGTAATCGCCGACCGCGGCGCCGGGCAGGTAGGCCAGGCACGTCGTGCGGGTGACGCCGCCGAAGTCGACGAGTGCCATCCGGGTGCCGCGGTCGTCCCAGATCTCGGTGATCCGTCCCGGGATGCCAAGGCACATCGCGTCATGCTCCTTTCCGATGGAGGACGGCCGCCGGCCGCGGGAGTGACGCCGGATCGGGGTCTCCACCGAGCGCGGCGACGCTGGCCTGCCCGAGAGCGAGGCCGCCGTCGCCCGGCGGCACCACCCGGTGGACGAGAACCTCGAAGCCGGCGGCGGCGAGACGGTCACGACAGGCCCGCAGCAGCACGACGTTGACGAAGACGCCCCCGGTCAGGCCGACCACGCCGATACCGTGCTGGCGACGCGCGGTGTCGGCGACGGCGGTGACCACGTCGGCGACGGCCAGGTGGAAGGCGAGCGCGAGCACCTCGCGCGGTGTCCTGCCGGTCAGCAGCTCGGTGACGAGCCCCGCGAGTAGCGGCCCCGGGTCGAGCACCCCGCCGGCAGGCTCGAACGCCAGGCTGGGCGTGGTTCGGTGGGGGGTGGCCAGGGCGTCGGCGGCGAGGCCCTCCAGACCGGCCGCGGCCTGGCCCTCGTAGGTCGTGCGCTGGCAGACGCCGAGCAGGGCCGCCACGGCGTCGAACAGCCGACCCATGCTGCTGCTCGGCACGCACGCCACCTCACGCGCGAGGACGGTGCGAAGGGTCCGCAGCTCGGCCGGGTCGCTGGCCCGCACGGGGGCGAGCTCGGGAGACCAGGGCAGGCCCGCCGCGGCGAGGTGGGCCAGCGCCACCCGGTCGGGGCGGCGCGCGCCGGCGTCCCCCCCTGGCAGGGGCACCGGGCGCAGGTGCGCGACCCTTTCGGCGCGGGCGACGTCCGGCCCGACGACCAGGGCCTCGCCGCCCCAGACGGTGCCGTCGAGCCCGTGGCCGGTGCCGTCGAAGGCGAACCCGAGGATCCGCTGGCCGATCCGGCCGTGCTCGGCGAGCAGCGACGCGACATGCGCGTGGTGGTGCTGCACCAGGCAGGGAGCATCGTCACCGGAGGCGCCACCGACGGTCCTGGTGGGAGAGACGGCAGTGGTGCGGATGGCCCAGGCACGGGTGGTGTAGCCGGGGTGTGGGTCGGCGGCGAGGAGCGCCGCAGTGGCGCCGTGCAGGTCGGCGAGGCGCGCGGCGGCGCGTTCGAACGCGGTGAGCGCAGCCAGGCTGGCGAGGTCACCGAGATGCTGGGACAGGATGGCCTGCCCGCCACGCGTCACACAGACCGTGTTCTTCTGGTCGCCACCGACGGCGAGCACCCGCCGGGCCTGGCGGGGAAGGTCCACGATCATCGGGGCATAGCCGCGGGAGCGACGGATCGACACCACCCGTTCGCCGTCGCAGCGCAGCACCGAGTCGTCGCACGGCGTGCGGATCGGGCGGTCATGGGTGAGGAACGCGTCGGCGAGGCCGGCCAGGCTCGTCAGCGCCTCGGCGTCGTCATGGCACAGCGGCTCGCCGCTGCGGTTGGCACTGGTCATCACCAGCGCGGCCGGCGGCCGGATACCGACGGACGGCGACCGCGACGGCGACCGCGACCGCGACCGCGGCGGTGGCGGTGGCGGTGGCGGTGGCGGCGCGAACAGCAGGTGGTGGACCGGGGAGTAGGGCAGCAGCAGCCCGATCAGCGGCGTACCCGGGGCCACCAGGGCCGACAGCGGTGCGGCGGGCGCCCGTCGGACCAGCACGATCGGCGCTGCCGGGGAGCGCAGCAGGTCCGTCTCCGCGGGGGTGAGCAGCCCGAGGCGGTTCGCCGTCGCCAGGTCGCGGACCATGACCGCGAACGGCTGGTCGGGACGCCCCTTGCGCGAGCGCAGCCGGGCGACGGCGTCGTCATCCGCCGCGTCGCAGGCCAGGTGATAGCCGCCAATCCCCTTGACCGCGACGATCGCCCCGGCGGACAGGGCCCGCTGCGCCGCCGCCAAGGCCGCGTCCGAAGCCGACTCCGACTCCGACTCCGACGCCAACTCCGCGGCGTCAGCGGGACGGAAACGCAGGCGGGGACCGCAGTCGGGGCAGGCGATCGGTTCGGCGTGGAACCGGCGGTCGGTCGGCTCGGCGTACTCGGCGGCGCAGCGGGCGCACATCGGGAAGGTGGCCATGGCGGTCGCGGCGCGGTCGTAGGGCAGCGCGTCGACGATCGTGAACCGTGGCCCGCAGTTGGTGCAGGTGATGAACGGATGGCGGTACCGGCGGTCGGTGGGGTCGAACAGCTCCCGCTCGCAGTCCGTACACATCGCGGCGTCCGGCGGCACCAGGGTGGGCGTGCCGGCGGCGCTCACGCTGGGCACGATCCGGAAGCCGCCCGCCCTCCCGCGGCCGGAGCCTCCCGGTACCTCGCAGACCGTGACGTGGTCGACGCGGGCAAGCGGGGGTGCCTGGGGGACGAGCCGGCGCAGGAACGCGGAGACGGCGGCTGGCTCCCCGTCGACCTCGGCGACCACCGAGACGGAGTCGTTGCGGACGAACCCGGCCAGCCCCAGTTCGCTGGCCAGCCTGAACACGTAGGGCCGGAATCCGACGCCCTGCACCGTCCCGCGTACCACGACGCGACGCCGCACCCGCCCGTCCATCCCGGCCTCGGTCCGGGTTCGGGTCACGTGCGGTGCCCGCGTCGCTCGGTGACCTCGTCGAGCAGCCCGCGCACGGCGTTCGCCTCGTCGGTGGCGCCGGCCCGCTCGAAGGCCGCCCGGGCGCGCGTCAGCACGCCGGTGGCCTTGTCGAGCGCGCCCAGATGGGCCAGCGCGTTGCCCTGGCCGGCGAGCGCGCGGGCGTGGCCGAGAGGATCGGTGCGCGGGTCGCGGACGGCGAGGACCTGCGTGAACCGGCCGACCGCCTCGACCAGGTTGCCGCGGCGATGCCCCGAGGGGGCTCCGACCAGGGCGTTAGCCAGGTTCAGCTGGGTGCTCGCCCAGTGCCGCGGATGGGTCCGCGGGGTGTAGACGGTCAGGGCGGTGCGCAGGCCCGCGATCGCCACGCCGACCCGCAACTGGTCCGACGCCTGGCTCATCGGCATCGCCAGGTAGGCGGTGGCCAGGTTGACCTGCGCGGACGCGAACACCTCGGGCGCGGTGTCCACGGTGACCAGCCGCAGCGCCGCCAGGTACTGCTCGGCGGCCGCGCGCAGGTGCTCCGGGTTCTCGCCGGCCCGCTCCTGGTGGGCCGAGCCGAGGGCCAGGCGCAGTTCGGCGCGGGCGATCGCGAGATCGGTGCCGTCGAGCGCGGCGGCTGCCGCGCCCAGCCCCGCCAGCACGGCGTCGGTCGGTCCCTCGAGCGCGCGGCGCAGGTCGGCGGTGGTGGACAGCAGCTGGGCGGCGAGGCCCGAGGCACCCGCCCGTTCCGCCTCCGCGATGGCCTGCCCCAGCGACGACGCGGCGTCCCCTGGCTGGTCGGCCGCCATCGCGTGCGCGGCCTGGGCGGCGTGCACCAGCGCGGCGATCTCCCCGGTGGCGGCGCCCCGGGCGGGCGGTTCGGTCAGCTCGCCCAGGGCGAAGCGGACGACGTCGACGAGCGCACCCAGGTCGGGGCCGAGCGCGGCGCGCACCGCCGCCGGCTCCTCGGCCCGCTCGCTCGGCGGGAGGAGCACGAACCGGTTGTAGCGGTTGATCGGATCGTCGCCGTCGAGAGCACGGACGGCGGCGCGGGCGTCCCCTCGGTAGGCGAATTCGATCGCACGCAGCCGCTTCGGCCAGGCGTCCGGGAGCCGGCCGGCGGTCAGCGCGTGGCGCACCCGCGCCGTGTCCGGCCCGGCGGGGATCAGCAGGAATCCGGCCGGCAGCGGGAACACGCCGACCGGCTGCGGTCGTTCGAAGAGCGCGGTGCCGGCCCCAGGGCCGTCCGGGTCCGTGGCGGCTGAGGGCGTGGCGGCGGATGGCGTGGCGGTTTCACCCATGTGCGGCATCCCCGGCGAGCTCGTCGATGATCAGTGTGCGGACGCGTTCCATCGCGCGGAGCACGGGTGGGCTCAGCGCGGCGCCGGGCTCGAGTGTGGCGGCCTCGATGAGGTAGACCGTCACGTCCGTCGGGTAGTCGTCGCCGAGCAGCCACTGGCCGAACGCCAGTGCCTGGTCCCAGCGCACCGCATGCGGCTGCGGCAGGTGCAGGGGAAGGTCGACCAGCTCGTCGGCGGGCACGCGGTAGACGGTTCCGGGCGCGGCGCCGGTGCGCGCGGCGTCGACGAGCAGGACACGGCCCGCACCGCGCATCGCGAACGCCGTGTCCATCCCGGCGGTGCCGCCGTCGACGAGGCGCACCCCGGCGGGGACGCCGGCCTCGGCGAGCCGCCGGATGAGAATGGGCCCGACGGCGTCGTCGCCGCGCAGCGGGTTGCCGCAGCCGATGACGGCCGCCGTGCAGGTGGGCGGCTCGATGCCGGGTGGGTCGAGGCGGACGGCGGGGGACGGGGCTACGCGCCGTGCGCGCAGCCCGGCGGCGGGATCGGGGTTCACGCCGTCTCGCCCAGGGTGAAGCGGCTCAGTTCCCGTCCGGTCCGGCCGTCGAAGGCGTGCACCGTGCAGACCAGGCAGGAGTCGAAACTGCGGGCGACGTGGCCGAGTTCGACCGGGTCGTTCGGGTCGGCCACCGGGGTGCCGACGAGGGCGGCCTCGATCGGGCCGGGCGTGCCCTCGCCGTCGCGCGGGCCGATGTTCCACGCCGTCGGCGTGATGACCTGGTAGTTGGCGATCCGGCCGCGCTCCAGGACGATCCAGTCGGCGAGCGACCCGCGGGCCGCCTCCGTCGCGCCGAAGCCGCGGCCGTCCTCGAGCTCGGGCGGCGGGATGTGGAACGGGCCGTGCAGGTCGAGCTGGTCAAGCCAGCCACGGACCCAGCGGTAGGTGCGGGCCGCCTCGTGCATCCGGGCGAGGACACGGACCATCACCGATGGGCCGATCGCCGCCAGGATGTCCCCGAACAGCGGGTCGTGGTCCTGATGGGCGGCGGCGTCCGGCGCGGCGGCGGCGATCCGCCGGGCCAGCGGGCCGGTCTCCAGCGGGCGCAGGCCGAGGCCGGGGATGTCGTAGCGGGGGGACTTCGCCCAGCTGTACTTGCCGGCCTCGCGGCCGTTCTCGGGGTCGATCGGGTCGGTCTCCCCCTCGAACGGATGGTGCGCCGCGGTGCCCCGGTAGTACGAGTGGGTGACGTCCTCGCGGATCCTCGCCTGGTCGAACGGGAGATGCGTCCCGTCCGCGTAGACGCCGGAGCGGCTGATGAGGGCCTGGCCGCGGCCGTCGATCGTGGGCCGGGCGTAGAGCTCCGGGTCGAAGTAGGTGCCGGACGCCAGGTAGTCGCCGCTGCCCTGGCCGTAGCGGTCGAGGCCGACGTCGAGGCAGTAGCGCAGGAAGAAGCCGCAGTCGCTGTCGTGCTGCGACTCGTTCTCGTACACCCAGGCCAGCACGTCCGCCCAGGTGCGGTTGGCCAGCCAGCGGTCGACGGAGCAGCCCAGCCAGCGCTTCTCGAGCCACTCGGAGCGCCAGTGCTCGAGGATCGCGGTCGCCCTGGTCACGTCCGCGAGCGTCGGCGCGCCGATCACGCCGCCGGGCACCATGAAGCTGGAGTGCGGCCACTGCCCGCCAAGGATCGCGTAGATCTCCACCGGCGCCGCGGACAGGACCACCCCCGGGCCGTAGCTGGTCCCGGTGAACGGGGTGAAGCGGCGCACCGCCTCCTCGTACAGGGGACTCGCGGCATGGCGCCGATGGGTCAGGTCGATCGCGAACAGCGCGTAGAAGCCGCGCGGGATGCTCTGCAGCGTCTCGCAGGCCTGCGCGATGTTGCGGACCAGCGTGGCATTGGGGGGCAGCTCGGTGCGCCAGGCGACGTCCAGCGCGTACGCCGCCTTGTACAGGTGGCTGCCGCCGCAGATCCCGCAGATGCGCGGGGTCACGATCAGGCCGGCCTGCGGGTCCTTGCCGCGCAGAATGATCTCCAGGCCGCGGAACATCGCCGCCGACGTCCAGGCCGAGCCCACCACCCCGTCGTCGATCGTGACCCGGACGTCGAGGTCGCCCTCGACCCGTCCCATCGGACTGACGTTGAGATCGACGGTCGTCATCGCCTGCGGCTGCCTTTCCTGTCTTCCCGAGCTCTGGCCGTGTGCTGTGCGTCCATGCGCCTCAGACGACGAACATGTCCTTCTTCGACCACGGCGGGGCCGCCACCCGGGACGCGGCGGCCTGGGCCAGGTAGGTGGCGTGGCCGCTGCCCTCCGGCACCTCCCGCGGGATCACCCCGGCGACCTTCTGGGTGCGGAACACCGTGCCCGGCGCGAGGTCGAAGAACGGGAACTCCGGCTCGGTGCAGCCGATGCACGGCATGCCGGCCCGGGTCTTCGACGACTGCCGGTTCCACAGGATCCGGTTGCAGGGGGAGTGGGTCATCGGCCCGCGGCAGCCGAACTCGTAGAACAGGCAGCCCTGGCGCGTCCCGTCGCCGAACGACAGCGTCGACTGCTTGTACTCGAAGTACTGGTTGCGGCTGCAGCCGGTGTGGGTGAACGACGTGAAGAACGTCGCCGGCCGGTGCAGATCGTCGAGCGCGATGTCGGCGGTGCGCCCGGTGGCCAGCGCCACCAGGATCTGCGTGATCCAGTCCGGATGGGCGGGGCAGCCCGGCACGTTGACCACGGGCAGGCCCGAGCGCGACCGGAACGCCGAGCCGAGGAAGCCACCCGGGATCCGCCGGTGGAACTGCAGGCCGGTCGAGTCGGTCGGGTTCGGCTCGGTCGCCGGGATGCCGCCCCAGGCCGCGCAGTCCCCGAGCGCCACCACCACCTGGGCCTGGCCGGTGAGATCACGCACCCAGTCCTGCATCGGCCGGCCGGCGAACTCGTCGAAGGTGCCCCGCCCGTCCGGGCCGCGGATCACCGAGCCCTCGAACACCAGGATGTCGACGGGACGCGTCCCCCGCGCACAGTCCCAGAGCAGCTCGCGCGCCTGCGCTCCGCTCTCCGGGCTCAGCGACGGATGCCAGATCAGGTCGAGGCCGAAGTCGATGATCAGGTCGATGACGGTGGGCTCGACGGCGTTCAGGAACGACATCGTGTTGCCGCCGCACGCCCCGCCCTGCAGCCAGAGCACGGATGACATCGGTGGTCCTCCCTCGGATGGGCCCGACGACCGCCGGCCGATGGCGGCGACGCTATGTCGCCAGAACGGCGACTCCGATGGGCCGTGTGCGGAGGCTGCCACCTACGCGTGGTGACGTTTGGCGCTGCCTGCCGGTCGCGGTGACAGTGGGTCCGGGTCCGCGTCCGGGTCCGCGTCCGGGTCAGGGCCGGGTCAGGGCCGGGTCCGGTCCGCCAGCCGCCACCGACGTGCCGGCTGGCGTGCGGCGCCCATGGGATGCCGGGCGATGCCATCGGCGACGGAAGGAGGGGCGACGATGCACGAGCTGTCCCTGTGCCGCTCGGTCGCGGACGTCGTGTGCCGGCACGCGGCCGGTCGGCGGGTGGTCCGGGTGCGGCTGCGGATCGGCGCGCTGCGCCAGGTCGTGCCGGACACCCTCACCTCCTGCTGGCGCCTGCTGCAGGATGACCGCCCACCGCCCCGGTCGCCCACCGGCTCCGTGCCGGCCGGGTCGGTGTTGGCCGGGTCGGTGCTGGAGGTGGAGAGCGTCCCCGCTGTCGTGCGCTGCCGGGCGTGTGGTGCGGAGCGCGAGCTCGATCATCCGGTCCTGCGCTGCGCCGGCTGTGGCGGGGCTGACGTGCTGCTGATCAGCGGCGAGGAGTTCCTCATCGTCTCCATGGACGTCGCGGACGCCGCTGCCGACGGGCCCGGTATGGCGAAGGAACAGGCGGAGGTGTGAGATGGGCCGATTCCATCCCCACGGGGCCGATCACGATCATCCGCATCCGGACCACGATCATCCGGATGATGCTCGCCCGGACCACTCGGGCTATGGCACCGCCACCGAGCGGATCGAGGTGCTGGAGCGCATCCTCGGCGAGAACGAGCGGGCCGCCGCGGCGAACCGGGCCGCGTTCGACGCCGCCGGCGTCACCGTGGTGAACCTCATGTCCGGCCCTGGAGCCGGCAAGACGACCCTGCTTGTCGAGACGCTGCGCCGGCTCGCGCCGCGATGGCGGGTCGGGGTCATCGAAGGGGACATCGAGACGAGCCTGGACGCCGATCGCCTCGCCGGCCTTGCCGCTGCCGTCTGCCTCGTGAACACGGGGAAGGGCTTCGGCGGCGAGTGCCACCTGGACGCGCCGATGATCGCCTCCGCGCTGCCGAGGCTGCCGCTCGCCGACCTCGACCTCGTCATCATCGAGAACGTCGGGAATCTGGTGTGCCCCGCCGAGTTCACCGTCGGCGAGGACCGCCGGGTGATGATCTACTCGGTGACAGAGGGCGAGGAGAAGCCGCTCAAATATCCGCTCATGTTCCGCGCCGTCGATCTCGTTCTCGTCAACAAGACGGATCTGCTTCCCTATCTTGATTTCGATCTTCCGGCTTTTCGGCGCAATCTCGACGCGGTTCATCCCGGTGTCGACGCCCAGATGCTGAGTGCCCGCAGCGGAGACGGCGTGGATGCCTGGTGCGAGTGGCTGAGCCACGCGGTGCATCCGGGCCCGCGGGTGGGGAGGGTCGCGGGGGCGGCGTGAAACGTCCTGTCGGCCCCGGTCCCGGATATCGCTGAGCTGCCGAGCATTTTCGGGAATGCCGTCCCTGATTGTCTGGGCTCTGTCCGGCGTGTCGCTCTGGTCTGAGCTGATCCTTTCGCTATATATGCTTGGCCAGGATGACGGAGCGTTGGAAAGGGTCAGGATATGCGTCCACCTATCAGGCGTCCGCGTGCGTCGAGGTCCGCGCGGCGGCGCAGCCTTGTGCTTGCTCTCACCGCGGTTGCGGCGTTCGGATTTCTCACCACCGGCGCTGGTTGCCCACCGCCGGACTGCCCGCCCTACCCGCCGAACGCGACCTGCTGATCGGCCATGGTTCCACCTGACCTCTGGGACAGTTCGCCGCGTCCTGCGACGGGCTGACGGTGAGGACGCCTCCCCGTCGCAGGACGACCGCACCGGACCCTCGCGCATGCCCCCTGCCCGCGTCTCCCACCCGTCCTGACGCCGACGAGACCGGGCTCGTAACCCACGCGCCGGACAGGTGCGGGGGCGGCGGTGGATCCGCCGCGCTACGAGTGCTCCGCCGCCGGCACAGGGCCTGTCCGCCGCCGGTCTGATGGCGGGATGTCAGTCTCCTGGCTGCCGGGCGGCGACGCGGTGATCGCCAGGACTGCGGGCTCGCCGAGGAGGGCCGGGCGGGCCGCCTCGGCCCAGGTGCCCCGCAGGACCGCCACGGCGTGATCGTACGCGTCGTGGGTGGGCAGCAGGCGGCGAATGTTCAGGGGAAGCAGATCCTCCCGAGTCGTCTGGCCGCAGCGGGGGCAGACGACCTGGTTGAGCGGGATGAGAACGCCGCAGCCGCCCTCTCCGGCGCCGCAGCGGCGCCAGTCGCCGTCGACCTCTATACGCCGGATCGGCGGGCGCCGGCAGGACGCTGCCGCGGGCATCGCCGGCGCTGGAACAAGACCCGCATCCAGTGCGGCGGAAACGCCGGCATGCGTGCTTCGCGCGCGTCTCCTCGCGCTCCATCGAGTCGGCAACGCGGCCTCCCTTTTTGTCCGGGTGCGACCTGTCGTGTGAGTACTTTGGTGCCGCCTCAGAGCGAAACGCCCAAGGTCTGTCAAAAGCAAGCGAATAGCACTTTCGGGTGACTTCCGGGCGACATGCCGATCTATCCTTACACAGCTGACGCCTCGGTGTGCTCGAATTATCTGTTCTGACCGCGATGTGGCTCGCTGACCCGGTGACGTGGTCGGCACAGTGCTCTCGGCGGCACCGTGCCTCTCCGTGACACCGTGCCTCTCCGTGACGCAGTGTCTCGCGGATCGCGGGGTGGTTCGGGTATTCGCGGGCACCCGTACCCGGGCCGCACACTATTCTGCCCGACTCGTCCCGTCTCCGTGGTCGATACGGTGGACGCGGGCGAAGTTCCCGGTGGCGTGTGGTGTGGACCGTCGGGCGCGGGCGGGCAGGGCGCGCCTCAGCGCATGATGCCGGTGTGGCCCAGAGAGTAGCGCCCGGGCTGCGGCCAGACAGTGAGTCCGTGCGGCTCGCGGCCCACGTGGATCTCGGTCAGCAGGTGGCCGGCGTGCGGGTCCGTTCCGTCGGTGCCGCCCGTGTCGAACACATACACGACGTTGCTGCGCCGTCCCGACAGCCACAGCCGGGCACCGTCGGCGCTCACGTTGCCCATGTCCGGCGTCCCGCCGCCCGGGATCGGCCAGTTCGCGACGACGGCGCGGGTGGCGAACGAGATGACCGAGACCGATCCCTGGTCACCGCTGTGCGGGAAGGGGGGTGCCATCGATGCCATCTGGCCGCCCCGGTTCGCCACGTAGAGGAACCGTCCATCGCGGCTGGGATACAGACCGTGTGTCTCCGGCCCGGTCCGGACGAAGCCGACCCGGGTGAACCGATCGCCGTCTATGAGGTGCACGCCGTCGGCGTTCATGTCCGCGACATACCAGGTGCGGCCCGCTGGGTCGATCTTGATGTCCTGGGGGGCGGAGGTGCGCCCGAGGTCGAGGTAGCCGAGGACCGTCTGGTGGCGGATGTCGATCTTCACGAGTCGGCCGGCGAACTCGCAGGTGGCGATGGCGTAGGAGCCGTCCACCGAGAAGTCGACGTGGTTGACGCCCGCGCAGTCCGTCCCCACGTCGAGGCTGTGCCGCAGCGCCATCGTGTGCGGGTCGCGGAAGTCGATGTGGTGGTTCGCCTCGGCGATGACCATGGCGTAGGCGCCGTCCGGCGTGAAGTACAGGTTGTACGGATCCGCGACCGGCACGGCCGGGCCGGCGAGGCGCCCGGTGCGCGGGTCGATCGGCGAGAGGCTGTTGCCGCTGTTGTTGTTCACCCACAGGGTGCGCAGGTCCCAGGCGGGAACGACATGCTGCGGCTGGCGGCCGGTCCGGAACGTGCTCACCACCCGCAGGGTGTGCTGGTCGATCACCGTCACCGTGCCGTCCCCGAGGTTCGGGACGTAGACCAGGGCGGGATCGTCGCGCACGACCGGGCTGAGCATGCCGGCGTGGGCGTGCGCGTAGACGTCCCCACCCGGTTCCGGGCCGATGGCCGCCGCGTCGGCCTGCGGCTGTGCGGATGCCACGGCCGCTCCGGCTCCGGTGCCGTGGGCCATCGCGGGCATGGCCTGGGAGCCCGGCTCGCCGCCGCCCGCCGCGATCAGCCAGATGGCGACGACAGCCACCACGATCACGGAGCCACCGGCCAGCAGCAGGCCCCGAGGGGTCCTGCCTACCGTCCGAGAAAAGCGGTACGCCGCCCTGTCCGACACGGAGGAAGAGTAACGACCCCCCGAGGTGCCAGCGACGAAGGGTATACCGCTTCCGCGCGTCGATGGGCGTTCGTGCCGCCCGCACGGGGCCCCGTCTGGCGTGCGTTCCGGCCACCGGGATACTTGGAGGCGCGCGGCTCGCCCGGTTGCGCGTCCAGCCGGTCGGGGAGGGGACCGACGTGATGAGCGACGGCACCGAGCTTTCCCGTCGCCGGCTCCTGGCCGCCGCGCCCGCCGTCGCCGCCGCCGGACTTGCCGCCTGCGCCGCTCCTGCCGGCTCGGGCTCGCCCGCCGCGCCCTCACACCCGTCGTCCTCGTCGAGCCGGGGCGCCCGGGCCGCGACACTGTCCTCGGACGGCGCGACTCCGCGGGACGTGACTCCGGACGGCGCAGTGGGCGGCGGCCCGGGTCTGGTGCCGGGCGGTCCGGCGGCGGCGGTCACCCACGGCCCGCGAGACCGGGCCCGCGTCGCGCTCACCTTCCACCTGGGCCCACACGAGGCCGGGCAGGACCTGGCCCTGGCCCGTCAGCTCCTCGACGACGCGGCCCGGCTTGCCACGCCGATCACCGTGTTCGCCGTCGGCCAGTGGCTGGACGAGCATCGAGACCTCGTCCCGGCCATCCTCGCGCCGGGCAACGAGCTGGCGAACCACACCTACACCCATCCGACGCTGACCGCGCTGTCGGCGGACCAGGTCGCCGCCGAGATCATGGGTTGCCGGGACGTGCTCGCGCGGCTCGCCCCGGCGCAGGGCCGCTACTTCCGGCCCTCCGGCACGAGCACCGCCACGCCGCTGATCCTGGCCGAGGCCGGCGCCGCCGGGTACCGCACAGTCGTCGACTTCGACGTCGACCCGCTCGACTACACCTCCCCCGGCGCGGACGCGGTCGTCGCGCGGGTCCGTGCCGGCGTGCGGCCGGGATCCATCGTGAGCATGCACTTCGGCTACCCCGGCACCGTCAGCGCCCTTCCCCGCGTCGTCGCCGGTCTGCGCACCGCCGGCCTGGCCCCGGTCACACTGCACTCCCTGCTCACCTGAGCCGACGTCGGCGGACGTCGGCGGACGTCGCCCCGATGATCAGCGCAGGCCGTGCCGACGAGCCAGCCGGACGAACACGTCGTTGTACGCGTACCAGCGAAGCGCCGCAGCCAGTACCCTGCGGTACGGACGCTCCACCGCGCCGTTGGCGAGTTCCCGCAGGATCTCGTTCCACCACTCGAGCGCGGTGGCACCGACCGGGCCGATCTGGCGTTCCCTGGGCAGGCCGATCTCCTCGAGGAGGTGGGACGCCCGAGTCCCCGAGCCGAAGGCCGCCGCGAGTTCCGTGCACAGATCGGCCCGCTCGTCCGGGGTGAGCTGGATGTCGCGCCCCGGCGGGGCGGCGGCGGCCGGCACGACGCTGCGGGACCATCGATCCGCGAGGGTCAGGACCGCCTCGGTCCGGCTCCGTGCGGCGTCCAGGAAGACCAGGTCATCGTCGAGCTGATCGACCAGGTGGGCCATCAGCCGCCGGTCGGTGGCGAGCGGGTCGCCATCCCGGGGGGCCGTCGCCTCGGCCGCCAGGATCGCCGCCATGTTCGCCCCGGAGATCTCCACCGTGCGCCGCATCTGGGCCGTCCGGGCGGCGACGGTGACCAGGTCGACCTGATCGCCATGCAGCGCCCGCGCCTGTGCGGTGGCCCGGTCCCGCGGAGAGAAGGTCCGCGCCTTCCCGGACCTCCTCCGCATCCCCGACTACGGCCCCCCACCGGAGGCGTCACCCGCTGCCCGCCACGCCTGGGCGACGCGGCGCGCCCACGAGCACCCCCTCTACTGGGCGGCCTTCACCTACCTCGGCCGCTGACTCATGGTGCGGTGGCCGATACCTTGGGTGATAGCGATCCGCCCGCCCCGCGTGGCGCGCATCACTCGCCAGGAGTGGGCGATAGAGCTCGCTGCGTGACCCGATCGGAGAACATGCGAGTCCTGTCCGTTTCCATGCACGTCGGAGCAGGAGGTCGCGGAGTGCCCACCGTCGAGGAGAGCGTGAAGAGCGTCGTCGCGGAGCAGCTGAACGTCGCGCTGGAGAAGGTGACGAACAACGCGTCGTTCGTGGACGACCTGGGGGCGGACTCTTTGGACCTCGTCGAGCTGGGCGTGGCCCTGGAAGAGGAGTTCCAGATCGGTATCTCTGACGAGGACGCCGAGAACATCAACACCGTCCAGGACGCCATCGACTGGATCAACGCACGCCGGCGGTAGTCACGCCGTCGGCCTGGCCGGGCCCAGCTTGGCGGTGCCCAGGGGGTGCCGAGGGGGCGCCGGGGGATCGTGCCGAGTGATAGCCACGGTCCAGGCGGCGGGAATCGTGCCGGACCCTCGGCATGATTCCCGCCGGCCCGGCGTCGCCGGGCGCTGCGCTGTTCGCTGTTCGCATCGCCCGCCTGGACGAGTTCTTCGCTCGGCGCGAGCTCCCCGGGTCAGCTTCCGGGCCAGGCTGACCGACGAGCATGGTCAGGGTGGTCCGCGTCATCAGGTGGGCGAGCCGAGGCGTGGCTGCGGGACCGAACGGCGGGTGGCCGGTGCGGTAAGCCTGTCGTCGACCTCAGCGGGCGAACCGAAACATCACTGTTCCCGACTGCGACCGGCCTGGCGTCCCACGGAAGCGGTGGGTTCCGACGCGGAAAGGGGCGTCGTTCGGGCGGATGAAGGATTCCTCGGTGAACCCGTGGCGCACGAACACCTCACGCACCAGGTCGGCGGCGTCGCCGGTGTACCGCGTCGGGTCGTGTTCACCGGCGCGCGAACCGCGGGTCCACGAGGGGATCCGAGGGCGCAGCACGCGGGCCTGATCCCCGAGTGCGCCCGGCAGGGATCGAACCTGCGACCTGGTGCTTAGAAGGCAAGATCCGACCCTTGCCGCTTCGGGACTCGCGCAGGTCGTGATGTCCGTCGATGTCCATGGCCGTCCGCCGACGTACGCGCCCGTTGCTACAGGCACTGCTACACCGGTTGGCGGGGCGGTCTCGCGGTCAACACCTCCGGCAACCTTCTGATCCGTAGTCAGATGTTCGGCCGTCCGCTCACGTCCGCAGGCGTCCCCCGGTGCAGGTCACGGGCTCGGTCACGTCCGTCGACGTCCACGAGCGTCCGTCCCCGTTGCAGTACAACTGCCGTACGGCAACTCTCCCGAGCGATGGTGTCGGACCGTAGTCACGGTAGGCGCTTCGCAGGGCGGCCACAGACAGTCTCGCGCCGGTCAAGGTGGATCGGTCGGGCTGTCCGCTGCAACTGGCTCAGTCTCCCGGCCATGCGCTGGCGTGCCCCCTGATCGCTCTTCTGCCCACCGGCGTGCGCGACGGCGCGAAAGTGATCAGATCATCGCGCCATGGCTGGATCGCGCAGGGCTGGGACCGCCGGCGTTCATCTCCGCAGGTGCGGAGGTCGTGGCGACGGTCCGTACCTGAGGTACACGAACCACCCCTGCCTTGCAAAGTCGGTTCGGTCCGTCCACCGGTGTCCGGGCTCGTCCACACAGTCGGCCGGGTCTGGGTGTCGGTTCCGCTGCTGGCCGTTGTCGTTCGTGGGCGTCCGGGGGCTTGGCTACACGGTCGGCTACAGATGTCCGGTCGGCCGTCGGTGGCCGCTGATCGGCGGCTCCCGTGTTTGCTGCTTCAGAGCGATTGTCTGATGTCGTACGGCGATGGTCTGTGCTGTCGGGTGCGGGTGGACACTGTGCGGGTGACCGGTGGGGGCGTCGTGGATGACGGCGGGTGGGATTTTTTCGTGTCGTACACGGCCGCGGATCGGGCGTGGGCGGTGTGGGTGGCGTGGGTGTTGGAGGAGGCGGGGTTCCGGGTTCTGGTGCAGGCGTGGGATTTCGTGGCGGGGTCGAACTGGGTCGCGGGGATGGATGAGGGGGTGGTGAAGGCCCGGCGGACGGTGGCGGTGCTGTCCGAGGAGTACACGCGGTCGGTGTTCGGGGCGGCGGAGTGGCGGGCGGCGTGGGCGGCTGATCCGGGTGGGGCGGACCGCAAGCTGCTGGTGGTCCGGGTGGCGGACTGTGCCCGTCCTGGGCTGTTGGGGCAGGTGGTGGGCGTGGATCTGTTCGGTTGTTCGGAGCGGGTGGCGCGGGAGCAGGTGGTGGGCGCGGCGCGGCTGGCGGTGTTGGGAGGTCGGGGCAAGCCGGAGGTGGCGCCGCCGTTTCCACCGGGGTTGCGGGCGGTGCCGGAGCGGGCGGTGTTCCCGGGTGGGCTGCCGGGGGTGTGGAACGTGCCGGCTCGGTTGGCGCGGTTCGTGGGCCGGGTGGGGCAGTTGGAGGAGCTGGCGGGGGCGCTGCGGGGCGGGTCCGCGGTGGTGTCGGTGGTGGCGCTGGCCGGGATGGGCGGGGTGGGGAAGACGTCGCTGGCGGTGGAGTACGTGCACCGGCATGCGTCTGATTTCGATGTGGTGTGGTGGGTGGAGGCCGAGCAGGCGGATGCGGTCGCCGAGCAGATCGGCGCGTTGGGTGAGGCGTTGGGGCTGCCGGTGGGGGCGGAACCGGCGGGGGTGCTGGGGGAGCTGCGGCGGCGGGGGGCGCGCTGGCTGCTGGTGTTCGACAATGCCGAGGATGTTGCGGTGGTGGTGCCGTTTCGTCCGGCTGATGGGCGGGGTCGGGTGTTGGTGACGTCGCGGCGTGCGGGCTGGGGTGGGCTGGGGGCGGTGGTGGAGGTTCCGACGTTGGCCCGGTCGGAGTCGGTGGCGCTGCTGTCGGGTCGGGTTTTCGACATGGACGCCGACACGGCGGATCGGATCGCCGGCCTGCTGGGTGATCTGGCGTTGGCGGTGGAGCAGGCGGCGGGGTTCTGTGAGCAGACCGGTACCCCGGCCGGGGAGTTCGCCGGGCTGCTGGCGGACCGGTTGGATGAGGTGATCGAACTTGGGGAGGTCGTGGGGCGGGCCGGGGTGACGGTGGCGACGCTGTGGGAGTTGTCGGTCGCCCGGCTTGCCGTCTCGGAGCCGGCGGCGGTGGAGCTGCTGGAGCTGCTGGCGTTCTGCGGTCCGGAGCCGGTGCCGTTGGACCTGCTCGTCGACCGGTCGGAGCTGCTGGGCGAGGGCGTCCTGTCGCGGGCGGTGGCGGACCGTCTGGCCTGGACACGGACGGTCGGGGCTCTGGTCGGCTACGGCCTGGCCGTGCGGGATACGCGCACGGTGGTGGTGCATCGGCTGGTGCAGGCCGCGACCCGTCGGCGGACCTCCGAGGCACGGCGGTCAGCGGTGCTGGCGGTGCTGCTGCGGCTGCTGCGCGCAGACCTGCCCGGGGACATTGTGCGTTCTCCGCAGGACTGGCCCCGGTGGCGGGACTTGCTCCCCCATGTGCGCACGGTTGCCGGCTGGATGCCTGATCCGGACAGCTCGCCGCGTACGTCCGAGGCGGATGTGCCGACCGACGTCGATGATCTGGTGTGGTTGTGCGACCGGGCCGCGGCCTACCTTCGCGAACACGGCCGGGCCGGGGAGGCGCTGCCGCTGTTCCAGCGGGCCCTGGCCATCGCCGAAGCCGTCTACGGCCCCGACCACCCCGAGGTCGCCACCGACCTGAACAACCTGGCCTTGGCGCTGCAAGACCTGGGCCGGGCCGGGGAGGCGTTGCCGCTGTTCCAGCGGGCCCTGGCCATCGCCGAAGCCGTCTACGGCCCCGACCACCCCGAGGTCGCCACCCGCCTGAACAACCTGGCCTTGGCACTGCGAACCCTGGGCCGGGCCGGGGAGGCGTTGCCGCTGTTCCAGCGGGCCCTGGCCATCGCCGAAGCCGTCTACGGCCCCGACCACCCCGAGGTCGCCACCACCCTGAACAACCTGGCCTCGGCACTGCGAACCCTGGGCCGGGCCGGGGAGGCGTTGCCGCTGTTCCAGCGGGCCCTGGCCATCGCCGAAGCCGTCTACGGCCCCGACCACCCCACGGTCGCCACCCGCCTGAACAACCTGGCCTTGGCACTGCAAGACCTGGGCCGGGTCGGGGAGGCGTTGCCGCTGTTCCAGCGGGCCCTGGCCATCGACGAAGCCGTCTACGGCCCCGACCACCCCACGGTCGCCACCGACCTGAACAACCTGGCCTTGGCACTGCAAGATCTGGGCCGGGCCGGGGAGGCGTTGCCGCTGTTCCAACGGGCCTTGGCCATCGCCGAAGCCGTCTACGGCCCCGACCACCCCGAGGTCGCCACCGCCCTGAACAACCTGGCCTTGGCACTGCGAACCCTGGGCCGGGCCGGGGAGGCGTTGCCGCTGTTCCAGCGGGCCCTGGCCATCGCCGAAGCCGTCTACGGCCCCGACCACCCCACGGTCGCCACCGCCCTGAACAACCTGGCCTTGGCACTGCAAGACCTGGGCCGGGCCGGGGAGGCGTTGCCGCTGTTCCAGCGGGCCCTGGCCATCGACGAAGCCGTCTACGGCCCCGACCACCCCACGGTCGCCACCGCCCTGAACAACCTGGCCTCGGCACTGCGAACCCTGGGCCGGGCCGGGGAGGCGTTGCCGCTGTTCCAGCGGGCCCTGGCCATCGCCGAAGCCGTCTACGGCCCCGACCACCCAAGTGCCACAACGATCCGCGGCAACCTTGAAGCTGCTCGAAACTCGCTCGACGGGTGACCACAGAAAGTCTCGCCGCTGGCAGGCCGCGCGGGTCGGGCTGTCCGGGGAGCGAAGCGCCCTGGTCCAGTCTCCCGGCTGTGCACTGGCGTGCCCCCTACTCGTTGTTCTGCCACCCGGCGTGCGCGGTGGCACGTCCCGGGTCGGGCTCGTCGTGCCATGGCTGCCCTCCCCCCACGCCGTCGACCGTGGCGCTTCTCGAATATCCGGGGGGATCGTCTGCGCGGTGCGGGCGGGCGACGCACCGGCGAGCACGGCCGTTTACGGCCGCGCGCAGCCGTCGCGCGGCGCGGGCCCGCACCGCGCCTTGATCCTAAAACGAGGGTTTCGGCAACGCGGGGCTTGGTCTCGCTGTGTCTGGGCCGGTGCTTGTCGGTGTTCAGCCGGTGAAGTCGATGTGGTGGCGGATGTCCCAGCGGTAGGCATGATCCTCTCGGCGGAGTTCGAGAAGGTCGACGCTGGCGACAGGCAGACTGATCGGCGACCGCTGCCGCAGCTCGGCCAGGCGGCGGATGACCTCGGCCGCTGGCGGATCGGCGTTGCAGTAGGTGACGCTGATGTGCGGTTTGAACCTGGCGGGCTCGTCGGGCACCGCGTCCGGGCCGAGAATCTGGCCGACGGCGCTACGCAGACGTTCCCGCAGGCTGGCGACCGGCTGCCACGATGCGGTGCGCAGGAAGGTCCCTCCGGTGTAGGCGGCGATTGGCCCGACCGTCAGGGTGAACGGCTCGACGTCAGCGCATGCCTCGTCCGCAGCCTTCCCGAGCGCGGCGACCTGGTCGGCGGGCATCTCGTCGGCGAACGCGACCCCCTGCACGGTTAGGTGCAGCCCATCGACGGGCACCGGGTCCAGGTAGTCCAGGTCGGCAAGCGCCCGTTGAAAGCCCCCGACGTAGTCGCTGAGCGCCTGATCGTGGAACACCAGGTACCACGTCAGATAGTGGCGGTCAGGACGCCACCCCGGACGCCACCACCAGTGATCGGCCATCCGCTCCGTGCGGCGGAACGATTCCCAGTCCTCGGCGTCGACCTGCTGCTCAGGGGTGAGGGCCACGGTCACAGAGGCTATGCGGTGGGCATCCGCCACGCCTGCACCGCGTCGGAGATCTCGGAGATCTCCGGCACCGTGCGCCACTGGGCCGCGCTGATCAGGAAGTCCTTCGCCCGGCGAGCGACCACTTCGGAACGCAGGTCTGCGCCGACCGCCAACGCCTCGCTGACGAGAGCCCCGGCCCGGTCGGGCTCGGGGAACGGCCCGGCCAGATGGGTCATGCTCGCGTCCACGAGGGTCAGCGCGTGGCTCGCGGTGGAACCGGCGGCGGCAAAGATCGGGATGGCCTGATCGGTGAACTCCCGGGCGCGCTCGTGAGCTCCGGCAGCGAGGTAGGCAGACGCGGCGTTGCCGGCAATGCGGGATGCGGTGAACGGGTCGAAGGACAGGAAGTAGCCGACCGGGTCGGCATCCTCGATCTTCGCGTGGGCGGCAAGTGCCCGGCTCACGGCCTCGTCGACACCCGCCGCGTCACCGAGCTTGCCCAGGGTCCGGGCCTCGCCGCTGATCGCCAGCCGGATGGATGCGGGGCCGCCGCGGGCGTAACGCTGCCCGTCACGAGCAAGGTCGAGGGCCTCGCGGTACCGGCCACCGTAGTAGGCGATGAAGCTCTGTGTGCCGCGGACCCACGCGGCCAGATCACCATGCCCTGCGGCCTTGGCAAGGCCCATCGCCTCGTTGCAGTAGGCGCGGGCCACCAGTTCGTTGCCGAGGTCGAATGCGAGATAGCCGAGGAGGCCGGAGAGCTTCCCGCCGATCAGGTAGAGGTGCCTGCGCTGGGAGGGGTGCTGGTGCCCGGCCATGAGTTCGGCAACCCATCGGCGCTGCTTCAGCGCGACCGGGTAGACGGTGGCGGCGTCGCTGGTCTCATACCGGCGCCCGACAACCTCGACGCTCGTCTCCAGCTGGTCTAGGGCGGCGTCATCGACGTTGGAAGCGGCGAACAACTGCATCCGGCGGGTGACCTCTTCGAGCTCCTCGTCGATCGCCCACGCGGCGCCAATAGCAAGAACCGACCGGCGGTCCGGACCGGCGGCGGGCTCGGCCTCGATCACGGCGGCCGGCTCGGCGGCGGCCAGACCGAGACGTTCGCGGGGAATGTCGAGTCCCTCGGCGAACTTCTCGAAGGTCTCGATGCTGGTGACCTGACGCTTGCCGTTGAGGATGAGGCTGATCGTCGGCTGCGGGACGCCGGTCATCGTCGCGATCTGGGGCTGAGAGGCGCCGGTCCACCGCTTGTAGATCGTCAGGACCGACTGCATGTCGCGTTCGGCAAGGGCGGCGGCCATGTCCGGTCGGTCCCACAGGCCGGGCGGAGCGACAGGGAGGGGGCGGCGTCGGGGCATGGCGGTGGGCTCCCGTCAGACGAATCTGCGCTGTGCGATGTGCGCACCGTGGGCCAGTGTATCCACGCTCGGTATTCAGCCGCATATCTATTCCGCACTGCGTATCGGCGTCAGCGTACGTCCGGGCCGTCCCTTTTCCTGCCCGGTCACGGTTGGGCGGGTTGGCGGGGCGGTGGTCCTGGCGGCGCTCGACGGGAAGGACACCATGACGCCAGCAGAGGAGAACGCGACGGGGCGGGGGGACGACCGCGACGCCTTGCTGTTCGGGGCGGTGCGCTTCGAAGCGGGTGGAAGCGGCCTGATCCGTGAGACGGTCGTCGCGTTTCGGACGGCGGCCGATGCCGACCGGTACGCCACCGAGCATGGGTGGTCGGGGCACCAGGTGTGCCCGCTGCGGTTCCTGGTCAGCGGGCCGCTGTCCGGCGACGGGTTCATGGTGCACGGCGGGGTCTACGAGAGCCTGTCCGCGCGACGGCGGCGAGTGCGGTGAACCCTCCGGCAACGGAAGCTCAGGAGGTCCGCGGCGGGGTGCCTCGGCCGGCAGTGGCGATGGTGCCGTGGGGTGCGGGGGAATGGGCGCTCGCGGTGCAGCCGGGTTCCAGCGCCGCGGATCTCTACCGCGCGCTGGGGGAGATGCCGGCCGGTGTGGAGTTCGGCGCTGCCTTCGGCGATGTCGATATGGTCCTCGTCTACCGGCTGCCGGCGGGCTTGCCAGCCCGTCGTCGCCTGCTGACCCTGCACGGCTCGGTGCTCGACGTGCCGGACGCGAAACCGGATCGGTCGCGGTGGATGACGTCGGGTGAGCTGGAGGCGTTCCGTGCGGGCTACGACGAGGCCCTGACCACGGTGCGGCTGTTCATAAGCCGTCTGGCTGGCGCCGCCGGCGAGGATTCCTCGCCGGAAGGAACGCCCACGGACTGACAGGACGCTCGACGTCCCGCCTGGCGGGCCGGACCTGGCCGCGGCACTTACGCCGTGGTCGGCTCCGGCCCGTCGCCGTTTCCGTCTGCCTGGTCCTGGCCCACGGCGTCGCGGCGTCCGGCGGGGACGTGCAGATGTGCGCCGATGTCCGCCACCCGGCGTTCGATCCGTAGCAGGACGTCGAGGATCTGGCGGTCGATCGGCGGCACCGTGGACGGTACGGCGGTGGGCGGGGTTCCGAGAAGGACGACCAACAGATGGTCGTCGGCCCACCCGAGCGCGCGGGAGATCGCGACGAGGGTGGTGTCGTGCGCACGGCGGCGGCTCGTCCCGCGCTGAAGCTCCCGCAGAGTCGCCACCGATATCCCGGACGCTGCGGCGAGTGCCTGCTGACTGATCCGCCGTTCCCGCATGCGGGCGTTGATCGCCTGGCCGACGGCGGGCCAGTCCTCACCTGTCGCGCCATCGCGCAGCATCGTGGCCGACCCCTTCCCCGTTTTTGTCGCACGTCAAACGATAGTGGCTGGCGAGTGCTGGCCGGAAGGCTCCCGCAACGCTGAGCGCATTTCCATATCGGCACGTTATCCCCAGGCGTATATGCGCTTGGCGAGCGCTCGGCAAGCGGCGCATTGTGGGTGCTGCCCGACAGCGACCGGACCACCGGCCGCAGGGTCGACTCTCATGGAGGCTGATCGTCGATGGCGGTTCCTACTCGTATTCCGGTGCATTTCGATGACGTGTTTCCGGCCGGTGCGTTCGTGCTCGGGGTGGAGGCGGCGAGCGACTACGACAAGGTGAAGGCGAACCTGCCGGATGTGCAGGCGCGGGACAAGGACACCGGCGAGCGGGTGTGGGTGGTCCGGGTGCTGGACGCGGACCCGGCGGCCCGGCAGGCGGAGGTGAAAGTGAAGATCACAGCCGAGGTCCAACCGGTGCCGCCGGACGCGATGCCGGGGACCCCGTTTCGCCCGGTGGTATTCGAGGGGCTGACGGTGACGCCGTGGGTCGACACCTCCGGTTCCCGACCGCGGCAGGGGTTCGCGCTGCGCGCGTCGGCCATGCAGGCGGTAGGGACGCCGGCCCGTCGGACGTCGGCGGTGGCGGCGTGAGCGGCGGCACGGTGAAGGCGTCGTACTCCTCGGTCGGCGTGACCGTGGGCACGGACTGGTTGGTGACCTGCCACACCTACCCGGACCGCCGGCCGATCCTGGCGGTGGACGCGGGTGACCTGCACCTGACCATCAGCGCCGCCCCCGAGGCGCCGACCGGCGACCACATCGACTTCGCGTACAAGCTGCTCGCCGCCGTCAACGAATACCTGATCGCCTGCGAGATTCACCAGCTCGACTCCGAGGAAGCAGCGAACACGACCGCTGAACCCGCCGACAGGCCGGAACGCCGCGCCGCATAGCACCGTTTCCCTCTCTCGCTCAATTCTCCGTTTCTTCCACCCCTGTAGTTTCGTGCGCTCAAAATCAGGTGGGTATCTGTCATGTCCCGAATCAATGGTGACCGGCCGTCGCCGCGTATTCCTACCCGCGTGGACAAGGTGCGGGTTCCGTTGTGGATGCTGCTGCTGGCCGCTGCCTGCAAGGTCGCGTGGCTGGCTGTCCGCTGGTGCTTCCGCCACCGCGTCGCGGTCGCGGTCGTGGTGGGCCTGCTGCTGTTCACCCACCGCTTCGGCCTGGTGGGGCTCGCCGCGCTGGTCGGCGGGCTGGTCCTGGCGGCGCTCGGCTGGGCGCGGCTGCATCCGCGGTCGCTGGCCTGGCTGGGCCGCTGGGCGTGGGGGCGGGCGCGGCTGGCGTTCGTCTACCGCTGGCGGTGGCAGTCGGCGATGGTGCACACCGACCTGGCGATCCGGATGCCGACGTCCAACGCCGATCAGGTGACCTTCGAGGAGTACTTTCCCCGGATCCGCGCGATCCGTTCCACCCGTGCCGTGGACGTCCTGCGGGTGGAACTGCTGCCCGGGCAGACGCCGCAGCAGTGGGCGGAGCAGGCCGAGGCGCTGCGGCACATCTTCCGGGCGCGCCGCTGCCAGGTCCACGCCGAGACGTTCCGCTTCGTTCGGCTGACCTTTCACCACCGTGACCCGCTGACCCGACCCGTTCCCCCCGCCGACCTCGACGGGGCAGACGCGGACGTGGCCGATGCCGACCGTGACCCCGCTGGCATCGACTCGTCCGCTCCGGGCGGGGCTCCGGCTCCGGGCGTGGTCGCTCGGCTCGTGGCCGGGCTGTCGGCGGTGGTCGTCGGCCAGTGTGAGGACGAATCGCCGTGGACACTGCCCGTGCGGGGGACGCACATCCTCGTGGCGGGGGCGACCGGGGCGGGGAAGGGCTCGGTGTTGTGGTCGCTGCTGCGGGGGCTCGGCCCGGCGGTGGCCGCGGGACTGGTGGAGCTGTGGGTGTGTGACCCGAAGGGCGGGATGGAACTCGCCTTCGGCCGGCCGATGTTCAGCCGGTTCGCGACGACGACCGAGACGATCGCGGATCTCCTCGACGACGCCGTGACCGTGTTGCAGGACCGCACCGCGCGGCTGTCGGGGGTGACCCGGCTGCACACCCCGACCGTCGACGAGCCGCTGATCGTCCTGGTCGTCGACGAGATCGCCTCGCTGACCGCCTACGTGACCGACCGGGAGCTGAAGAAGCGGATCGGCGCGGCGCTTCCGCTGCTGCTATCGCAGGGCCGGGCGCCGGGGGTGGTGGTCCTGGCGGCGGTGCAGGACCCGCGTAAGGAGGTGCTGCCGTTCCGGGACCTGTTCCCGGTGCGGGTGGCGCTGCGGATGACCGAACCGGACCAGCCTGACCTCGTACTCGGCTCCGGAGCGCGGGAACGGGGCGCGCGGGCCGAGGAAATCCCCCGTTCCCTGCCCGGCGTCGGCTACGTGCTCCACGACGGCAACCCCGACCCGATCCGGGTGCGGGCCGCCTACGTCGACGACACCGAGATCAACCGGACCGTGCTCACCTACCGGCCCCCGTCCGCGGCCGGCGGGTGGACCCCCGACCTCGGCAGCTTCATCGGCGACCAGGGCGACAGGGCCGACCCGCTCGACCGGCTCGGAGATGCGGCCTGACCAGCCCGGCGCCCCGCGACCCGTCCCCTCGTCCGATCGGAGGTTCCACCCGGTGACCGTCCCGTCCTCCACCCCCGACCCGGCGCCGGCCGCTGCCACCTCGGACCCTGACCGGGGCGGGGAGCGTCCGGGGTCCCGGGCGGCGCGCATGCGGATGCCGCTCGCCCGCCACGTCGTCGAAGCCGTCGCGGTGGACAACGGCGTGTGCATCCGGCCGCTGCCGATGCGGCGCACGAACCTGGACACCGGCGAAACACAGATCATCCCCGTCCCCTGCGGCGCCACCCTGGCCTCGGCATGTCCTCCCTGTGCGGAGAAAGCCCGGCGGCTGCGGATGGCCCAGTGCAAGACCGGATGGCACCTCGACGACGAACCGCTCCCCGACCCCGACCCACCCACCGACGACGCCAAAGCCCTTGCCTCCCTACGCGCGGATCTGGAAGCCGCCCGGGCGGACGTGGCGACGGCCGGCGATGCGGAGCAGGTCGGGGAGATCGACGAGCTGATCGGCCAGGTCGACGAGGAACTGAACGCGCTGGGCGTGCGCGGGAAGGCCGCGCCGGACAACCGGGACCGGCCGCGTCGGGTCCGCTCGACGAAACGCCGGCAGGACGCCCCCGACCTGCCTCGGCTGCCCGTCGACCGGCGCACGGTCGGCCGGACGTTCACCGCCGCGGACGGGACGGTGTGGCGGCCGTCGATGTTCCTGACGCTGACCTGCGACACCTACGGCCGGGTCCGCTCCGACGGCACCCCGGTCGACCCGGCCAGCTACGACTACCGGCGGGCGGCACGGGACGCGATCCACTTCCCGAAGCTGCTCGACCGGTTCTGGCAGAACCTGCGCCGCGCGGTCGGCTGGGACGTCCAGTACTTCGCCGCCCTCGAACCACAGCGCCGCCTGGCACCCCACCTGCACGCGGCGATCCGCGGCACCATCTCCCGGGCCACGCTCCGGCTCGTCGCGGCGGCCACCTACCACCAGGTCTGGTGGCCGCCGTCCGACACGCCGGTGTACCTGGACGGTCACCTTCCCGTCTGGGACGACACGGCCGGCGGCTACCTCGACCCCGACACCGGCGTACCGCTGCCCTGCTGGGAGGCCGCGGTGGACGCGATCGGCGAGGACGACGAACCGGCCCATGTCGTCCGCTTCGGCCCACAACTCCGCGCCGACGGCGTCACGGCGAACAGCGCGCAGACCGGCCGGATGATCGGCTATCTGACCAAGTACCTGACGAAGAGCCTCGACGCCTGCCACAACCTCGCCAGCGACGCGCAACGGGCGCACGTCGACCGGTTCGCCGACGCGCTGCGGCACGAACCGTGCTCCCCGACCTGCGCGAACTGGCTTCGCTACGGCGTCCAGCCCCGCAACGCCCGGCCCGGCCTCGCCCCCGGGCGGTGCAAGGGGAAGGCGCACCGGCGGGAGACCCTCGGCTTCGGTGGGCGGCGGGTGCTGGTGTCTCGCCGCTGGTCCGGCAAGACCCTCACCGACCATCGCCACGACCGGATCGCCTTCATCCGCCAGCAACTCGAAGCCCTGGGCGGCACCGGCGACGAGCCGAATCCGGACCGGACGGTCTGGCAGCTCCTACGCCCCGGCGACCCGGCAGCGCCCCGCCGCGAACACCTGCTACTGCATGCGGTCGCCCAACGCCACGCCTGGCGCGCCCAGCTCGACACCGCCCGCCGTGCGACGGCCGGTGAGCTTCCGTCCGTCAGACCGCCCGCCCCTTCGGCTCGCGCTGCCTGATCTTTCCGTCCTGATCGTGGAGAGCACCGTGACCAGCAAGCTTCTACTCACAGTCGACGAAGCCGGCGAACTGCTCGGCGTCGGACGCAGCACCGTGTACGACCTGATCCGCGGCCACCGACTCGAGTCGGTGCGCATCGGCCGCTCTCGCCGCGTACCCCGCGCCGCGGTCCTCGCCTACGTCGACCGGCTACGGGGCGAAGGAGAAGCGGCGTGAAGGGCAGGCCGTCCGGCGAATCGGCGCGTGGGCCTCCGGGGGAAGCCCGACGTCTCGGCAAAGCGGCCCCGGCGGGTGCTGGAACACCCGACCGGGACCTGAGACCCCACCCCTGGCTACAACAGGAAGCGAAGCCCTATGAGCATCTTCTCCTCTGGCGACTTCGGTGCGTGGCGCACCCCCGGCGGTGACGCTCCGCTCGTCGCGGTGAGTGTGACTGGCACCGGTGATCACGAGTTGGCCATCCGGCCCGGCGCGGACGTCGGCGATCTGGTGGCGATCCTCGGGACGCTGCCCGCGGACGCCTTCTTCACCGAGCACTTCGGCGACGTCGACGCGGTGCTTGTGTTCCGCCAGGTGCCCGGTCTTCCGGCAACGGTCGCTGTGGACGGGCAGCCCTCGGCGGATCCGGCGGCGGCGAGGGTTATCCGCCCGTAACGGCGGTCCTGCCTGCACCTCCCACATTTTCCTTCCGTTCTCTGGTGGCGTTTCAAGCTGTCGGGGTGTCGGACGGGTCCGGGGTCGACCGAAGGTCGATCGCGTAGCGACGCGAAGCGCCCTGGACGCGGCCGGCGCCCCGACAGACCATCCCAACGCCAGAGAACGGAAACCCACCCGCACCGGGCAACGCCACCTGCGGGCCGCGTGACCCGTCCCGTTCTTCCGGCAAGGAGAACCACCCATGCCCAGCAACACCCCCGGCCCGTCGAGCGGCCGGCGTAAGGAGCGCACGAAGCGCGCCAACGGCCAGGGCTCGATCTACCAGCGTGCGGACGGCCTGTGGGTCGGCGCGGCCTATGTGCTCATGCCCGACGGCACGACCAAGCGACGACCGGTCTACGGCAAGTCGGAGGAGATCGTTCGGGGCAAGCTCACGGAGCTTCAGGCCAACTCGGACCAGGGGATTCCGGCGGACGCCACCGGGTGGACCGTCGAGCGGTTCCTGACGGTCTGGCTCGCGCAGACGGTGAAGCCGAACCGTCAGCCCAACACGTACGTGACATATGAGAAGGCGGTCCGGCTCTACCTCGTTCCCGGGCTCGGGAAGAAGCGGCTGAACAGGCTGAGCGGCGCGGATGTCCGGCAGTTCATCCGGCGCACGGAGACCACCTGCCGGTGCTGCGCGATGGGCCGGGACAAGGCACGGCCGGAGAAGGAGCGGCGCTGCTGTGCGGTCGGCCGGTGCTGCAACCGTCGTCCGTCGAAGCGTCAGGTTCAGGTGGTTCATGCGGTGCTTCGCAACGCTCTACAGGCGGCGGTCAGGGAGGAGCTGATCCGGCGGAACGTGGCGAAGCTGGTGCAGGTCTCGACTCCGCGCTACGGCGTCGACCGTGGTCTGACCGTTGAACAGGCGCACCGGCTCCTCGGCGAAGCGGCCGGTGACCGTCTGTACGCGTTGCTCGTCCTGGCGCTGTTCCTCGGGATGCGCCGCGGGGAACTGCTCGGTCTCCAGTGGTCGGACATCGACACCGACCGGGAGACACTGACGATCCGTCACACGCTTCAGCGGGTCGGTGGGGAACTGCGGCTGCTCCCGCCGAAGACGGAGGACTCGGAGCGCACGCTTCCGCTGCTGGGCCTGGTGGCCGACGCGCTTGCGGAGCATCGCAAGCTTCAGAAGGAGGAACGGGAAGCGGCGGGCGCCCGGTGGGTGACGACCGATCACGTGTTCACCACGAAGATCGGTACGCCCATCGAACCGGACAATCTGCGCCGGTTCTGGATGCCGCTCCGGCGCGCGGCCGGGCTCGACGGGGTGGTGTTCCACGGACTGCGGCACACCTGCGTGACGTTGCTCCTCGACCTCGGCGTCCCGCCGCACATCGTCCGCGACATCGCCGGACACTCGGCGATCGAGGTCACAATGACGATCTACGCACATGCCTCGATGGGGGAAAAGCGCCGGGCCCTGAGCAAGCTCGACGGCCACCTGAGCGGGCCCCGACCGTGACCCGTTGCTACACCGGTTGCTACACGTGGGGGTTTCGGGGGGCTCGGCCCCCCGGCAGACATGACGAGGGGATCAAAAGGCGCAGCATGCGGGCCTGATCCCCGAGTGCGCCCGGCAGGGATCGAACCTGCGACCTGGTGCTTAGAAGGCACTCGCTCTATCCACTGAGCTACGGGCGCGCTGAACGGGCGGCTGATCCACCAGGGAGGCCGACCTCAGGGTAGCAAGCAGGGGGCGGTACCTGGCCGTCTGGTGGGCCTGCGGTTGTCGCGCTTCCGGAGCTGCTGAGGGACGCGGGCAGGCGGGGTGGTCGCGGTGTCAAGCCACCGCGGGCTCACGCCGCCTGTCCGAGGATGGGGATGCGGGGCGGCGTCAGGAGCCGAGGCGGGCGAGGTCGGCGAACTCCTCGTCGGTCAGGGTGATCGCCGCCGACGCGATGTTCTCCTCCAGGTGCGCCACGGACGAGGTGCCCGGGATCGGGAGCATCGCGGGGGAGCGGCGCAGCAGCCAGGCGAGCGCGAGCTGGACCGGCGTGGCGACATGGTCCTTCGCGACGGTGTCGAGTACGCCACCGGGCTGGGCGAGGCGGCCGGTGCTCACCGGGTTCCAGGGGATGAAGGCGATGTTCTCGCGGGTGGCGTGGTCCAGGACGTCCTCGGCGGTGCGGTGGACCAGATTGTAGCGGTTCTGCACGCTCACCACGTCGACCAGGGTGCGGGCATGGGTCAGCTCGGCGACGCTGACCTCGGACAGGCCGATGTGGCGGATCTTGCCCTCCTCCTGGAGGGCGCGCAGCTCGCCGAGGGAGTCCTCCACCGGGGTGTCCGGGTCGATGCGGTGAAGCTGGTAGAGGTCGATCCGGTCGAGGCGCAGGCGGCGCAGGGACATCTCGACCTGCTGGCGCAGGTAGGCCGGGCGGGCGACGGGTGTCCACACGTTCGGGCCCTGCCGGGTCAGCCCGCCCTTGGTGGCGATGACCAGGTCGTCCGGGTACGGGTACAGCGCCTCGGCGATCAGCTCCTCGCTGACGTGCGGACCGTACGAGTCCGCGGTGTCGATGAAGTTCACCCCGAGCTCCACCGCGCGGCGCAGGACGGCGCGGGCTTCGTCCGGGTCGGCGGGTGGCCCCCAGATCCCGGGCCCGGTGATCCGCATGGCGCCGAACCCGAGGCGGATGACCGGCAGATCGCCGCCGAGGCGGAACGTGCCGCTCGCGGTGGCGGTGGTGGCGCCATCGGGGCTGGTGGTGGCGTGGGTCGTGGTCGTCGACATGCACTGTCCTCCGGAAACGACGTGCTGGCAGGTCCCGCCCGGTGGCGAGGGTCCGCCCCGGTGGCGAGCTCCGCGGCGCGGCGGGGTGGTCGGGGCATGGCCACCCGCGGTGGATGGCACTGAGCGAACGGGCCCGCAGGCCCTGGCCGCCCTCATGGACCGACAACCGGGCGTTCGGAAACGGTGTTCCCGGCTGTTCGTCGAGGTACCGCCCAGCTGCCTGGACGCCCTGGATGCTGTCTGACCCGGTTCGGGGATGCGGGGTCTGTGGACGGCGTCCAGTTGTCCACAGACGAGCGGCTCGGCCTTTGCCGGACGGTGCTGGGCGCCCACAGTGGGAGACGCCGGGGCGATCCGCTCGGCGGCGATCCCATCCCAGCCCAACCGCATCCGATTCCTCCCTGACCCGAGGAGATGCCATGCTCGACACGACCATCACCCTCGTCGGCAACCTGGTCGACGATCCGGCGCACCGGACCACCGCGAACGGTGCCTCGGTGTGCACCTTCCGGCTGGCCTCGACCCCCCGCCGCTTCGACCGATCCGAAAGTCGGTGGGTCGATGGGGACACCCTGTTCCTTCGGGTGACCTGCTGGCGGCAGCTGGCGGACAACGTCGCCGCGAGCCTCGCCCGTGGGGACCGGGCGCTTGTCTGCGGCCGGCTGCGCCAGCGCTCCTTCGAGACGAGCGAGGGCGAGCGGCGCGTCGCCTACGAGATCGACGCGGACGCGGTCGGGGCCGAACTGACCTGGCACGCCGCCCGTTCCCAGCGGTTCGCCCGTCGCAGCGCCGCCACGGAGACCCCGCCGCCGGACGAGGTCGACCTGCCCGACGGCGGCCCCCTCGCCGACCCGCAGGACGAGCCCGGTGAGGAGAGCGTGGAGTCCGGCGAGGAAGTTATTCGGGAGCCTGAGCCGGCGCTGTCGCAGGCCGCCGACATCGGGCCACTGTCCCGGGTCCTCGCAGGCGAGGCGCCGATCGGCGTCGCATCCCTGCACCGCCCCCAGGATCGACGGTTCCAGGACACAGCCCCGCTGCCCGCCGCGCCCGCAGGAGGCGCGGCGCCCTTCGGGCCGCCTGCCACGGCCCCGTACGGACCGGCGGCCGCAGCCGGTCTGACAGGCGCGGAGGTGGGGGCGCCGGCGTGGCGGTCGGTCACCACCGTCACGGGGCAGTTCTGACTGCTGCGCCTGGATATCACCTGGGCGACGGGCGCAGCGGTGCGGACGGTGGGGGCCGGGCTGTGACGACGGCGGATCGGCGGGACTGTCTCGGGAGCGTGGCCTGATGGACCTGGCGATCCGTCCACCATGGAGGCTCGGTAGCGTGCCGGGAGTGAACAGCCGGCACGAGAGCAGCGGACCCGTGCCCGTGCCGGGCGAGCTCGGCTCGGCCACCGTCACCCAGGACGCCCCACCGGCTCCGGGCGCAGGGGGCCCGAGAGCCGAGCCCGCAGGCGAGGTGCAGGCCGGCCCGGTGCCGCCGCCGGCGCCCGCGCCCCTCTCGCCGGTCCTGGCGAGGGGCGCAGAGCGGGAGTGGCGGCGGCGGATCCGCGGGCGGTTGACCGCGGTGTCGGCGGTCGGCTGGTACGTCGCGGTGCTCGCGGTCCTGAGCGCCACGGCCGCTGTCGTGCTCCGGCACACGGTCTTCCCGCTGCTGTCGGTGAACAACGACGAGGGCATCTACCTGCTCCACGCCCGCACGCTCGCCGACGGGCGGCTCTTCCCGCCCGCGCCGGACCCCGCCGGCTCCTACCTGCCCTGGCTCGGCACCGTGGTGGACGGCCACTACGTGCTGAAGTACACGCCGTTCGTGCCCGCGATCTTCGCCGCCGGGCTGGTCGTCGCGGGCAGCATCGACCCGTCGCTCGCGGTGCTCGCTGCCTCGGCTGTCGTCGTGACCTACCTGCTGGGTGTCGAGCTGTCGGGGAGCCGTCGGGTCGCGGCGCTGTCGGCGACGCTGCTCGCCCTGTCACCGCTCGTCCTGCTGCAGAGCGCGATGGTGCTCAGCTACCTGCCGACGCTGGTCCTGTTGCAGGCGACGGTTCTCGGGGTGCTGCGTGGGCGTCGCCGGCACCGGGCCTGGCCCGTGATCGGGGCGGGGCTCGCGCTCGGCGTCGCGGTGTCGGTGCGGCCCTATGACGTGGTGCTGCTCCTCGCGCCGCTGGCGGTGTGGCTCGCGGTGAGTTCCGCCGGCTGGCGCTGGTGGCTGCTGCGCTGGCTGGCGTGTGGCCTCGTGCTGCCCGCGGCGATCGTGCTGCTGACGAACCACGCGGCGACGGGGAACCCGTTGCGGCTGCCGTTCTCGCTGCTCGAACCGGACGACCGGATCGGCTTCGGCGCGCGCCGGCTCTACCCGGAGGACGGGCGGCACGAGTTCGGCCTCACGGATGGCCTGCGGTCCGTGGGCGATCATCTGTGGCTGCTCGGCGGCTGGGCGTGCGGTGGGGTGGTCCTTGCGGTGGCGGCCGTCGCGACAGCGGCCCGGCGCAGGCTGTCCGCGCCGGGCGCCATGCTGGGTCTCGGCGGGTTGCTGTTCCTCCTCGGCTACATCGGCTTCTGGGGGGCGTGGAACGCCGCCGAGCTGTGGGGCGGCATCCACTACGTCGGGCCGTTCTACGTCGTGCCCGTGCTCATCCCGTTGGTGCATCTTGGTGCCTCGGGCTGCGTGTCCGCCGGGTCAGCGCTGCTCGCCCGGGGTCGGCGCCTCGGTCTCGCGGTGATCAGCCCGGTCGTCGCCGCGGTCGTCGCCCTGACCGTGGTCGTGCTCACCGGCGCTCTGCGCGACAACCTCACCCTCACCTCCCATGACCGGGCGCTGCGCGGGATGATCGATCGAGCGCCGGGTGAGTCGGTCGTGTTCGTCGCCGTCAACCCGCGCTATCTCGGCCATCCGACACCGGTGACGGCCAACGGCCCGAACCTGGGCGGGCGCGTGCTCTACGCGGTCGCGCGTGGGGTGGATGACCTCGCCGTCGTGGCGGACCACCCCGAGCGGACGCCCTACCTGCTGCGGCTACCGGCCGGGTACGACCGCGCGCCGGGGTCGTCGGCGGCGGCGAGGCTCGAACGCCTCACCGTGCGCCAGGGTGACCGAGTGCCGTTGACGATCACGGTCGGGGCGCATCCTGCCACCTTTCGGGCACGCTCGGCCCGGCTCCTGCTCACCCTCGGGACTCGGGGGCTGTCCGTGCAGATCGATCCCCGGGCCGGCGCCACCGTGACGCTTGCCCTTGACGCGCACGGACTCGACCCCGCCGACCTCACGTCGGTGGTCGGCACGCGGGGCCGGCCGACCGCGAGCGTCCTTCGCAACGGCCGGGGCACGTCGCTGACCGCCCGGGTGCGGGCCACCGACGCGCGCGGGCACGAGCACACCGTCGACGAGCAGATCCTGCCGGTCCGCCGCTCGGCAGGCGAGGCCGCGATCACGGTGCTCGGCTCGTCGGGGCAGGTCGAGGCGGTGGGGGAGGGGGCGCGCCCGCCCCTGCGCGTGACGTTCGCCGGCGGGTAGGTCAGTCCACGCGGCGGATGCTGGGCGGGGCCAGGCCGAGCTCGAGGATCTGCGGCCCGGGGCGGTCGATGCGCAGCGCCGGCCGGAAGTCCCCCGGGGCCGAGGGCAGCCAGTTGGCCTGATCCGCCGCGTCGGCGGGCTCGTCGGCCTGGATCACGATGCGCACCGAGCCGTCGGGCCGCGTGCGCAGGCCGGGGGTGCGGCTGCCCAGCCAGTACCGGGCCAGGGGATTGTCCACCAGGTAGTAGTCGGGGGCGTCGTACATCGTCAGGCTCCAGGCGACCGCCGCCGGCGGTGGATCCAGATCCATCGTGTAGCGGTGGGCGCCGGTCAGGCGGCGGCCGTCGGCGTCGACGAGGCAGGTGGCGTAGATGTTCTGGTAGCCGTGGGTCGCGCCGAACGGCTGGCGGGCGGCCATGGCCCGGGCTATGCGGGCCTGATCACGGTCCGCCATCCGCCAGGCAGGCTCGTCCCGGGTGCCGGGACCGAGGAAGTCGACGTTGAAGTCGAGGGCGTGGGGAGCGCTCGACCAGCCATTGCGCCGGGCGCGACCGGCGCTCGCGAGCCGTTCCAGGCCGTCCCGGCCCGCCCGCAGGCCGCCGCGCAGCGACCAGGCCAGCGCCGGGTCGGGGTCCACGTAGGGGGAGGGGTCGTCGAAGATCCCGAGCGGGCTGAAGCGCCCCGCGTACTCGGCCTCGGCCGGTGACGGCGGGCATGCTCGCAGCCAGACCCGCAGCTCCTCCCAGAACCGCAGGTCGTCGCACACGCTCTTCGAGCGCTCCGGCGGCCCCTCCGGCGCCCGGGCGCCGGGATCCAGCGGCTGCAGGTGCAGCCCGTCCTGCAGGCGGTACACGGTGGAGGCGTCTCGCGGATCGGCCAGGGAGAACCGGGCGAACAGGGTCAGCAGGCGGGTGGGCGCCTCGATCCGGGTCAGTGCCGGCGGTGTCGGGCGCGCCCACCCGGGCGGTACGAGGACATAGGCGCCGCCAGCACCGTCCCCGCTGCCCGTGCCCAGATAGGCGAAGGCGTCGCGCCAGGCATCGATGAGCACGAGCACGAAGTAGCGGTCACCGGCATCCGGAACGTGCAGCACCAGGGGGCCGGGCGCCAGGTCGACCTGTGCCATCGACGACAGCAGGTCGGCGTCGACGTTCACGAACGACGAGTTCGGGCCGGGCATCTCCCGCTGGTGGCAGAACGCGTTGAAGCCGCGGCCCGCGACCGAGGCGATCCCCTGGGTCGCGTGCAGCGTCTGCAGGCGCACGCTGCTGACCAGGGGATACCCGAAGATGTAGGCCTCGGCTGCCAGGCCGAACCTGTGGTCGCTCGCACGCATGGCCCGTCGTCCCCGCTCCGCTGTCCGCCGGTGTCGGTTTCTCCACCGTGCGTGCCCGCAATCGGCGCGGGCTACCCAGGCGCGATCCGATCACCGGCGTCCGGGCCGCCGCCGCGATGCCCTAGGGTTGACGACATGGCGCAGTACGTCTTCCAGATGCGCAAAGCGCGCAAGGCCCATGGCGACAAGGTCATCCTCGACGACGTGACCCTGGCGTTCCTGCCCGGGGCGAAGATCGGGGTGGTGGGTCCCAACGGGGCCGGGAAGTCGTCCCTCCTCAAGATCATGGCCGGGATCGACCAGCCGAGCAACGGTGACGCGATCCTCAGCCCCGGCTATACGGTGGGCATGCTCGCCCAGGAGCCTCCCCTCGACGAGACCAAGGACGTCCGCGGCAACGTCGAGGACGGCGTGCGGGAGATCCGCCGGGTGCTCGCCCGCTACGAGGAGATCAACGAGAAGATGTCCGCGCGCGACGCGGACTTCGACGTGTTGCTCGCCGAGCAGGCCGAGCTCATCGACAGGATCGAGGCGGCGAACGCCTGGGAGCTCGACAGCCAGCTCGACCAGGCGATGGACGCGCTGCGGCTGCCTCCGGGCGACGCTGACGTGTCGCTGCTCTCCGGCGGCGAGCGGCGCCGCGTCGCGCTGTGCAAGCTCCTGCTGGAGGCCCCCGACCTGCTGCTGCTCGACGAGCCCACCAACCACCTCGACGCCGAGAGCGTGGCCTGGCTGGAGCAGCACCTGGCCCGTTACGCCGGTGCCGTGCTCGCCGTCACTCACGACCGGTACTTCCTCGACAACGTCGCCGGCTGGATCCTCGAGCTCGACCGCGGCCGGGCCCTCCCCTACGAGGGCAACTACACGACCTACCTGGAGAACAAGGCGGCCCGCCTCAAGGTCGAGGGCCAGAAGGACGCCAAGCGCCAGCGGATGCTGGCCCAGGAGCTCGAGTGGGTGCGGTCCAACCCGAAGGCCCGCCAGACCAAGAGCAAGTCCCGCCTCGCCCGCTACGAGGAGCTGGCCGCCGAGGCGGACCGGGCGCGTCCGCGGGACTTCGAGGAGATCCAGATCCCGCCCGGCCCGCGGCTCGGCAACCAGGTCATCGAGGCCCGCACGCTGGCCAAGGGCTTCGACGGCCGGCTGCTCATCGACGACCTGTCCTTCACGCTGCCCCGTGGCGGCATCGTTGGCGTCATCGGCCCCAACGGCGTCGGCAAGACCACCCTGTTCACGATGCTCACCGGGCAGGCGACGCCGGACGCGGGCGAGCTCGTCATCGGTGACACGGTCGACATCGCCTACGTCGACCAGTCCCGCGCGGGACTGGACCCGAAGAAGAACGTCTGGCAGGTGGTCTCCGACGGCCTCGACCACATCGTCGTCGGGAAGACGGAGCTGCCGAGCCGCGCCTGGGTGTCGTCGTTCGGCTTCAAGGGCCCGGACCAGCAGAAGCCGGTCGGCGTGCTCTCCGGTGGTGAGCGCAACCGGCTCAACCTCGCGCTCACCCTCAAGCGCGGCGGCAACGTCCTGCTCCTCGACGAGCCGACCAACGACCTCGACGTGGAGACGCTGCGCTCGCTGGAGGACGCGCTGCTGGAGTTCGCCGGCTGCGCCGTGGTGATCTCCCACGACCGCTGGTTCCTCGACCGCGTCGCCACCCACATCCTCGCCTGGGAGGGCACCGACGAGGACCCGGCCCGCTGGTTCTGGTTCGAGGGCAACTTCGCCGACTACGAGACCAACAAGGTCGATCGGCTCGGCCAGGAGGCCGCCCGCCCGCACCGGGTCACCTACCGCAAGCTCACCCGCGACTGACCCGGACGACGACCGGCCGCCGCCCGCGAGGCGTGGGCGGCGGCCGGACCGGGTGTCCGGACAGGTCAGTCGGGCCGGTTCTGCAGCGAGTTGGCGGCCATCGTCAGGTAGTCCCAGAGGGTGGCGAACTGCTCCGGCGGGAGCTCCAGGGAGTCGACCGCCGCACGCATCACGGTGAGCCAGGCATCCCGCTGCGCGGTGCCGATCGCGTAGGGGACGTGCCGCATCCGCAGCCGGGGGTGGCCCCGGACCTCCTGGTAGTCACTGGGCCCGCCCCAGTACTGGATGAGGAACATCCGCAGCCGCTCCTCGGCGCCGGCCAGGTCGTCCTCCGGGTAGAGCGGACGCAGCACCGGGTCGTTCGCCACGCCCTGGTAGAACCGCGCTACCAGCTTGCGGAACGTCGGCTCCCCACCGACGGCGTCGTAGAGGGTCGTCGTGGGCTGGGCCGGTGTGGGGGACTGGCTCACCCGTCCATTGTGCGCCAGCGGCGTGCCCGCCAGGACGGGTGAGGGTCCTCAGCCCTCCCGCGGCGCGATCCAGGCCGTCGTGTCAGCGGGCAGGGTCAGGACGGAGCCGTCATAACCCACTGGTCCACTGGCCAGGACGAGCCGGCCGGGGATCGCCAGCTCGACCTCGCGGTGCGTGCTCATCGCACACGTCATACCCACAGGGGCCACCGAGGTGGTCACCGTGAGGGAGGTTTCCGCAGAGGTGGGTGTGGACACCGGCGGCGCGGGTCGGTCGAAGGCGAGGCAGTGCGCCGGGACGTCGTCGCGGAAGTGGAGCCGCGCGCCGCGCAGATGCGGCAGGGCCCGGCGCAGCGCGAGCGCGCCCCTCGTGAGCAGCCACGTCGACAGGGGATCGGCCGCCTGCGCGAGGACGGCGAGCTCGGCCCAGTCGTCCGGCTGCGGCAGCCACGGCCGGGCGCCCACCTCCGTGAACCCGTAGGGCGGCGACGGGCCGCTCCACGGCAGGGGGACCCGGGCGCCGTCCCGGCCCGGCGACGTCCCACCGGAGCGGCTCCACACCGGGTCCTGGCGGGCCGCCGGCGGCACGTCGGCCTGCGGCAGGCCCAGTTCGTCGCCCTGGTACAGGACGGCGACGCCGGGCAGGGCAAGCAGGGTCAGCAGCGCCGCCCGGGCCCGGCGCGCGCCGAGGGCACCGCCGCCATAGCGGGTGACCGGGCGAACCACGTCGTGATTCGCGAGCACCCAGGTGGCCGGCGCGCCGACCGAGCCGAGCGCCGCGAGTTCGGCCTCGATCGCCGCTCGCCAGTCCGCAGCCGAGAACGGTGTGGTGAGCAGGGAGAACGAGAACGTCAGGTGCAGCTCGTCAGGCCGCACGTACCGGGCGAGACGGGCCGGGTCGCGCACCCAGGTCTCGCCGACGAGGACCCGGGCCCGGCCGTCCCGCGCCGTGTATGCGTCGGTGATCGCCCGCCAGGCGCGGTAGATCTCGTGCACGCCGTCCTGATCCCAGACCCGGGGCTCGCCCGCGTCCCGAAAGCCGGAGTCCGGGAGCAGCGGCGGGCCGGGCGGGTTGTCGCGCAGCTCGGCGTCCTTCACCAGGCCGTGGCTGACGTCGATGCGAAAGCCGTCGACACCCCGGTCGAGCCAGAAACGCAGGGTGGCCTCGTGATCGGCGCGCACGGCCGGGTGCGACCAGTTCCAGTCGGGCTGCGCGGCGTCGAACAGGTGCAGGTACCACTGCCCGTCCGGCACCCGGGTCCAGGCCGGGCCGCCGAACACCGACTCCCAGTTGTTCGGCGGCAGTTCGCCGGCCTCCCCCCGCCCGTCACGGAAGACGTACAGGTTCCGCCGCGGGTCGCCAGGCGGCGCCGCCAGGGCCGCCCGAAAGGCCGGGTGCGCCGAGCTGGAGTGGTTCGGGACCAGGTCGACGAGCACCCCGAGGCCGGCCGCGGCCGCGTCGGCGAGCAGGGCGTCGAGGTCGGCCAGCGTGCCGAACAGCGGGTCGACGTCGCGGTGGTCGGCCACGTCGTAGCCGTGATCGGCCATAGGGGAGCGGTAGAAGGGAGTGATCCACAGCGCGTCGACGCCGAGCTCGGCCAGGGCGGGCAGGCGCTGGCGCAGCCCCGCGAGATCCCCGCTGCCGTCGCCGTTCCCGTCCGCGAAACTGCGCAGGTAGACCTCGTAGAGAACGGCCCGGCGCCACCATGACGCGTCCCGGGCGGCAGGTTCTGCCGTCTGCCGGGCAGGCATACCGCCACCTGTTGTCCGCGACTCCTCCGTGGGATCGGACATGGAATGATCCGCATTGGATTGATGTGTCCCCATGTGGTCCTCTCTGGAGTCGGCCGCGGGTGTGGCTGGCGTGGGGATCGGGTCCCGGCGGGGCTTGGGTACGGGTGTTCCTGAGCTGGTCACGGGCGCCATAGCGGGCCGACGCGCGCGAAGGGAGGGCGATGGGATACCGCTCCCTGCCCGGGTCGACATTCTCGCGATGCGCGATATCCGGTTACCGAACTAGACTTCCCAAGGTGGACCAGGTGACTGGCCGTTACGGTGCAGTCCCGGGAGTCGGGTTTGGTCGGGGGCCGGCGAATCCAGCCCTTCGTGCAGGCAAGGCTGCCGGGACGAGGCACATCGTGTCCGCCGTTTTCGGCCGGGCGGACTCGAACGGTGACGGATCTATGGCCGTTGCGCTGTCGCGTCACCTGCGCAGCTCCGCCTCGGTAGGGCTGCGCACGGCGCGGGACGTGGCCAGACTGCTGCTCGGCGGTGCTAGCGGTGGTAGCGGCCAGGCCGATGCTGGCCAGGGCGCGCCCGCGGAGTTCCTCGCCGACGCGGCGCTGGTGCTCGGCGAGTCCCTCGATCCCGAGCGCGTCGTCCATCTGCTCGCGGACCTCGCGGTGCCCCGGTTCGGCAACGTCGCTCTGGTCTGGCTGCGGGCGGGGGACGATGTGTGGCTGGCCGCCTCCGCGTTCACCGATGAGCGGGTCGACCGCATCCTGAGGGCCATGATCGCGGCCGCTCCCCCCGCGCTCACCGACGAGTACCCCCCCGGCATCGTGCTGCGCACAGGGCAGACCTTCTGCGTGCCCCGGATGCTCAGTCTGCGCCCCGCGGTGTCGTTTCCGGACGAGGAGTCCTACCAGCGGTTCAGCCAGATCCAGGACGGCCCGCTGCTGAGTGTGCCGCTGGCGGCCCAGGGTGAGATCATCGGCGCCCTCACCGTCGGGAGGGCGGAGGGGCCCTACGTCAATGCCGAGATCAGCCTGGCGGAGGACCTGGCCCGGCGCGGGACCACCGCTCTGCGTAACGCCCGCCGCTACCGGGAGGCCCAGGAGTCCGCGCTGACCCTGCAGCGCTCGCTGCTGCCGGCGCACCCGCCCGCGCTCGACGGCGTCGAGATCGCGATGGAGTACTGGCCGGGGACGGCCGGCACCGAGGTCGGCGGCGACTTCTATGACGTCATCCCACTGTCCGGCGGCCGGGTCGGCGTCGCGATCGGCGACGTCATGGGTCGCGGGCTGCGGGCGGCGGCCGTGATGGGCCAGCTGCGCGCCGCGCTGCGGGCCTACGCCCTGGAGGACTGGTCGCCCGCCGAGGTGCTGTCCCGCCTCGACCGGGTCGTCGACCTGCTGCCCGGGCTGCAGCTTGCCACCTGCATGTACGCGGTGTACGACCGGCACACGGGCCGGGCGGTCATCGCGAGCGCCGGCCACCTGGCTCCGCTGGTGATCCTGCCCGATGAGGACCCCGACTACCTGGTGCTCGACCCGGGCCTGCCGCTGGGCGTCGGTGAGGGCGCAGGCTTCAGCGAGACGACGGTGACGCTGCCGCCCGGTTCCGCGCTGGTGCTGTTCACCGACGGCCTGGTCGAGTCGCGCCGGCGCCCGCTTGCGGACGGCCTGCAGGGCCTGCGCCGCGGGCTGACCGAGCAGCGTGCCCGGGCCGCGGCCGCCCGCTCCGGCCCGGGCGGTGCGGCCCCTGGCGGGGACCCGGCAGCGGAGCTCGGTGCTGCCGCGGATGCCGCCGCCGGGGAGACTCCTGCCGGGAATGCCGCCACCGGGAAGGCCGATGCCGGGAATGCCGATGCCCGGAATGCCGTCATCGGGGAAGCCGCCGACCCTCGCGTGCCGGGTGGGGTGGCGCTGCCCGAGCGGTGGACCGATCGGCGGGCGCCCGGGCCGTCCCTCGGCCCGCCGCCGGGGATGCCCGAGCGGCGCAGCGGCCGGGACCGCCGCCACGGCCAGCAGCGTCATGCCGGCGCGGAGCGGCGCCGGCGCGCGCGGGGCAGCGGCTTCGGTGTGCGCAGCTGGTTCGGGCCCGACACGGTCGCCGGTACGGGCGAGGGTCCCGCGGAGGAGACCGCCCGTTCCCTGCTCGAGCGGTGCCTGCTCGCCGCCGACCTGCCGAGCCGCACGGACGACGACACCGCCCTGGTCGTGCTGACCACGCTCGCGGTGAATCCGCCGCTGCTCGAGCTGGCGCTGCCGGCGGTGGCCGCCTCGGCCGGCCAGGCCCGGATGGCGATCCGCGCCGTGCTGATCGACTACGGCATCGTCGCCGTGGACGACGCGACTCTGCTGGTCAGTGAGGTCGTGACGAACGCGGTCCTGCACGCCCGCAGCGACCTGGTGCTGCGGGCGTTCCTGGAGCCCGGGCGGCTGCGGATCAGCGTGGAGGACCGCGAGGGCGCGCACCTGCCCCGGCCGGGCGCGGCGGCCGAGAACCGGCCGGACCCCGAGTCCGGGTGGGGCCTGCTACTGGTCGAGGCGATGTCGTTGGCCTGGGGCGTCGAGACGACCGGGAACGGCAAGCGGGTCTGGTTCGACATCGAGGTCCCCGTCGGTGCAGTCGGTGCCGGCTCGGGTGGCCCCGGTCCCGGTCCGGGTCCGGATCCGGGCGGTCCGTCGGCCCCACCGGTCGACCCGCCGGCGCAGGGGCGCGGGCGCCCCTGAGGTCTCGGCGGCACGCACGATGTTGCGCAGCATGCGGCCGAACACCGCCGCGTGGAACGGGCTGACGGCTCCCCAGTACAGCTGTCCGGGCAGGCCCCGCGGCAGGAAGATCGCGCGCTGACGATAGCGGGTGGTGCCGTCGGGGTTGACGTCCGCGCGCAGCTCCAGCCAGCCGTCCCCGGGCATCCTCATCTCCGCCCGCAGCCGCAGCAGCTGGCCCGGCTCGATCTCCTCGACCCGCCAGAAGTCCAGCGCCTCGCCCACCCGCATCCGCTGCGGGTCGCGCCGCCCGCGCCGCACGCCGACCCCGCCGGCCAGGACGTCGAGCCAGCCGCGTGTCGCCCAGGCGAGCGGCCACGAGTACCAGCCGTTCTCCCCGCCGATGCCCTCGATGACCCGCCAGAGCCGGGCTGGCGCGGCGTCCACGGGTGCCTCCCGCTCGTCGACGTAGAGCGTCCCACCGCTCCACTGCGGGTCCGTTGGCGTCGGCTCCCCGGGCGGGCGGGACGACCACGTGCCCGACGGTGCCTCGGCGGGACGCTGCACCTGGGGGGCGGGTTGCGCCCGGCGCACCGGCCAGACCGCCGTCGACCAGCGGGTCTCCACCCGGCGCTCGCGCACCCGGGCGAGCGCGTAGCGCAGCGCCGTCTCGAACGGCAGCAGGCCGTCCACCGGGTCGGGGATCAGGCGTCGGACGGCCCCGCCGTCCCCGACGATCACCTCGGTGCGCAGGGAGCGCACGAGCGGGCGGGCGATCCCCTTCGGCACCGGGGTGACCACCCCCACCCAGAGCGACGACAACCCGGGGGAGAGCACCGGGACTGGAATGATCATCCGGTGGTGCAGGCCCTCGACGGCGGCGAAGCGGCGCATCATCTCGGCGTAGGTCAGCACCTCGGGACCGCCGACGTCGAACGAGCCGTGCGTGCCGGCGGGGACGTCGAGCGCGCCGATCAGGTAGTGCAGGACGTCGCGGACGGCGATCGGCTGGATTCTGGTCCGCACCCAGCGTGGGGTCACCATGACCGGCAGCCGCTCGGTGAGGTGACGCAGCATCTCGAACGACGCGCTGCCGCTGCCGATGATGACCGCGGCCCGTAGCACCAGCGTGGGCACCCCGGAGCCGAGCAGGATGCGCGCGACCTCCTGGCGGGAGCTCAGGTGGTCCGACAGCCCGCCCGGGTCGGCGCCCGCCGGGCTCAGCCCGCCGAGGTAGACGATCCGGCGGACGCCCGCGGCGCGGCAGGCGTCGGCGAAGGTGGTGGCGGCCTGCCGGTCGACGGCGGAGAAGTCACCGCCGCCGTCGATCGAGTGGATGAGGTAGTAGGCCACCTCGACGTCCGCCAGCGCCTCGGCCAGGGCTCGCGGGTCACCCGCGTCGGCCTGGACGATCCGGGCGCGCGCCGCCCACCCGACGTCGCGCAGACGGGCAGGGTCGCGGGTCATCGCCCGCACGTCGTGCCCACGGTCGATCAGGCGGGGGACCAGCCGACCGCCGATGTAGCCGGTTGCCCCCGTCACGAGTATGCGCACACCGGCTACCTGCCCAGGAGTCAGTGCGCACGCACCACCTGACCGCCGCCGTTCGCCGGACGGCTCCTTCGCCGGACGGCCCTTCGCTGGACGGCCTAGGCCGAGGCGGCCTCGGTCACGTCCGTGCTCAGGTACGCCGACCAGCGCGGATCCATCCGGCGGGACCCCAGAATGCGCCAGGCGGCTCCGCTCGGCGCGCGGGGCGCCGTGCGAAGCCGCCAACCGAGATCCGCGACGGCCCGGTCGGCTTTGACATGGTTGCAGCGACCGCAGGCCGCCACGACGTTCTCCCAGACGTGCGCCCCCCCTCGGGAGCGGGGAATGACGTGATCCAACGACGTCGCCGGTGCGTTGCAGTACACGCAGCGGTGATGGTCCCTGGCCAGCACACCCTTGCGGGTCAGGGGCACCTGCGAGCGGTACGGCACCCGAACGAAACGGGCTAACCGGACCACGATCGGGACATCGACCGACGCCGTCGCGGACCGAAGCACCTGGCCCGCCGATTCGACCATGACGGCCTTCTCGGTCAGGACCAGGACAAGCGCGCGCCTTTGCGACACCACGCACAGAGGCTCGTACGTGGCGTTGAGAACCAGCGCCTCAGCCACGCGCCGACCTCCTGCCCACCGAGGGCCCATATGGACCGACCTGCCCAGCGTCTCCGGTGACAATGGACAGTCAACCGTCTTCGGCGGCAGAACGCGAGCCTGTTTGCATGGTCATCGGCTTTCGTGGCGTGGCGCTGCACATATTCGGTGTTCTTTGTCACTCTCCGCCGACCATTCGGTGAGTTTCCGGCTACTTTGCGTTGACCTATTGTTCGGATTAGCGGAGCGGGTCGCGGGCGGGCGCGCACCCCCGGATCCCGGGGGTGGGCGTCGGCGGGCCGGGTCCATCGGCGAGACTGATCTCTGCTCGCCGTCCCGACGCGGGGGCGCGCCGGGACCGGACGGGGGTCGGCCGGGGCGACGCCACCGCCGACCGGGCCGGCGGGGTCCCCGAACCATCAGGCGCAGAAAGGATGACCGTCGTCGTGACGCCCGCCCCGTCCCTGCTGGCCGATTCGCTCATTCCCGGTCTGGGAATGCTGCTGTCCGCCTCTCCCGCGCCCGAACCCTCGGCGCAGTCCGCCGTCGTGGCGGTCTCGGGCACGCCGCTGCCCTCGCCGAGCCCGACGAGCACGGATCCGCTGGTGTCCTTCGAGGGGGTCGCGAACGCGCTGCGCGACGCCTGCGGCACCAGCCCCGGCCTGCTCTGCCGCACCGTCTATAACGCTACGCACAGTAACTACATGGCCTCCGGCGCGGAGGTGTTCCTGGGGACGCCGATCCGGATCGTCCTCATCCTGGTGATCGCGTTCGTGGTGCGCGCGCTGCTGCACCGCTTCATTCGGCGAACGGCCGAACGTGCCGGCGCCACCGGCTCCGGCGGCTTCTTCCGCGGTTCTCGGGCCGGCACTCTGCTTGGTGCGTTCGGCGATCCCACGCTGCTGATGGAAAGGCGTCGCCAGCGCGCGGCGACCGTCGGTTCGCTGCTGCGCAGCGTGACATCCGTCTTCGTCTTCGGGCTGGCATTCCTCAGCATCCTGGGGGAGCTCGGCATCAATCTCGCGCCCATCGTGGCGAGTGCCGGAGTGCTGGGAATCGCGGTGGGATTCGGTGCGCAGAACCTTGTCCGCGACTTCCTGTCGGGCATGTTCATGCTGCTCGAGGATCAGTACGGCGTTGGCGACGTGATCGACGTCGGACCGGTGTCCGGCACGGTCGAGGCGGTCAGTCTCCGGATGACGCGGCTGCGCGATGTCGAGGGCACCGTCTGGTATGTCCGCAACGGCGAGATCACCAGGATCGGCAACAAGAGTCAGCAGTGGGCCCGCACGGTCCTCGACGTCCCGCTCGACTACGACACCGAGGTCGACAGGGCCAAGCAGGTTCTCGCCCGCACCGCCGACGACCTGTGGGCGGACCCCGAGTGGGCCAGTGTCATCCTCGACGCCCCCGAGGTGTGGGGCATGGAGACGATGACCGCCGACGGGTACACCCTGCGGGTCGCGATCAAGACCCAGCCGCTCAAGCAGTGGGAGGTCGCCCGCGAACTGCGGGAACGGGTGCGCAACTCGCTGAGCGAGGCGGGTATCGCGCTGGGTTCGGTGCAGCGCAGCGAGGTGACGGTGGTGGACGAGGACGAGGAGGAGAAAGGCGGCTCGCGCGCGGACGAGGAGGAGGACGACGGTTCCGGCCTCGGGGCGCCGGCGCTGCCGGGCGGTCAGGGGGGCTCGATCGTCATCACGGAGGACGTTCCCCGGCCGCGGCTCGACCCGCCGAGCACGTCCCGCTCCTGAGCGGGCGCGCCGCCGCGCGGGGCTGAAGCCCGGCTGAAGAGCGCGGAAGGTGTTGCTGAGACCGCAGGGCGATCGCCCCTCCTCCCTTGCGCGGGGGGCAGACTGGAACCGTGCGAGTACTGGTGGTGGACGACGACGCGGCAGTCCGGGAGTCCCTCGAACGCTCGCTGCGGTTCGAGGGGTACGAGGTCTCCGCGGCGGTGGATGGGCTGGACGCACTGGGCGCCGTCGCCCGTGACCGCCCGGACATCGTCATCCTCGATGTGATGATGCCCAGGGTGGACGGGCTGGAGACCTGCCGCCAGCTGCGCGCCCGCGGCGACGACGTGCCGGTGCTCATGCTGACCGCCCGTGACGGGCTGGCCGACCGGGTCAGCGGTCTCGACGTCGGCGCGGACGACTACCTGGTCAAGCCGTTCGCGCTGGAGGAGCTGTTCGCCCGGCTGCGCGCGCTGACCCGCCGGGCGGCCCTCGCGGCCCGGGCGACGAGCGCGGTCGTCGGAGGCGCCGGCGGGCCGGGCGGGGGGTCCGACCCGGTCCTGCACTACGCCGGCGTCACCCTGGACCAGGCGAGCCGGCAGGTCACCCGCGGCGATCGGGAGCTGACCCTGACGAAGACCGAGTTCGAGCTGCTGGAGCTGTTCCTGAGCCATCCCCGGCAGGTCCTCTCCCGCTCGACGATCATGGAGCGGGTCTGGGGATACGACTTCGGGCCGACGTCCAACTCCCTCGAGGTCTTCGTCAGCTACCTGCGCCGCAAGCTCGAGGCGGGCGGGGAACCGCGGCTGCTGCACACGGTGCGCGGCGTTGGGTACGTGCTACGCGAGCCCTCCGGGGATCGCACATGAGTCGTGCCTCCCCCAGGGCGGCCGCTAGTCCGCGGGGCTTCACGCCACCGGTGGTCGGCTATCCGCCCCAGGCCCCGGCGGCGCCCGCGCGCCGGGCCGGTTCGCACCAGCGGACCCCCGCCCGGCTGCGCTTCTCCTCGCCGCTGAGCCGGCTGACCCTGCGGGCCAGACTCGCGCTGCTGGTCGGCATGGCGGTCGCGGCCGCGGTCGCGGTGGTGGCGGGCGTATCCCTGGGAGCCACCAGCATCGTGCTGAACCAGGCCATCGACGATCAGCTCGTCGAACAGGCCGAGGCGTCCGCGGACACCATCCAGACGAACTCGGTGGGCATTGGCGTCGGCCTGCAGGCGTTCAGCTTCGGCCTGGAGGGCCAGTTCCTCGATGCCTCCGGCAACCCGCTGGAGAACGCCGTCTCCAGCTGGCGCAGCGTGCGGATCCCGGTCGACGCGGCCGACGCCGAGGTCGCCCGGCGCGAGCGGACGCAGAACCTGCGCACGATCACCGTCGACGGGCAGTCCTACCGGCTGGTCACCGTGCCGCTACACGCCCCGACCGCCGGCGGCGCGCTGCAGCTCGCCCGGCCGACGACCGACGTCGACCGGACGCTGCGCGACCTCGCACTGGTGCTGCTGGTCGTCGGGGTCGTCGGCGTCGTCGGGTCGGCGCTCGCCGGCCGCATCGTCGCGCGCGCGGCGCTGAAGCCCGTCGATGCCGCCGCCGCGGCGGCCGAGGAGGTCGCCCGCACCCAGGATCTCTCCGCGCTCATTCCGGTCACCGGTTCCGACGAGATCACCCGGCTCGCCGAGAGTCTCAACAGCATGCTGCGTGCGTTGGAGGCGTCCCGGGCCCGCCAGCGTCAGCTCGTCGACGACGCCAGCCACGAGCTGCGCACCCCGCTGACCAGCCTGCGGACCAACATCGAGCTGCTGCTGCGGGCCGAGGCGAATCCGCACCGCCCGCTGCCCGCCGCCGACCGCGAGGCGTTGCTGCGCGACGTGGACGCTCAGATGCGTGAACTGTCCGGCCTGGTCAGCGAGCTGGTGGAGCTGGCCCGCGACGAACTGCCCGCCGAGGAGGTGGAGCGGCTCGACCTCGCGGACATCGTCGCCGCCGCCGCGGAGCGGGCCCGCCGGCGTGCCTACGGCAAGGGCATCAGGATCGAGGTCGACGCCGTCCCCTGCCTGATCGACGGCCAGGCCAGCATGCTGGAGCGCGCGGTGACGAACCTGCTGGACAACGCGGTGAAGTTCTCCCCGCCGGCGTCGGTCGTGCGGGTGCGGTGCGCCGCGGGTGAGGTCACGGTCGCCGACGATGGGCCGGGTATCGCCGTGGAGGACCGTGCCCAGGTCTTCGACCGCTTCTATCGCGCCACCTCCGCCCGCGGCCTGCCCGGCTCCGGGCTTGGTCTCGCGATCGTCGCCGACGCCGTGCACAGCCACGCCGGCACCGTGGTGGCGGAGGCCTCGCCGAGCGGCGGGGCGCTGATGCGGATGCGGCTGCCGCTGGCCACCCCTGATCCGGCCACCCCCGAACTGGCCGGGCCTCCCGCCGCTGGCAACGGCGCCGGCCTGCCCGGTTCGCCGGCGGCTGTCCCGCCGTCATGGCAGGCGCCCGGATCGACGGGGGCGTCCCCGCTCGGTGCGGCGTCGCCCTGGAGCCGCCCGTCCGGCCAGCCCGAGGCGAATCGTCCGGGTACGTCCAGTTGGGTGTGACGAGAGCGGTGTCGCCGGCTGACGCGGTGCCGACCTCGGCGGCGACCCCGGCGAGAATCGTTCGACGTGAGCCCAGACGACTCCGCGCATCCTGCCCAGACCCCGCCTTCCCGGGACCCGCTCGCCAGTCCCGCTGCCCCGGCTGACGTGGTCGGCCCTGCGCGGGCCGCGGTCCTCGCCGATCTGACGGCCCTGGCCGAGGCCTGCGGGGTGGCGACCGAGTACGAGGACGCCGAGCACCGCCTGGTCCGGGTGGAGCCGGAGACCGTCCGGGCCGTCCTGCGCCTGCTGGGCATCGACCCGACCGATCCCGCCGCCGCGCTTGCCGCCGTCACCGACGCCCGGTGGCGCCGCCAGCTGCCGGCCTGCGCCGTCGTGTCCGCCGCGGCGCCGCCACCGGTCGTCACGTACCTGCCCGTGGGGATCGACGCGCGGTCCACGCTGGAGCTCGCCGACGGCCGGCAGATCGACCTGGGTGCGCCCGGGCAGGCGCGCGAGCAGCGCGACCTCGACGGCGAGACGTGGGCTGCCAGGCCGATCACCCTGCCGCCCGGGCTCCCGCTCGGCGACCACACCCTGCGTGTCGACGTCGGGCGGGGGGAGGAGCCGCGGGACGAGCTGGGGGAGCGGAGCCTGCGCTGTCCGCTCGTGGCGGTACCCGACGCGGTGCCCGGGCCGCCGGCGCTCGCCGATGCCCGGGCCTGGGGCTGGATGGTGCAGCTCTACGCCCTGCGCTCGGCGGCCAGCTGGGGCATGGGCGACTACGCCGACCTCGCCGAGCTCGCGGCCTGGTCCGGCGGGCAGGGCGCCGACGTGCTGCTGGTCAACCCCCTGCACGCCGCCGCGCCCACCCTGCCGATCGCGGCGTCGCCCTACTCGCCGGTGAGCCGGCGCTTCGCCGCGCCTCTCTACCTGCGCCCGGAGGCCACCCCGGAGTACGCCGACGCCGACGGGACGACCCGGGCCGCCGTCGACGACCTGGCCCGCCGTGCCCGCCGGGAGGCACGCCCCGACGGCATCCTCGACCGCGACGCCGTGTGGCGGGCGAAGTCCGCCGCGCTGGAGCTGCTGTTCGCCGTGCACCAGGGTCAGGGCGTCGACCGGGGCCAGGGTGTCGAGGGCACGATCGATCCGGCGCTCGCGGACTTCGCCACCTGGTGCGCGCTCGCCGAGCGCCATGGACCCGACTGGCGGCGCTGGCCCGCCGAGTTCGCCCGTCCCGGCGCGCCCGCCGTCGCCGCGGCGAGGGTCGAGCTCGCCGACCGGATCGCCTTCCACGCCTGGCTCCAGCTGCGCTGCGACGATCAGCTCGCCGCCGCGCAGGCCGCCGCCCGCGGTGCCGGCATGGCGGCGGGGATCGTCCACGACCTGGCGGTCGGCGTTGATCCCGGCGGGTCGGACGCCTGGGCGCTGCGTGACGTGCTGGCCGTCGACGCCCGGGTCGGTGCCCCTCCGGACACGTTCAACCAGCAGGGGCAGGACTGGGGCCTGCCACCGTGGCGGCCGGGGGCGCTGGCGGACGCCGGGTACGGGCCGTTCCGCGAGATGGTCGCCGCCGTGCTGCGTCGCGGGGGCGGTCTGCGGGTCGACCACATCCTGGGGCTGTTCCGCCTGTGGTGGATCCCCGCGGGCGCCGGTGCGGCGCACGGTACCTATGTGCGCTACGACGCCGAGGCGATGCTCGGCCTCCTCGCCCTGGAGGCCGCCCGGGCCGGCGCGCTCGTCGTCGGGGAGGACCTGGGCACGGTCGAGCCGTCGGTGGCGACGGCGCTGGCCCGCACCGGCGTCCTGGGCTCCACCGTGCTGTGGTTCGAGAAGGACCCGGATGGCGCGCCGCTGCCTCCCGAGCAGTACCGGGCATCCACGATGGCCAGCATCACCACACACGACCTGCCGACCGCGGCCGGCTACCTCGTCGGCGAACACGTGCGCCTGCGCGCCGCCCTCGGCGTCCTCGGCCGTTCGGAGGCGGAGGAGGCCGCCGCCTGGCAAGCCGAGCGGGACGCCCTGCTCGACCTGATGCGCGCCGAGCACCTCCTGCCCGCAGCCGAGCCCGCCGCCGCCGAGCCCTGCTCCGCGGAGGCGCCGTCCGTGGAAAGGGTGCTTGCGATGCACCGGTTGCTGGTGTGTTCGCCGTGCCGCATCGTGCTCGCGGCCCCCGGTGACGCGCTTGGTGACCGCTATCAGCCGAACCTGCCCGGGACGGTCGACGAATACCCGAACTGGCGGCTTCCGGTGCGCGACGCGGACGGTGCCGAGATCACCCTGGAGCGGCTGCGCGCCGACCCGGCCGTCGATCGACTCGCCGCGCTCCTCGACGAGGTGCGCGGCGCGCCCGCGGACAAGCGGTTCATCTCACCCCGAGGTGAGGCCGGCAGGCACCCCTGACGCAGGACCCAGGCCCCACTTCCCGGTAACCTTCGCACCGTGACATCACGTCAACCGCGCTGGTCCCGCTGGCTGCGCCACGCCGCTATGACCCGCGCGACACAGGGGGCGGCGGGCCGCCGGGCGTCGCGCCGAGGCGTCGGGGCGCGGCGGATGCTGACCGTCGCCGGTCTCGCGGTGTTCGCGGTGCCGGTGTTAGCCGCGACCGCCTCCGCCTCCGAGATCGGCAGCAAGTACAACCCTGACCCGCTGTCCGCCCTGCAGACCTGGGGCATCTACGGCGGCGCGATCGTCGGCGGGTTCCTCGTCGCCATCCTGATCACGGCGGCGACGAGCCGGCGCAGCGGCCCGCCGCGCTACCGACCGGGCCAGCCCTGGGAGCACGACGAGGTCTGGGTCGGTACCCGGCCGGAGGAGATCGGCGGCGAGCGGGAGTCCAAGGCGGTTCCGGGGGCGGGTGGCGCGAGTGGCAACTGGTGAGGCATTCAGCGCCGAGCAGCTCGAGCGGCTGAACCGCGCGCTCGAGCTCGCGCAGAAGCACAGCGGCATTCCGTTCACGGTCCGGGTGGGCCCGTTGCGCGGTGACGTCCGGCTCGCGGCGGAGCGCATCCTGTCGACGCTGGTCGACGATCCCGCGCGCGATCCCGCCGTGCTGATCGTGGTGTCACCCGGCCAGTGCTTCGTCCGGGTGGCCACGACGCCGGCCGCCCGCAGGCGGATCAGCGACAACGCCGCCGGCCTCGCCGCGCTCGCGATGACGTCCAGCTTCTCCCTGGGCGACCTGGTCGGCGGCCTGACCACCGGCATCCGCCAGCTCGGCGAGGCCGCCGGTGCCTCCGCCCCCGCCCTCGCCCCGGGCTCCTCTCCCTCGGGCCATGCCGCCGCACACTAGGGTGCGTGTCGGGTTCTGATCTTCGGATCGTGAGGGCTCGGCTGCCACCTGCGCCGGCTCCATGACGCTCTGCAAGAATGGGGCATATGGGGCGGGGGGAGCCCACGACGGGCTGGGACATTCTTGTCTCGTATGCCCCGGCGGACGTCGAGTGGGCCAGGTGGATCGCCTGGCAGCTGGAGGAGCGTGCCGGGCTCCGTGTGCTCGTCGAGGAATGGGACGGGGTTCCCGGCTCTAGTCGGCGACCTGGCCCCGGTCGCACCGCGACTGGTTCCGCCGCCCGTGCCGGACCCGAGCTGCCCAGCAGGTACCGATACGCAGGCCGGTGCACGGCACCGTCCCGTCCGCCCAGGCGCTGCGGGGCCGGGTCGCGCGGCATTATGTGCACGAGGTCCTGCGCGGCGGTCGTGGGGCGCGCGATTGGCCCGATCAGAACCAGCCGGTCCCGGCGGCGGACGCGGAACGCACGCGGCGTGCCCTGACACTTCTGGCCGTTCGCATGTCCGCGGACCGGGTCAGGGGCCTCGGATGGTGGGACGTGCCCCTGGCGTTGCCGAGGCCCGTGCAGGTGTTGCCCTGGCTGATCGGTGGTCTTTGTGTGGGCGTCAGCCTCGGCGCCCTGACGGGGGTCCCGGTCGGGATCGTGCTCGGGCTGTTCGCCGGCGTGGTGTTCGTTCGGGAGCACAGGCGCGCGAGCGCCCGACCGCACACCCGGGTACCCCGTCACACAGTGCTGCGCGGACCCCGGAGGTCGCCCGGGCGTGCGGTGAGCCTGGCGAGCCGGTCCGTCGTCGCCCCGGCCCGTGCCGCCGGCCGCGGCGACGACCCGCGGTGGTCGCTGCGGCTGTGCCGTGCCTACGCGCTGTATGCTGCGCCGCCCGCGACCGTCCTCGTCCTGGCGCTCTGGGAGGGATACATGTCCCTCGTCCTGCAGGCCGCGCCGTCATCTCTGGGCGCCGCCCTCGGTGGCGCCGTCGGGGTGGCGGTCGCGTTGGTCCTCGCGTCCCCCTGGGGCCAGTTCGTTGTTGCCCGGCACTGGTTGGCGTGGCGGCACGGGCTGCCGCGGGACATTCTCGAGTTCCTCGACGACGCCTGCGAACGGGGCATCCTGCTCCAGGTGGGCGCCGTGTGGGAGTTCCGTCATCCCGCCGTCGCCGCCGTCCTGGCCAGCGAGGACGGCGGCGACCGGCGGGAACGGGCGCGTTAGGGCGCGGCCGCGGCGATGTCCTTCGCGCGGGCGGCGAGGGCGCGCACCAGGCCGTCGCGGCCCTCGAGAAGCGCCCGGCGCAGCGGCGGGGTCGGGTTCGCGTCGGCGAGGTAGGCGTCGACCTTCGCGACGGTCTCCTGCTCGATGACCGCGGACGGGAACAGCATCTGCGTGATCGTCGAGGCCGTGTCGAAGCTGCGGGACGCCCAGATGCCGGCGATCTCGGCGAAGTAGCGGTCGACGTACGGCCGGGTCAGCTCCAGCTGGTCGGAGATCCAGAAGCCGCCCATCGTCGCCGCCGCCAGGTGGTTCGACAGGTCGGCCGAGTCCATCACCGCGGACCACGCGGCGGCCTTGGCCTCGGCGGTCGGGCGGGCGGCGCGGGCGGTGGCGGCGCGCTTCTCGCCGGTCGCGGTGCGGTCGCGGGCGAGCTCCGCGTCGATCTCGGCGTCGCCGTACACGCCGCGGGCGACGAGCTGGATCAGCAGCGTCCAGCGCAGCTCGGTGTCGAGGACCAGGCCCTCGATCACGTCGGTGCCCTCGAACAGCGCCCGCACCCGCGCCACCTGGTCGGCGCCCTCGGCCTGCGCGAACGAGGTGGTGTAGACGAGCTGCAGGTCGCTGCCGGGCGGTGCGGAGCGGGCTAGTGCCTCGGCCCGCTCGGTCAGCGCGCGCAGCGCCGCGGTGCGGTTCGCAGGGTCGCCGTAGGTGTCGACGGTCAGGTCGGCCTTGGCGAGCAGCGACTGCACGACGCCGATGTCGTCCTCGGCGGTCACCCCGGACAGCACCAGGCGGACGTAGTCGCGGGCGGCGAGCTCCGCGTCGCGGGTCATGTCCCAGGCGGCGGCCCAGCACAGGGTGCGTGGCAGGCTCTGGGCGACCTGGCCGATCGACTCGACCAGGGTCGACAGCGACCGCTCGTCCAGGCGGACCTTGGCGAACGTGAGGTCGTCGTCGTTGAGCAGGATCAGGTCCGGCTGGCGGGCGCCGACGAGCTTCGGCACCTCGGTGAGCTCGCCGGTCACGTCGAGCTCCACCCGCTCGCGGCGGACGAGCGCGCCGGCGGCGTCCCGGTCGTACAGGCCGATCGCGAGGCGGTGCGGGCGCAGCGTGCGTGACGCCGTCGGCGGGGAGCTCGCCGGCTCCTGGACGACGTCGAACGACGTGAACAGGCCGGACGAGTCGGTGGAGAAACGCGGGCGCAGGGTGTTGACGCCGGTCGTCTCCAGCCATTCGGCGGACCAGGCGGTCAGGTCGCGCCCGCTGGCGTTCTCCAGCTCGTCGAGCAGGTCGCGCAGCGAGGTGTTCGCGTACTCGTAACGGCGGAAGTAGGAGCGCAGGCCGGAGAGGAACTCCTCCTGCCCGACCCAGGCGACGAGCTGCTTGAGCACCGAGGCGCCCTTGGCATAGGTGATGCCGTCGAAGTTCGTCCGGACCGCGTCCATGTCGGGGGCGTCGGCGACGATCGGATGGGTCGACGACAGCTGGTCCTGCCGGTACGCCCAGCCCTTCTCGGCATTGGCGAAGGTCGTCCAGCCGTTGGTGAAACGGGTCGAGCTGACCTGCGCCAGCACCGACATGTAGGTGGCGAACGACTCGTTGAGCCACAGGTCGTCCCACCAGCGCATGGTCACCAGGTCGCCGAACCACATGTGTGCCATCTCGTGCAGGATCGTCTCGGCCCGGCGCTCCCGGCGGGCCTCGGTCACCTTCGCCCGGAAGACGTATTCCTCCAGGAACGTGACGCAGCCCGCGTTCTCCATCGCCCCGGCGTTGAACTCCGGCACGAACAGCTGGTCGTACTTGCCGAACGGATACCGGTAGTCGAACACCCGGTGGTAGAAGTCGAAACCGGCCTTGGTGATCTCGAGGATCTCGGCCGGGTCGAGGAACTCGGCGAGCGAGCGGCGGCAGAACAGCCCCAGGTCGATCCCGTCGTGCTGGTCACGGACCTCGTGGTAAGGGCCGGCGACCAGAGCGGTGATGTAGGTCGACATCACCGGGGTCGTCAGGAAGCGGACGACCCGCACGCCGATCGCGGCCTCCGCCGTCGCCGCGACCGCGCCATTGGAGATCGCCGACCATTCCGCGGGTACCGTCACCGACAGCGTGAACGCGGCCTTGAGATCCGGCTGGTCGAAACAGGCGTACATGCGGTGCGCGTCGTACGTCTCGAACTGTGTGTACAGGTAGACGGCGTCGTCGACCAGATCGACGAAGCGGTGCAGGCCCTCACCGGTGCGGGAGTAGACGCCGTCGCCGACCACGGTCAGCCGGTTGGACTCGGCCAGTCCGTCGAGCCGGATCCGCTCGCCGTCGAACACGGCGGCCGGGTCGAGCGCGCGGCCGTTGAGCACCACCTCGTCGACGCGGGCCGCGGCGAGCTCGATGAACGTCGACGCGCCCGGCTCGGTGCTGGTGAAGGTCACCACCGTCCGGGTGCGGAAGGTCTCCGGCCCGGTCGTCAGGTCGAGGTCGACGTCGTAGGACGCCACGTTGAGCAGGCGGGCGCGCTCGCGCGCCTCGTCGCGGGTGAGGTTGTTGGGCACCCGGTTCCTCTCGGAAGGCACGGACTCTCGGAAGGCACGGACTGTCGGTGGGCACGGACTTCTCGCGACAGGCACGGCCGCGCGCGGGCATTCCCGTGCCCGCGGGCGTCACCGTGTCCTCGGGCGTCGCCGTGGGCCCAGTCTCGCACGCCGGGAGGGGTTTCGGACATCGTCGACCAGCGTGGTCCGCGGTGGCCCGCGGGCCCGGTGGCGTGCCGAGCGAGAGGCGGATTGCGCAGGTTCGGGTGGGGTCAGTCCCCCTCCGGGACGCCGGTACGGCACGATGGCGACATGTCCCGTGCGGGGGGCCGGGATACGCGTGACCTCGATCGGGAGCGGGCGCCATGATCGGGAGCGGTACGTGCGGAGGGGAGCACAGGTGAGGCGGGTCGCCGGGCTGGGCCGCGTGTCCATCGGCCGGCGCGCGCCCGTGCCGCCGGGCGCCCGGGACGCGTCGCGGGCGGACCGGCCCGACACGCCTTCTGACCCCGGGAACGCGCCGGGTTCGCCGGGGCGCGGCCGGGGCCGGGCGGACTCAGTCGACGCGCCAGGCTCCGCGGACCCGCCGGGCGCTGGGGACCCGCGCGGTTCGTCCGGGCAGCCCGGCTCGGCGGGCCATACCGGCTCGGCGGGCCACCCTGGCTCGGCGGGCCATGTGGGTGCGTCCGGGCACCTGGGCGGGGTGGCAGGCTCGGGCGGCCTGGGCTCCGGCGGTGACGTGCCCGGGGCCGGCGGGCGGCGGGCGGGGATCCTCCCGCGCTGGCTGCGGCGGTCGCTCGCCGCGCAGGCGGCGGGGAACCGCGCGTCGGCCCAGGCGGAGCGGGACGCCGCGCGCGACGGTGACGGGCCGCCGGTCCCGCCGTCGCCGGCAAGCGTCGCCGAGGAGCACATCCCGGTGGCGCTGCGGGTCTCGGCAGGATGGTCATGGCGTCTGATCATCACCGGTGCGGCGATCTACATCCTGCTCATGGCGATCGGCCGGGTCCGCGTGGTGGTCATCCCGCTCATCGCGGGGCTTCTCATCGCGGCGCTGATCCATCCACTGGCGCATCGATTCCAGCGCATGGGAGTGCCGCGCCTCGGTGCCGCCTTCGCCGCGCTGTTCGTGTTCTTCGTGGTCCTGGCGGGCGCGGCGGTCGCGGTCGGCTTCAACGCCGCCGACGAGCTCCCGACGGTCACCGACCAGGTCAGCCAGGGTGTCGAGCAGGTCCGCGGTTACCTGACCAACGGCCCGTTCCACCTGTCGCAGAGCCAGCTCGACGATCTCGTCGATGACATCCGCCGCAACCTGGCGCACAACCGGGGCAAGGTCGTCTCCGGCGTGATCTCCGGTGCCTCGGTCGCCGCCGAGGTCATCACCGGCCTGCTCGTCACGCTCTTCTCGACGTTCTTCTTCCTCTACGACGGCGACCGGATCTGGAACTGGATCGTCACCCGCTTCCCACTCGGGGCGCGGGACCGGGTGCGCGGCGCGGGCCGTGAGGCGTGGTTCACGATCACCGGGTACGTCCGGGGGACGGTGTTCGTCGCCGCGGTCGACGCCTTCGGAATCGGGATGGGGCTCGTCGGCGTCGGGGTGCCGCTCGTCGCGCCGCTGGCGCTGCTGACGTTCTTCGGCGGCTTCGTGCCGATCATCGGGGCGACGGTCGCCGGGATCGCGGCGGTCCTGGTCACGCTCGTCTCGGGCGGCGTCACCGACGCGCTGATCATCCTCGGGGTGGTGCTCGCGGTGCAGCAGATCGAGGGGCATGTGCTGCAGCCGCTGGTCATGCGCCGGGCCGTGCAGCTGCATCCGCTCGCGATCGTGATCGCCCTGTCGGCCGGCGGGGTGCTCGCCGGGATTCCCGGCGCGATCGCCGCGGTCCCGTTCGTCGCCGTCATCAACCGGGTGTCCGGATATCTCGCCGCGACCGGGAAGTCGCCGCGCCCCGACCAGGTTGACGCAGACGACGAGGACCCGTCCGCCGAGGAGGCCCGCCCGTGACCGCCGAGACCGCGCCACCCGCCACCGCCGTGCCCGCTGCCGCTGCCGCTGCCGCTGCCGCTGCCGATGCCGATGCCGATGCCGATGCCTTTGCCGACAGCACCGTGGCGGACCTGTGGTTCGACCCATCCTGTCCGTGGGCGTGGCTGGCCTCGCGCTGGCTGCTGCAGGTCGAGAAGGTCCGCCCGGTGCGGGTGCGCTGGCACGTGATGAGCCTGTCCGTCCTCAACGAGGGTCGCGACCTGCCCGAGCAGTACGCGACGCTGCTCGCCCAGGCATGGGGGCCCGTGCGGCTGTGCATCGCCGCCGCCGCGAGGCACGGCGACGCCATCCTGCAACCGCTGTACACCGCGCTGGGCCGCCGCCGGCACCTGCAGAAGGCGGAGTGGGACACCGAGACGTTCGCCGCCGCGCTCACCGAGGCCGGCGCCGACCCCGACCTCGTCGCCGCCGCGACCTCCACCGACTGGGACGACGCCCTGCGGGCCAGCCACGCCGACGGCATCGGCCGGGTCGGGATGGACGTCGGCACGCCCGTCATCGCGGTCGGCGAGACCGCCTTCTTCGGGCCGGTGGTCACGCCAGCACCCAGGGGCGAGGCCGCGGGCCGGCTGTGGGACGGGGTCCTGCTGGTCTCCGGCACTCCCGGCTTCTTCGAGCTCAAGCGGACCCGGGACCAGGACCCGATCTTCACGTGATCGGGCATGATGACGCATCATGCGCGTCCATCTAGGTTCTGATCATGCCGGGTTCCACCTGAAGGCGGCGCTTGCCGAGCGCCTGGTGGAACTCGGGCATGCGCCCGTCGACCACGGTCCGGTCGAGTACGACCCCGACGACGACTACCCGCCCTTCGTCCTCGCCGCCGCCCGGGCGACCGCGGCCGAGCCGGACAGCCTGGGCATCGTCATCGGCGGGTCCGGTAACGGCGAGGCCATCGCGGCCAACAAGGTCGCCGGCGTACGCGCCGCGCTGGCATGGAGCGAGCAGACCGCCACCCTGGCCCGGCAGCACAACGACGCCAACGTGCTCAGTCTCGGTGCCCGCATGCACACCCTGGCCGAGGCGATCGGCTTCGCGGAGGTGTTCCTGGCGACGCCGTTCAGCGGCGAGCAGCGGCACGTGCGCCGGCTGCGGATGCTGTCGGCCTACGAGCGCACGGGCGAGGCCCCTACGGCCCCGGGCACCGCCTCCACCGCCTCCTAGGCCGCGATCGACATCTCGTCCGGTGTGGGTGGTCTGTCGATCGGGCCGTCGTTTGTGCTGAGGGATAGTGACGGATTCGAGACGAAGAACGCGACTATCCCTCGGCGCGTTCCCTGACGATGTGACGACGGGCACGCCGGGTAGCTGATCGCCTGCGGCGGGTGGCTGATGGCGGTCAGTGGGGCCGGCTGTCGGGCTCCCGGGCGTGGCCGTGGGAAACCCGGCCGACGGGGCTGTGAGCGCGGCCGTCGGGCCCCCGGGGGCGGCTGTGGGACGCCGTGCTCGTCGAGGTCGGCGGGCGATCCTCGCCGCGCGACGCCGAGCGCTGGCCGCGGCGGAGGACGAGGGTGCGCTCGGCCTCGGCGACGTCCTCCTCGGTCGGCTGGTCGACATCCCTTGCCCGCATCGCGCTCGCGGGTGGAAGGCGGGAACGCCCGGCCCCGACCAGCCCGCGAAGCTGGCCGTCAGCCTCACCTCCCGCGACGGCCTGCGGGCGGGCCCGGGTAGAACGCTCGGTCGGCGTCACGTGCCCACCCTCCGCCCGTGGATCCCGTACATCCTGACGTCCTGCGACGAGGCGATCGGCTCGAAGCTGTCCCGGTGATCGTAACCGCCCGCCCAGCCCGTCGTCACGTGCACGCGACGTGCACGTGACGATGTCGAGGCCGTCGGTGTGGTGGCGTGATTGGTCGCCGCGGGTTCGATTCCGTGCCGGGGCGCCTGGCGCCGGGGTGCTGGTCGATGGCGGTGAGATCCTCGGTGACCATTCCCGGTATCGGTCGGCGCGGGCCGGCGGCCGGTGGGGAGAGTGATCAGGACTATTCTCCGGGCTGCGCGCGGCGACCGGGGGAGCGCCTCCGGGTGATCTCGGAATCCGCCGCCGCCCGCATTGCCCGCTGGCCGGGCGGATCTCGAATGGGCGGCCACGGCGGGCCACCGGTGCGGGGTCACGGACGACGGTGGTCCCCCGACCAGGCGGGCTGTGCCCAACGCGCATGGCTTCCGGAATATCGGTTGCCGCTCACCTCGACGCGGCCGTATTGCCTGTTGGGTGTCCGGTGTCTTTTCGTGGTGACTTTCTAGAGGCGCCAACTCCAGGGCCCGCCCGGAAACGTCGCTTTACGTGAGGGAGGCATTCTGGGTTCATCCGAGCACCGGTGTGCCCTGTGTGCGATCTGTCCCGTGGTGTCCGTATGCTGGTCGCCGTCGAGGGTTCTCCTGATAACCCGATGCGTGGCCTGTAAGTGCCTGTCCGGGAAGTAAGAGGAACGAGGGTCGCGATGCGGACTCTGGTGCACATACATTGACACCCGTCGTCAATCACTCGAAACTGCATGCTGATCTCGACCGGCTGTCACCAATCGCGACGCCCTCGCCGGCGTCTGTCACCGGTTCCGCCGTCGAAGCCTAGGAGCTGACCCTTGGACAGCGTGCCCGTGAGCGTCATCATCCCGGCCTACAACGAGGCGAGGCGCCTGCCCGGTTCGCTGCCGCCACTGTTGTCGGCGATGCGGCGCATTCCCGGCGCCGAGGTGATCGTGGTTGACGACGGCAGCACCGACGGGACCGCCGCGATCGCCGAGGAGTGCCTGGCGGGGATGCCGGGCGGCCGGGTGCTGCGGCTGCCATGGAACTCGGGCAAGGGTGCGGCTGTGCGCGCCGGGGTGTCGGTCGCGCACGGGGCCTCGATCGTCTTTCTCGACGCGGACGGTGCCTCAGACGTGGCCGATCTTCCGCTGCTGCTCGCTGCGCTGGAGCACGCCGAGGTCGCGCTTGGCTCCCGCCGCATCGGTGCCGGCGCCACCCGTAGCAGTGGCCGCCGGGTCGGTAGCTGGGCGTTCAACCAGATCACCCGGTCCCTCGCCAGCCTGGACGTCGCGGACACGCAGTGCGGCTTCAAAGCCTTCCGCGGCCCGGAGGCGAAGCTGCTGTTCAGCCTCGCCCGCTCGTCCGGCTTCGGCTTCGATGTCGAGGTGCTCTCCATCGCCCGCTCGATCGGCTACCGGATCGCCGAGGTCCCGATCCGCTGGGCGGAGATCCCCGGGGGGACGTTCCGGGTCACCCGGCACACCCCCGCGATGATCGTCGACGTCATGCGGGCGCGGCGCTACCTGGGTCGGGCGGCCCCCGGCCTGGTCGTCGCGCCGTCCGCGGCACCGGCCGGCCCGACCGCACCCGCGCCGGCCGGGGCGACGCCGCCCCCGGTTCCCGCGCCGGCCGGGGGGACGCCGGCCTCGGTGCCCACTCCCGCCACGGCCGCACCCACGGCTCCCGGGCCAGCCTCGGTCTCGCCCCCGGCCCCGGCGTCCGTCTCGGCCCCGGCGTCAAACCCGGTGGCGGCAGCGTCCGCGCGTCCGCCGTTGTCACCGCCTCGTCGCCCCGCCGCCGGCGCGGTGGCCCCGAGCGCCGCGCGGCACCTGGACGGGGACGCGCCCGCCGACGTCCCCACCCCGGTCGCTGCCGCCACCACGATCGACCGACCCGGCCCGGGTGTGAGCCGTCCTGGTACGTCCCGGCAGCCGGCCGAGGACACGGTCGTGGCCATCCCCTCCCCGAGCGCCGAGCCGACGCCGACCGTGGCGCTCGCGGGCGCGCTGGGAGCTGTCCTCACGGCGGGTGGGGCTCGGGGCTCGCTGGGCCCGGGCGGCACAGGTACGGATGGAGTGAACCGCCACACGCCCGCGTAACCACCCCTTCAGCGAGGTAGTCGACGTTCCCGACGGGAGGGCGGGGGGCGGGGGTGGGGCGTGTCCGGATGCGTCCGGACCGGTCTGTAGTGTCGGGACATCCCCCTTCCGGACCTTGGAGCCAGCGATTCTCTCTCCCGTCGGTGGGCCCGTCGTCGAGGCACCGACCGGGCTCCGTGAGCCCGAGGCAGCCATCGCGGACGCTGCTGCGGCACCGCCCTCGTCAGGTGCCCGGCGCACCTCGCGCTGGCCGCTGCTGGGGATCGCGGTCGGGTTCGCCGTGCTGTACCTGGTGCAGGCGCCGGGCAAGCTGACGGCGGACACGAAGCTCGACGTCCCGCTCGACCCCTGGGGCTTCATGGGGCGGGCCACCCATCTGTGGAACTCGCTCGCCGAGTTCGGCTACCTGCCGAACCAGTACGTCGGCTACCTGTTCCCGATGGGCCCCTTCTTCGGCCTGGGCCACCTGCTCGGCGTGCCGCCGTGGATCTCCCAGCGCCTGTGGATGGCGCTGCTGCTCACCGTCGCGTCCTGGGGCGTGGTGCGGCTCGCGGACGCCCTGCGCATCGGAGTCCCCGTCACCCGGGTGGTGGCGGGTCTGGCGTACACGCTGTCGCCGATGTTCCTCGGCAAGGTGGGGGCGACGTCCGTCGCGATGGCCGGCGCGACCATGCTGCCGTGGATCACGCTGCCGCTCATCCTGGCGCTTCGCCCCGACGGCGCGCTCGGTGCCGACACGGGCACGGCGGCACCGAGCGCGCCGGCGGAACCGGTGGCGGCGCGCGATGGCTCGGTGGGGGACCCGGCGGCAGACCCCGCGACGGACCCCGGGCGGCGGTTGTCCCCGCGGCGCGCGGCCGCGCTGTCGGGGCTCGCGATCCTCGCGACCGGCGGGATCAATGCCACCGTCACCCTGTGTGTGCTGCTGTGCCCGGCCATCGTGCTGCTGTTCGCCGGCGGCACCCGGCGGGCCTGGGCGTTGCGGGCCTGGTGGGTCGTGGCCGTCGTGCTCTCGACGGCCTGGTGGCTGCTCGCGCTGCGGGTGCAGGGCCGCTACGGCCTGAACTTCCTTCCCTACACCGAAACCGCGCAGACCACGACGGCCACCACGTCCGTCGCCGAGGCGTTGCGGGGTGCCACGGACTGGCTCGCCTATCTGCAGCTGCCGCGGGCCTGGTTGCCGGCAGCGACCGAGTACGTGTCCCGGCCGGTGCCGATCGTCGGGTCCGCGGCGCTCGCCGGGATCGGGCTGTGGGGGCTGTCCCGCACCGACCTGCCCGCGCGCCGGTTCCTCCTGGTGAGCCTGGCCGCTGGCACCGTGGCGGTGTCCGCCGCCTACCCCGGCCATCCGGGCAGCCCGTTCTCGGGCGAGTTTCGCGATCTGCTCGGGGACCAGCTCGGCTTCCTGCGCAACGTCTACAAGTTCCAGCCGGTGGTACGGCTGCCGATCGCCCTGGGCGTCGGTCATGCCCTGACCGTGCTGCCCACGCGCATCGCCAGGTCAGGGCGCCGGGGTCTGGCTCGCGACGGGCGCCTGGGGAGATTGGCCGGGCGATGGGCGGGTGCCCGGGTGCGGCGGTGGGCCAGGCCCCGGGGCGGGGTGGCGACGGTGGCCGCGGTGTTGTCCGTGGCCGCGCTGATGTGCGGCATGGCCCCGGCACTGTCCGGGCGCTCGCTGCAGCCACGGCCTTTCACCAGCGTGCCGGATTACTGGGTGCAGGCCGCCGACTGGCTCGGCGGCAACCCGCAGGGCGGCCGGACGCTCGTCGTCCCGGGCTCGCCGTTCGCCGAGTACGACTGGGGACGCCCGCTCGACGAGCCGTTGCAGTGGCTCGCGAAGACGCCGTGGGGAGTGCGCAGCCTCATCCCGCTCGGCGGGGTGGGCGTGACCCGTCTCATGGACGGCATCGAGCACGAGCTGTCCACCGGTTCGGCGACCGGGCTCGCCACCGCGCTGGCCCGGGCGGGCATCGGGCAGATCCTGCTGCGCAACGACCTGGAGCAGAAGGACTGGGACGTCCCACCCTCCACCGACGAGCTGCACCGCGCCCTGCGCTCGTCCGGCCTGACGCCGGCGGCCTCGTTCGGGCCGCGGGTGGCCGCGTGGGCCTCGGCGAAGGAGCGGCTCATCCCCGCGCTGCGCAACCCGAAGGGCACGGTGCCGGCACTCGAGGTCTGGACCGTGCCGGGCGGGGCCACGCTCGTGCAGTCCTACCCGGCGGACCGGGCGCTGGTCGTCTCCGGCGGCCCCGAGGCCACGGTGCAGATGGCCGCGCAGGGGCTGCTCGCCCCGGACCGCGCCGTCGTGCTCGCCAACGACCTCGCCGCGCCGGCCAACACCACCCCACCCTCGACGAGCCCCGCCGCGATCAAGGTGGCGCCGAGCGACGTCATCGGGCCGACTACCGCCTGGGTCGACACCGACACCCTTGCCCGCCGGGACAGCACCTACGGCATCGTCCACGACGCCAACTCCTACCTGCTCGGCCCGACCGGCAACGCGGTCGGCCGCGCCGGGGCGCCCAGCCAGCGGGTCGAGGACGACGTGGACGGCCACCAGACCGTCGCCGGCTACGTCGGCGGCATGTCCGTGACCGCCTCCTCCTACGGCTACGACCTGCTGGCCGCCCCGGACCTCGCGCCCCAGGCCGCCTTCGACGGCTACCCCGCCACCTCCTGGGTGGCGATGCGCAAGAAGGGCACCACCTCGGCGGGCCAGTGGATCCAGCTCGACGTCGGACGGCGGTTGTCGGTGCCGTATCTCGACGTCCAGTTGCTGTCCGAGGGGTCGTGGCGGCCCGCGGTGCAGGCGATCCGGGTCACCACCGAGGCGGGTTCCGTCGTCACCACGGTCCGACCGGTGGAGCAGGCCCAGCGCCTGGCCGTCCCGCGGGGGCAGAGCCGCTGGTACCGCGTCACCTTCGAGCGGGTCGGCCGGGAGGATGACGACACCCTCGGCGCCGGCATCCGGGAGATCACCGTCCCCGGCGTCACCGTCACCCACTACGCGCAGCTTCCGGGCGACGTGTCCCGCCTGTTCGCCAGCGCGGGCGGCGGCCAGCTCGCCTACTCCCTGGAACGAGAGCGGGTCGACCCGGCACAGCCCTTCGGCGGGTCCGAGGAGCTGGCCCTGTCCCGCCGCTTCGACGTGCCCCGTCAGGCCGACGTCGTCGTCTCCGGTGCGGCAAGCTTCCTGCCGCCGCCACGCGGCACCCCGGCCGCGGACGACGGCCCGCTGCTCGTCGACTGCGGCCAGGGGCCCACCCTCGTGGTCGACGGGCACCGGTACCCGTTGCGGATCACCGGGCGCAACAGTGACGTGACCTCGGTCCGGCCGGTGCGGGTGAGCCTGTGCACCGACGGCGGTCAGCTGTCCCTTTCCGCCGGGTCGCACCTGGTCTCCGTCGACCAGGGTCCGACCTCGATCCTTGTCGACTCGCTCGCCCTGGTCGGGACGGGCCCGCCCCTGTCCCAGCAGCCGCCGCGGGGAACCACGGTCCACGAGTGGGGATCCGAGCGGCGCACCGTCGACATCGCCGCTGGCAGCCGGGCGTTCCTCGCGGTCCGCGAGAACGCGAACACCTCGTGGACGGCCCGCCTCGGCGGCACGACGCTGACGCCGGTCCGTCTCGACGGCTGGCAGCAGGGCTGGATCGTCCCGGCGGGTGCCGGTGGCACGATCGTGATCGAGAACGATCCCGGGATCCAGTACCGCCGTGGCCTGCTCATCGGCCTGGGCCTGGTGCTGCTGCTCGTCGCGCTCACCGTGCTGCCGGACCGGTACCGGCTGCGCCGCCGTACCGATCAGGACGCCTATCCCGTCTTTCCCCGCCTGCCCGCGCTGGCGCGCCGCGCCCTCGGCCGGGGTGGTGCGGGGGCCGTCGGTGCCGGGGCGGATCCCACCCAGCCACCAATTCTCTGGACGGCCCTGGCGATGATCGCTGTGGCGCTTGTCGCCGGTCCGGTGGCCCTGGCCGTGCCGGTGCTGGTCTGGATCGGCCGGCTGCGCCGGGCGGCCCTCGGCTGGATCGCGGGCCTGGCCATGCTCGGCGCGGGCATCGGGGTCGCGGTCGCGCCGAACAGCCAGCCCGGCAGCGGGCAGGGGGCGTTCAGCACGGCCGTGCAGCTTCTCGGTGCCATCGCGTTCGCCGCGGTACTCGTAGGACTGGCGGAATGGGCTCCGGCGACGGACTCGCCGCCCACCCAGGCCCCGGCCCTGTCCCTGGAGCCGGGTCAGCCGCTGGAGCCGTCGCCGGACCAGACCCCGGTGCCAGTTCCGTCGTCGGAACCCGCACTGGGCGCGGGCAGCGGCCCGGACGCGGGCGCCTCACCGGTGAGGGCGGCGATACCGGCGGAGCGGCACGAGACGGCGTAGGAGGGAGCGCCGGGCGAACTCCTCGTCGAAGTCGTGGGACAGCTCCGCCCAGTCCTCCACGTAGCGGAAGCCGTCGGCGTCGGCCGATTCATGGAAGCCCATCGCGCTGAGGTCCCGACGACGCTCCGGCCGGCCGAGCCAGCCCTCCAGCGGCGCCGCCCCGGGCGGGAACCGCGCCGCGGCCGTGGTGAACTCGGTGGTGGGGTCGAGACTCAGCAGGCTCGCCGACCGCCAGAGCGGCGCGAGCACGGACCCGTCGTCATGGCGGTCCAGGCCGCGCAGGCTGGAGACCGCGACGGCGAGCAGCCCCAGCCGCAGCAGGCCCGGTTCGGCTCGGCGGACCGACAGTGACGCCATCCGCAGCGCGAACGTGCGCAGCGTCTCCGCCTCGACCTCCGGGCGGATCAGCTCGACCAACTGACCGAGGCCGCCGGTGCGGCACGCCTTGCGCAGCAGAGCGACGATCGCGACGTCCCGCTCGTTCGGGATCGCCGCCTCGGCGTAGTGCGCGGCCGACCCGCCCGTGAGGCAGACCAGGTCCGCGAGCTCCAGGCGCTCGGGCGCGGGGTCCTCACCCGCGGTCATCCCCCCGTCCGTGCCCGCGCCGCGGACGAGCGACGACCGGCGGACCTTCGACCGCGGCGGAACACAGTGCACTGATCATGCGGCATCTCGTCACGCCCGTCGGGAGGATCATGTGACCACCCTCTCATTTTTGTCGGATGATGACCAGTGTTTGACGGTGAGTAGCGCCGATGGGTGAGGTCTCGGCGCGGAGGTGCCGTTCTCGGCTGGGGGTAGGCCGGTGGTGGTGATCGTCCACCCACCGTCGGGCGCAGGTACCCCCCGAGACGGTAACTACGTTCAGTAACGACTGTGGTGGTCGATGGTGCGCTCCTCAAGGAGCACCGGCAGTGTTGGCAGGCCACCGGCCCGACCGGCTCACGGCCGGTGGCCACGTCGTGCGTTCCTGGGCTCCCGGGACGCCCGCGGCTCCCCTCGCGGGAGTGACCTCCGTCGCCAACAGGCATTTCTCGGTCGCTACTCTTAGCTGACTTCATATCGGCGACGCGCGCCATCGCTGTGAATTCGCGAGAACTCCAGGAGAGAGGCCGGCCTACGACAATGGGATGGGCGCACGAGCGCGATGCCGAGGCATCGCCGATACCCGATCGGGTGTTGACTCCGGGTGAGCAGATTCTCGCCGCGTCGGACCGGGCGAGTGCGCCCCTGACCTGCGGGCTGCTCGTGCAGACCGATGGGAGACTGGACCCCGAGCAGTTCCGGTCCGCGGTCTGGACGGTGATCCGTCGCCATCCCATGGCCCGGGCTGTGCTCTATGGTTCCCGTCAGCACGCGTGGCGTTTCGCCGCGGAGCCGACAGCCGATCCGGTTGGTTTCATCGACGACGGGACCGACGGGTGGCGGGTTCAGGAGCTGCTGTCGTCGGCCCCGTTCGATCTGCGCCGATTCCCGCCGCTGCGGGTGGCACTCGTCCGGCGGCCCGAGGGTGACCAGGTCTGCGTGGTCGCGCACCACCTCGCCTTCGATGGGCTGCGCCTCACCGCGCTCGTCACCGAGATCCTCGATCACTACCGCCATCCTGCCGGCACCGACGTCGTCGCGGGGCACGGCGTCGTCGCGGGGCACGGCGTCGTGCGGGGTGTCCCGGGAGAGATGCGGCGCGGGATGCCGGCGGGGATGTCGGCGCTGGTCCGCTCCGGCGCGCCGGGCTGGTCCGCGCTCGTGCGCCGGTCCGGGCGGTACATCACGCCGTTGACGCTCGGCCGCGGCGACGGCTACGGCTTCCACCCGATGGTGCTGCCGGCACCGATGGGCGGGCGCACGCTGCCGGACGGCCGGCACCTGACGGTCAACGACCTGCTCCTCTCGGCCGCACACCTCGCGGTCGACCGCTGGAACGCCCGCCGCGGCGGCGAGACTGGCCGGCTGCGCATCCGGATGCCGATCGACCTGCTCTCCACGTCGTTCGCCGGGCCGGCACGCTCGACGTCCTTCCCCGGACCGGCGGAGATCAGCGGCAACCGGACCGGTCAGACGATCATCGTGAGCGAGGCGGCCGAGCGCGTCGACCCGGTGCGCCTGGCCGGCCGGGTCGTCGAGCAGACCTGCCAGGCCAAGCAGGTCGTCCCGCCGCCGGTACCGGGCGTCTCCGGCGCGTTGGGGGTGGCCGCCGCCCGCTTCGTCCCCGGTCCGTGGCGCAGCACGCTACTACGCGTCGGTGTCGCCGCCGGCCGGCCGCTGCTCGCACCGACCGCCGCGGTCAGTAACCTCGGGCGCCACGACGAGGCGGCCGGCCCGATCGGCCAGCCGGCGCCGGCATCCACGCCGAGCATCGCCGGGCGGCGGCTCGTCGCGGTCGGCGGCACCGGGCGGGTGACGGCCACCGACCCGGCCGCGACGGCTCCCGCCGTCATCGCCGTCTACTTCACCGGGACGGCCGGCATGCCGCAGGGCCTGTTCATCGGCGTGCTCGGGATGGGTGACCAGCTCCACCTCACCTTCGGACACCATCGGCAGCTGTTCGGCCCGGGTTCCGTGCCGGCCTTCGCGGACCTCTTCCGGGCCGCGTTCGCCGAGCTCGTCGGGATCAGCTCCGGCGGAACGACCGCCGCGAGCGCGCCGGCGCCAGCGCCCGCGGTCGCGGCGGAGCCGCCCCCCGCGCCGGCCCGGCGCCCCGAGCGGGCCCGCGTCGCGCCATCCTCTGCCGCCGATCGCCGCCGGGGCACCGTCCCGAGCCGCTGAGCCGGCGGCGGGCGGCGCCTCGCCGGCTCAGCGGGCGACGGCCCGCACGCCCCCGTGAGCACCGGCGCCCGCCGGGCCAGGGACTGCGGGCTTCGCGGTGGCGTGGGCCGCCGCGAGCAGCAGATCCTCGCCGGTACCCGGGCGCAGGCTCGGCCGCGATTCCACGCCAGCACGGGCGAGCGCGGCGCGGGCGGCGTGCTCATCGGCGCCGTAGAGCACCGCCACCATCTCGCTGCCCGCTGAGTCGGGACGGTAGAGCAGGTCGGTGCGGCGCAGGGACGGGGCCGGCGCGCCGGGCGGCAGGGTGAACGTGGCGTGGGTCAGTTCGTCGTCCACGCGCCGGCGCTCCCGCGGGGCGTGACCCTGGCCCGCCAGCCGGTCGATCTCCGCGCTGACCACCCGGGCGAGCAGTTCGGCGCTCGCGTCCCAGGTGAAACCCGCGGCCCAGGCCCGCGCCGCCGCACGCACCCGCGTCGCGGCGAGCGGGTCCGAGAGCGTGCGCAGCGCCGCGTCCAGGGTCGGCCCGAGCGGCACGCCGTCCTCGACGAGCCAGCCGGTGGTGCCGTCCCGCACCGCATCGCGCAGCCCGGGAACCCGGTACGCCACCGCGGGCACGCCGAGCGCCGCCGCCTCCAGGACCGACAGTCCCCAGCCCTCGCCATGGGACGGGTTCACCGTCAGCCAGGCCGAGGAGAGCAGCCGGTCCCGGACGGCGGCGTCCACGTAGCCATGCCAGCGCAGGACGCCGCCGGTCTCGCCCAGCCCGAGCGACGCGGCGTGGGCGTGCAGCCGGTCCCGATCGGGGCCGTCGCCGACGATGTGCACGGACAGCCCGGGATGGGCCGCGGCGAGGGCGGGCAGCGCGTCGAGCAGCAGGTGCAGGCGCTTGTGCGGAACCAGCCGGCCCACGCACACGATCGTCGGCGTCACCGCCGGGCCGCCGTCCGTCGCGATGCCGGCGTCGGCGTCGGCGCCGGGCATCGCGGGAACGGTGCTGGTCACGCCGTTGGGGACCAGGTAGCGGGGGCCGGGAAGCCCGAGGACGGTGCGCGCCTCCGCCCGCGTCGAGGGCGACACGACCACGACCGGGCGCCGCCGGTAGACCAGCCGGCTGCCGGGAGCCTCCAGAACCTGCCCGACCCGGGCCACCGGCGCGGGGAAGTAGAGCGGGAACTGCTTCTGGTGGACGTGGTGGAGGACCTGCACGATCGGGGTACGCCCCGCCAGCACCATCGGGCTGAAGAAGGGGATCCCGTTCTGGCAGTCCACGACCGCGTCGACGTGATGCCCGGCCCGCCCGAGACTCGCCAGCCGTGCCAGGACCGCGGGATACACACCGAAGGTGCCACCCCCTCGGCGTACCTCCACGCCCCGTACCGACTCGGCCGGAAGAGCCGCCATACCCTCCTGCGCGGCTGGCCGGGACGTCAGCAGCGTCACCCGGGCACCCGCCGCGGCGAACCGCTCGGCGATCGACTGGCAGAACAGTTCTGCCCCGCCAGCCTGGGGATGTGCCTGGTCGCGCCAGTTGAGGAAGACCACGTGACGGCCGGCGAGCGAGGGCAGGTGGCGCCGCCCCGTCGCGGCGGTGGGGGACGGCGGCAGGGACCTTTCCATCGGCAGTGGCGTTCCTCTCGCTCCGGTCGACAGGGCTTAGCATGTTCGCCTGCAACCTACCGATGCCGGAGAAATCAGCGGCCACATACCATGGGCGGCGTTCCGCCATGAGTGACCGATGGGTCCGAACCAACCCGATGGGGAGACTGATGGCGAAGCCATCGCGTGAGGCTGTGGCCGGCCTGCTCGCCGGGCCGGCGGCTTTGGCGGTCGCCGGGATGCTCGTCAACGGGTGCAACCTGCTGATGAATCTGATCGTCGCGCGGGCCCTGGATTCCGATTCCTACGGCGCCGTGTCCGTTCAGGTCAGCATCTTCCTGATCCTCTCGGTGGCCGGGAACGCGCTGCTCATCGCGGTCGTCCAGCACGAGACGTCCGGGACCGGAGACACCCGCCGCGAGCAGTGGTTCTGGATCCGTCGCCTGCGCGGGGCCTGCGGGGTCGCGATCGTGGTCGCCACCATCGCCGCACTCGCGCTGTCCCGCCCGGTCGCGGCGCTCATGTCCTACCCCCACCCGGTGGCGATCGCGGAGGCCACGATCGGGGCCGCGCTGTGGACGCTGCTGTGCGTCGAACGTGGCCTGATCCAGGCGCGCGGCGCCTACCAGAAGCTGGCGGTGAACTTCGTCGTAGAGGGGTTCGTCCGGATCGGCCTGGTGATCACCTTCGTGGTCGCCGGAATGGGGGTCAACGGCGCGGGCCTCGGCATCGTGATCGGCGTGGTCGTCGGGGCCGAGCACGCCCGGTGGGCGGTGGCCCGCACCCCGCGCCTGCCCCGAACACCTGTGACGCCCCGCTGGTCGGCGCCGCTGACCGACGACGGCACCCCGCCGGCCACCGGGCCGATCCCGGTGCCGATCCCGGCGCCGCGGCCCAGCGCCCGGCAGAGCGTCATCGCCGACACCACCGTGGCGCTCGGTGCCCTGGTGCCGTTGGCGCTGCTGCAGAACATGGACGTGGTCATCGTCGGCTGGCTGGGCTCGTCCGGGGTCGGCGGGTACGCGGCCATCTCGACGGCCTGCAAGGTGCCGGTCTTCATCGGCCTCGCGGTCGCGAACTTCCTGCTGCCCGAGGCGGCCCGGCGGCGCAAGGAGGGCCGGCCCGCGGGCGGCACCCTGGCGATCGCGCTGGCGTTCGTCGTCGCCCCCGGCCTGGTGCTGGCCGCGGTGGGTCTTGTCGGCGCGAAGTGGCTGCTGGGGCTCGTCTTCGGCCCACACCTGACGGGGGCGGCGCCGGCGCTGTGGGTGCTGGCGCTCAGTATGACCCTGCTGGCCGTGACGTTGATGTTCACGACCTACCTGCTCGGGGCCGGGGTGCGCCGGGTCGTCGGGGTACTGGCGGTCGCGACGGTGGCGACGGCCGGAGCGCTGGTGTCGGCCGGCGGCGGGTCGATGGCGACGGCGGTCGCGGCGCTGGCCGCCGAGTCCGTGACGGCCCTCGCCGTCGGCCTGCTCGTCGTCCAGCTGCACCACGCCGATCGGCAGCGCGGGGAGCGCGTCGCGGATCCGGCCGACTCCCGCGGCCCGACCACGATGAGCGACGCCCAGCCCGACGGCGGGTTTCCCGCGCCCGTGTAGGCACCCCCGACGGGAGGGCACGATGATCCGTGCCCGATATGTCGGCTGACATGGTCCGGTACCGTCATCGCTACACGTTGAGGGTCTTCCTCCTCGGTGTGGAGAGCCCCCACCGGTGTCGAGAGGCGGAGGCCACCGCACATGCCAGTCAGGATTCGCTCCGGCGCCGATGGCGGGGAGCGCCCCGGCGCCGCCGAGGGCGGCAGGTCCCGTCGCAGGTTCCGCGCCGCCCGTGCCGGCCGCGACGCCGCGTCGCCCGATGATGCCGCGTCCGGCACGGATGCCACATCGGCCACGGGTGCCGCGTCGGGGATGGGCATCGCCGAGGAGCTCGGGCTGATCACGGGAACCGCCGCGCAGGGCGAGGACGACCACGACTCACTGACCACCCCTGGCAGCCCGGACCACGACACGCTGCCGGGCCTCGCCGCGCCCGGCACGCCACCCGCTTCCCACCCCCTGCCGCATCCCCGCGCCGGGGACCCGACCTCCGGCAGCCCGACCTCCGGGGGCGACGCCGTCCGCGGCCACGCCGCCGGGGACCATATGGTCGGGGACGAGGCCGTCGGGGACGAGGCCGTCGGGGACGAGGCCGCCGCGGGCGTGGACCCGGATGGCGGTGCGGAGGCGGACCACGGCGCGCGCTCGTCCGCCGGCACGGGCCTGTATCGAGACGGTCGCACGGCCGGCCGTGCGGGTGCTGGCTCCGGTACCGGCGCGAGCGCGGACCTGTCCGCGGGAGCCGTCGATGCCGACGCCGGCGGTGGGTCGGGCGTCGGCGGCCGTTCCGGCGCGTCTGGTGGGTCCGGTGGGTCCGGCGGCGGGGGAGAGGCGGGCACGCCCGGGCCGGCGACGGTGACGCGCCGGCGGCTGCTCGTCTCCGCGGTGGGGCTTGGCGCGGCCGCGGGCGGAGGGCTGATCGCGGGCCGGCTGCTGTCCTCCGGCGACGCCTCCCCGGGGGGCCTGCCCGGTACCCGCCCGTCCTCGCCCGTCGGGGGCGTCACCTCCGGGCCGTCCCTGCCGGCGGGTGCGGAGTCGCCCCTGCCCGCGAACCTGCTGACCATCTACGGCGCCCCCGGCACCTTCGGGGAGCTCGGCGACGGCCAGTCACCGGTGCAGATCACCGAGGTGCCCGGGTGGGGCTTCGGCCCCGGCCAGGCCGCGTTCAACTCCGCCGTGTCCGCCGACGGCACCGTGTTCATCTCGACGACGCCGTTCACCGACGACCAGTCGAAACTGACCGGCACCGACATGGAGCTGGAGATCTTCGAGCCGGAGGCCGGCCGGTTCACCCGGCTGGTGATCCCCTCGTCGAAGGGCCGCACCATCCTGCCGCGCTTCGACCCGGGGTATCGCGGGGTCGGCGGCGGCGACACCTCCGACGTGCTCATCGTGCCCGGCACCGGCGACGGCGACCGTGAGCGGGTCGTGTTCACCTCGCTCATGCCGTTCTACGGCTGGGACATCACCGTCGACGGGGAGTTGCCCAGCATCGGCCAACTGCGCCGCGACGGGCGTTCCGACCAGTGGATGTACGACCCGCGGGCCTCCCGCACGGCCGCGCAGCTCGCCGCTGCCGCCCCCGCGGACGTCGCGGCCCGGGCCTTTCCGGTGCTCCGCCCGCTCGAGCCGCGCTCCCCGCGCGGGCCGTCGTCGATCGCCCGTCTGCCGCGCAGCGGACACCTGGTGATCGCCCAGTACCTGGGCACGGGCCAGGGCGGGACGGACAACGGCGCGTTGCTCGTCATCGACCTGGACGGGAAGGTGCGCGCACACTGGCAGTACCCGCAGGTCCGCCCGCTCGGCGTCGAGCTCGTCGTGAATCCGCGGGAGGTCGTCGCGGACCCGACCAGCGAGCCGGACGACGAGCGCTTCGTCCTCATCAGCGACGCCCGCGGCCTCGACTACAGCACGCAGCCGTTCCCGATCCAGGAGTTCTCCTACTCGGCGTCCACCGGCACCATCACGCCGCGCAGCACCGCCGTGCGGGCCGTGCAGGACGGCTCGCGGATGGAGTCGGCGGTGTTCGGCGCCGACGGCACCCTGTATGTCGCCCGCACCAAGCGGGACGGCCTGAGCGCCGAGACGCTGGCCGTCTACCCGAAGCTCGGCCGGGAACGGGGCCTGGTGACCCGCACGCCCGCGACCGGGAACTGGCCGGTCGACACCTGGGGCATCGCCAACCCGCCCGACTACCTTGTCGTCGGCACGGACTGTGGTGGCCTCGTGCGCAGCGTCAGCCTGGACCCGAAGACCGGCGCGGTGCTGCTTGCCGGGCTCAACGGGCTCGTCCAGTCCGTCCGTCCGGCCGGGACCGGCTCGCGGATGACCTTCCGCACCGGCCAGCCGATCGACGTCGGCCTCAGCAGGCTGCGCGGCCCGTCAACGCGGTACGTCGGCGTGCGCCGCGGGAGCGTCGACGCTGAGCGGCGCAGTCTGTGGCTCCCGGTCAACCAGATGGTCCTCGACGGCCTGGCCTGGCCGTACCCGCCGTTCAAGCTCGACCAGTGGCTGCTGCGCGTCGACCTCGACACCCTTCTCAAGGACGACTGAACCAGGACGACCGAGTGCAGCGTCAGCCGGCGCTGGCGGCAGCCGCGGCGCGCAGCGGGAGCGCCCGCAGATGGGGGTCGAAGCGCACCTCGCGGAAGCCGAGGTGGCGGTAGAAGGCCAGGCCGCCGGGCGTGACGGCGTGGGCGAGCAGCAACGGCAGGCCTACCATGCGGTGCACGGTGAGCGCCCGCATCACCGCGTCGCGGACGAGCCGCGCGCCGAGGCCGTGCCCCTGGTACTGCTGGTCGACGGCGAGCCGGCCGAGGAACATGGCCGGCACCGGCTCGGTCGGGCGCCGGGAACGCCAGCGGGAGCCGGGAATGCGCTCCACCGCGGCGGTCGCCAGGCAGAAGTAGCCGGCGATGCGGCCGGCGTCGAGGACGACGAAGGTGTTCGTCGTGCGGTCCTGCTGGTGCTCGAGGGCGTGATGGCGCAGCCAGCTGTCCAGGACGTCGTCGCCGCTGGAGAAGGCGGTGCGGTCGGGTGCCTCGGTCAGGGCCGTCGGCTTGGAGAGGGGCACTGCGTGACATCCTTGGGCGGGCGCCCGGCGGCGCGGTCGGAAGGCGAGGGCGGTGCGGGTGCGGGTGCGGGTGCGGGTGCGGGTGCGTGGTCTACTCGGCCTTGTCCGGCTCGGCCCGGCCGGGGCCGGGTTCCTCGTCGAGCAGCCGGCGCAGGCGCGGGGTGTCGGCGGACGGCGCGTCGAGCAGCGCCTCGAACGCGCTCCAGTCCGTGTCCGCGACCCGGAACAGGCGCCGGTCGGCGAGCACCTCGCGGGCGTATCGCTTCATCGCCTCGGCGGCGAAGTCCTCGAGGGACAGGCCCTCGCCCTCCGCGGCCTCGCGGATGGTCTCCGCCTCGTCCGGGGGCAGCTCGACGGCGACTCTGTCATCCCTGGCGGCGCTCATGCTGGCAGTCTGCTCTCCGGGTGGCCGTCGATGCGCGTCGGGTGTCCGATGCCACGACAGGCCCCGGTAGTCCGGCCGGATCCGCCACCACCATCGTTCCGCAGGAAAGGTCCGCGTGCTGTGCCGCCTTCGCCCGTTCCCACCGTCACCCTCACGCACGGTGCCCGGATGCCCAGGCTGGGGCTCGGGACCTGGCCGCTGGACGACCAGGCCGTCGCGCCCGTGGTCGAGCGGGCGGTGGGGCTCGGCTACCGGCTGATCGACACGGCGCACAACTACGGCAACGAGCGCGGTGTCGGCGCCGGGCTGCGCGCGTCCGGGGTGCCGCGCGAGGAGCTGTTCGTCACGACCAAGTTCAACAAGCGCTCGCACAGCGTGCGCGGCGTGCGCCGGGCCGCGCAGGACAGCGTGCGCCGGATGGGCGTCGGCTACCTGGACCTGCTGCTCATCCACTGGCCCAACCCCTGGCGGGACCGCTACGTCGCCGCCTGGCAGGGTCTGATCGAGCTACTGAAGGACGGCCAGGTGCGCGCCATCGGCGTCTCCAACTTCAAGGCGACGCACCTGGACCGCCTGCTCGACGAGACGGGCGTGGTGCCCGACGTCAACCAGATCCAGCTCGACCCCAGGCTGGGCCGCGCCGAGATCCGCGACTACCACGCCCGCCACGGCATCGTCACCGAGGCATGGAGCCCGCTTGGCGCCGACACGGGCCTGCTCACCGATCCGGTGATCACCCGTATCGCCGCCGAGCACGGCCGCACCCCCGCCCAGATCGTGCTCCGCTGGCACCTCGACCTCGGTCTCGTGGTCGTGCCGAAGTCGTCCAGCGCCGCCCGTCTCGCCGAGAACATCGACGTCTTCGACATCGCGTTGACGCCCGCGCAGCTCGCCGACATCACCGCCCTCGACCGCGGCGCCGCGGGGGAGGCCGCCGCACTGGACTCCGACTCCTTCGGCCACTGAGGCCGGGCGTCAGGAGGTCATGTCACGGCGCCGGAAGAACACGAGGGCGACCAGCAGCATGGCGGCGGCGTACAGCACGCCGCGCAGCAACGCGTCCGCGTAGGGCATGGTGAAGGTCGTCCCACCGGTCGCGACCTCCTGCATGAGCTGTACCGGGAGCCAGTCGCGGGCGGGCCGGTAGATGCGGGAGATGAGCATCTCCACCGGCAGGGCGTAGGCGAGCGACACCGCGATCGCCGCGGCGGGCCCCCGCAGCAGGATCGCGGCCAGTACGCCGACCGCCGCGTAGCCCAGCGAGCCGATGCAGAGGTTCAGGAACCCGGCGCCGAGGGCGGCGATCCCCGACGCGCTGAGCCAGGCCGACGTCGACACCCCGGCGACCGGCGCGAGCCCGAACGACAGCGCCACCGACACCACGACGGCCACCGCGACCACGAGGACGACGAACAGCGCCAGCGCGACGAGCTTGCCCCCGAGCAGCCGGGCCCGGTGCGGTTGCGCGACGAGCTGGTTGCGCAGCGTCCCGTGGCTGTGGTCGCCCGCGAGGCTGGCGGCGACGACCGACAGCGCCACCACGCCGAGCAGGATGCTCACCGCCTGCGCCCCCTGCACCATGCCGCTGGGGTGGGACAGCGCCGCGGCGGTGACGGGGTCGCCGTCGAAGTCGTTGTGGCCGACCGAGAGGAAGGTCAGCATGGTGCCGAGGACGGAGCAGCCGAGCACGGCGCCGAGCGTGCCCAGCAGGAACCGGGGCCGGAACAGCGGCACCCATTCGGCGCGGAACGCGTTGATCACGTGGCACCTCCGCGGCTCTGCGCCGGGCCGAGGCCGGCGCCGACCGGCGGCACACTGCCATCGGGCACCGCGAGCCCCTCCTCGGAGCGGGCCAGGTCGCCGTCGATCTCGCCGGTGACCCGCAGGAACGTCTCCTCGAGGTTCGGCCGGTGGGCGCGCAGCGAGCGCAGGGCGATCCCCGCGCTCATCGCGAGCCGGTTGAGGTCGGCGGCCAGGCCCTCCGGCGCGTGCACGGTGATCACGGGACGGTGCTCGGTCGCCGCGACGGCGTCCGGCGGGCCGATCCGCATGTCGATCTCGACGCGCAGCCCGGCCTCGTCCAGCAGGCCCGCGAGTCGGCGGGCGTCGCCGTCCAGCTCCGGGACGAGGTGGATCCGTGGGTCCTCCGCCGCCAGCAGCTCAGTGACATGCCCCTGGAACAGCATCCGGCCGCGGTCGAGCATCACGAGGTGGTCGCAGATCTGCTCCACCTCGGTGAGCAGGTGGCTGGAGACGAACACGGTCATGCCCGCCCCCGCGAGCTGGCCGAGCAGCGCGCGGATCTCCCGGATGCCGGCCGGGTCCAGCCCGTTGGTCGGTTCGTCAAGGATCAGCAGGCACGGCTCGGGCAGCAGGGCCGCGGCGATGCCCAGACGCTGCTTCATGCCCAGGGAGTAGGAGGAGAACGGGTCCTTGGCCCGCTCGGAGAGCCCGACCTGCGCCAGCACCTCGTCGACGCGGCGGCGACGGCGCTCGCCGCGGTGCCCACCGATGCCCCGCAGGACCGCCAGCTGGTCGAGATTGCGCCGCCCGGACAGGCCTGGATGGAACGTCGGACCCTCGATCATCGCGCCGACGCGGTGCAGGTAGCGGTCGGGACGCCCGATCGGCTCCCCGAGAACCTGGCCGCGCCCGGCGGTCGGGCGGATGAGGCCCAGCAGCATGCGCAGCGTGGTCGACTTGCCGGCACCGTTCGGCCCGACGAAACCCGACAGGGCACCCCGGGGCACATGTAGGTCCAGATGATCGACGGCGCGGCGTTCGCCGTAGCTCTTCGTGAGGCCTCGGGTCCAGATGGCCGCGTCGGAGCGCGCCAAGCCCCTCGCGCGGCGCGGCCGGGCCTGCGGCGAGCGACTCGCGCCTGTGGAGCCGGCGGCCGTGGAGCTCGCGGCTGCGGGCTGGGGGGCTGCGGGCGAGCGGGTCGCGTTCGGGCCGGTCCCGTGGGTCATTGTCGTCGTACTCCAACCTCGAGTGTTGTTCCGCTTCGCGCGCTGCCGCCGTCGCGCGCACGGCAGTTGCGGTCCGGACGCCGCGCCGGAGGCCCGCACCAGGGAGAATGCCCACCGCGAGGCAGGATCGACCCTCATCGCCTCGAGCGGGCGGGGCCGACACCGGAGGGGCACGGCAAACGGACAGAATCTGGAAACGCCTCAGCCCGGTACGGCAAGCTGCGCGCGTGAAGGCGCACGGGCGCGGGCGATCGGGACGAGACAGGCGCCGGCACATGTCAGGGGCGCCGCGTCCAGAAACTCCAACGACCGGCCGGCGGCTCGCGTTCCGCGCCGCACGCGGCAGCACGGGAACTCTCATCGCCGGCATATCGGATCTGTTCGGATTCCACGTGGGCGAGTCATCATTGTGGCAGCGTCGTCGGCGCGCAAAACTGCCCAAAAACCCACTCGCCGCGTGCCCGTGGTGTTGTGAGATGCCGAGTTCGGCCGTCATGCCGAGGGATAGTCACGGCTCCTCGGCGAAAAGCGTGACTATTCCTCGGCATGATCTGGTCCCGGCGCCACGCTCGAGCTTGTGGCTCCGAGGCCACGACCGAACCGGCCCGGGATGACGTCCCTGCCGGTGGAACGTCGCTCGGCGGGTCTGCATCAGCCGCCCGCTCGGCCCGCTCGCTGTCGGTTCGGTTCGGCTCGGCTTGGCGTCCGCCCCGCTCGCCGTCCGCACGCCCGCGTGGACGACAATCCCCGGGTGGGTGAGACCGCTGGCCTTCGGCGTGGCATCCGGGTGCTGACGCTGCTCGCAGGTCTCGCGATCATCCTGATGCTGGTACTTGCCGTCGTCTCGGCGCTGCGGTCGCGCAACGCCGCGGGTGAGCGAGCTCGTCACCTCGACCCCGCGGCGACCACCACGGCGACGCTCCTCGCCGCCTACGTCGACCAGGAAAGCGCGCTGCGCGGCTACATCGTCACCCGCGATCGCGGGTTCCTCGCTCCCTTCACCGCGTCGGACCGGACCCTGTCGGGCCTCGGTGCCCGCCTCGACTCCCTGCTGGCGGACTTTCCGGACCTGCGGGCACAGCAGGACCGCGTGGGCGAGGCCTACGAGGTCTGGCGGCGGGAGGTCGTCCGGCCGGAGCTTGCCGCGATGGCCCGTGGGGACGTCACGGGTGCCACCGAGATCGTGCGCGCCAACGCCCGCCGTGACTTCGACGCGCTGCGCCACCAGGTCGCCCTCCTCGCGGGCGAGATCGACCAGGAGCAGACCGCTGCGGCCAAACGGGTCGAGACCGCCGCGGTGTTGCTGCTCAGCTCGCTGGCCAGCGCGATGGTGGTGATCCTCGGGGTCCTGGTGACCATACTCATCGTGTCTCGCCGCTGGCTGCTGCGACCTATCGGCGCGCTGCAGCGCTCGGTCAACGCTGTGGCCGCCGGGCGTTACGACACGCGGATCCCCGCGGTGGGCCCGACCGAGATCGTCGCCCTCGCCGGTGACGTCGAGACGATGCGGGCCCAGCTCGTCCGGCTGGTCCGGCAGAACGAGCGGTCCTGGGAGGCACTCGCCCAGCAGGGTCCCGCCGTGATCGCGTTGCGGGACGCGCTGACGCCGTCCGTCCTGCGGGCCCGGGGTGTGGTGCTGCACGGCCGGGTGGATCCGGCGCAGGGCGAGCTGGCCGGCGACTGGTATGACGCGCTGGACCTGCCGGACGGCCGGGTCGCCGCGATCGTCGGCGACGTGTCCGGCCACGGCGCCAGGGCCGGCGTGTTCGCGCTGCGCCTCAAGCAGCTCCTCGACGCCGCTCTGTCCACCGGCGTCACGCCCGCCGCGGCGGTGGAGTGGGTCGTCGAGAACCTCGGCGAGACGGAGGAGATGTTCGCCACCGCCGTCATCACCATCATCGACCCCGGTACGGGCGAGATCGTCTACGTCAACGCAGGTCACCCCGACGTCCTGCTGCTGCGCAGAGCCGGTGGGCGCTGGCTGTCCCGGAGCGCGGCCCCGGCGGGCACGGGCCCTCATGCGGTCGCCCCGGAACCTGTCGACACCCCCGCCGCCGCGGCAGAACACGCCGAGGCCGAGGATGATCATCGGTCCTCCGCGGCACTGAACGGCGCGACACCGGACAGGGTGGCTCCAGCTGACACCGCTCCGAGCGGCGCGGTTGTGGACGTGGGCGCGGTTGTGGGCGCGGTTGTGGATGAGGGCGCGGGTGCGGACGGTGGCGCGCCTTCCGGGCGGGAGCTGCCGATGGGGGCCGTCGTCGGCCCAGGTGCGGGTGCCTCGGTGCGGGCCAGGCCGGGCCGGGTCCCCCCGCCTGGCGCGCTGCCCGGAGCCGCCGCTGCCCAGATCGTCCGGCTGCCGCCGACCGGCCCGATGATGTCGAGCCTGCTGGCCGCCCCTGGCGCCTGGGAGAGCCGCACCCTGCGCCTCGACCCCGGCGACGTGCTCATCGCCTACACCGACGGCCTGGTCGAGGCCCGGGACGCCGCCGGCCGGCAGTTCGGTGCCCACCGGCTGATCGCGGAGATTCTCCGCGACCCGGGCCGCAGCCCGGTGACCCTGCTCGACGACGCCTTCGACGCGGTGCGCCAGCACGCGCCCGGACAGCAGGGCGACGACCGGACCGCCATCATCCTCGCCCGCACCGACCAGAGCGCGGAGATCGCCGACCGGCCGTCGTGATGACGACGACAAGCGTGGTTACAGGGGTTTTCGGGTACATCGCCGACCATGAACGACGAGTCCGGCACGGACCGGCCCACGCGCTCCACGCGGTCCCTGCGCACCCTGGTACCACGGTTCAGCCCGCTGCGGCTGATCGCCACCATCCTGCTTGCCGTGCTCGTCGTCGGCCTGATCGCGGTGGTGGCCGGCTGGCGACCCAGTCTCAACCCGTTCAAGGAGCGGACGATCGACCGCAGCTCGCCGGCGGTGCTGCGCTCGCTGGAGGATCTGAGCCAGTACCACGCCGCCGGCGCCCACTTCGAGGTCGTCGTGGACCTGGAGCAGGACACGAAGTGGCTGCCGTCGGCGCTCAAGGGTGAGCGGACCCTGTTCGTCGGGGTTGGCACCGTCGACGCGATGGTCGACTTCAGCCACCTGGACGCGGGTGCCGTCAAGGTGTCGCCGGACCGGCGCTCGGTGAGCATCGAGCTGCCGAACCCGACCCTGTCCTCGCCGCAGCTCGACCTCGACCACAGCTACGTGGTCGCCCGCCAGCGTGGGGTGCTGGACCGGGTCGGCGGTCTGGTCGGCGGTGTCAGCAGTGACAAGGCGCTCTACCAGAAGGCCTCGACGAAGATGACGCAGGCGGCGCAGACGGACGGCCAGGTCCTCGACCTGGGCAGGAAGAACACCACCGCGATGCTGCGTGGCCTGCTTGGCGCGCTCGGCTTCACCAACGTCCAGGTCACCTACGCCGCCGACCGCCGCTGAGCCCAGCCACCGCTCTGGCCGACCGGGCTGAGCCGACCGCCACCCGCCGGCGAGCCGTGGACGAACACGGCTCGCCGGCGACGGCGGGGTGGTCAGCCGCGCGCCGCCTGCTCGCCGACGACGCGGTCGATCTCGGCCCGGAAATGCTCCGAAATCTTCAGGACGTGCGGCTCGCGAAGCAGATAGAAGTGCTCACACGGGACGTAGTGGACGTCATGGCTACCGGTCAGATAGGTCGACCAGGCATTCTCGGGATCGGGATTCTCGGCCGAGCGGTAGACAATCGTGCGCCCGGCCCAGGCGCGCGGCCGGTAAAAGCGCTCCAGCAGCCGGCCGTGATTGAAGAAGACGTCGAACTGCTCGAGACCCCCGAACTGCACCACGCCGGTCAGGGGTATCTGCACCATCTTCTTGAGTGTTGCCATGTTGGTGAAGTTCGCCCGCTGTTCGGGGAGCAGCCGTTGGGTGAACCGGGCGAGCCGCTGCCGGTAGGAACGCGCGTGCTCCTGGGCGCTGGAGCTCAGAACGAGCGCGCCGCTGCCATTGCCGTCAGCACTGGCAGCGGCGTCGGTGGCCGTACCGTGCTGGCCGGCGCCGGCGGCCGAGCCGGCCTCGCCGCCGCCCTCGTCGCCGGGGTCGATCCGCAGCGAGGACGGCATGTACGTGTCCATGATCGACAGAAAGCCCACCTCCTCGCCGACCGCCGCGAGCTGCTGGGCGATCTCCATGGCGATCAGGCCGCCCAGCGAGTGCCCGGCAAGCAGGTACGGCCCGTGCGGGGCGAGGACCCGGATCACCTCAAGGTGGCGGCGGGCGGTCTTCTCCACGCTCCAGTCGGGGAAACCGCGCCGCTCCAGGCCGTGCGCCTGGAAGGCGTAGACGGGCTGGTCCTCGCCGAGCCGGCGGGCCAGGGAGTGAAAGCCGAGGGCAAGCGCCCCGGCGCCGGCGAAGCAGAACAGCGGCGGGCGTGACCCGGTGGTCCGCAGCGGCACCACGGTGGGATGGCGCGGGCCGGACTGCTGCGCGACCGACACCGCGTGCGCGAACGCACCCAGGGTGGGCGAGTCCACCAGGGCGGACGACGGCATCGCGACGCCGAGCTTCTCCTGCACGAGCGTGAGCAGCTCGTTCGCCGCCAGGGAGTCGCCGCCGAGCTCCATGAAGTCGTCGCCGACACCGACCTCCTCCAGGTCCAGGACCCGGGTCCAGATGTCGGCGACGACGATCTCCCACTGGGTACGCGGTCGCTTCGAGGTGGCGGGGGCGCTAGGCGGGGGCGGCAGGGCGCCGCGGTCGACCTTGCCGCGCTCGTTGCGGGGCATCTCCGCCAGCGCCACGATCGTCGTCGGCACCATCCAGATCGGCAGCCGCTCGCGCAGCGCCCGCCGGATGCGCACCGGGGACAGCGTGTTGCCGTGCACGGCCGGCACCACGTAGGCGACCAGCCGGTTCTGCGCGCCCTGGCCATCCACGGCGGTGACGACCGCCTCGGCGATCTCCGGGGAGCGCAGCAGCGCCGCCTCGACCTCGCTCGGCTCCACCAGGTAGCCGCGGATCTTCACCGCGGCGTCACGGCGGCCGAGCAGGACGACGGTGCCGTCGGGCTCGATCCGGCCCAGATCGCCGGTGCGGCAGCTGGTCCGCCCGTCGGGCAGGGGGGCGAACCGCTCGGCGGTGAGCTCGGGGTTGCCCCAGTAGCCGGCGGACAGGTAGGCCGAGATCACCTCGACGTCGCCGGACTCGCCGGGCCCGGCCACCGAGCCGTCCTCCCGGCGCAGCAGCACCTCCTTGCCGGGGGCGGGGAGCCCGGCGGCAATCGTGCCCTCCGGCACCGGCGCGCCCGGGCGGATCTCGTGGAAGCCCAGCGAGGCGATCTCCGAGGCGCCGGACCAGTTGGCGTAGGTGCAGGTCGCGGACACGTGCGAACGCAGCGCGGCGATGTCGCGGCCGTAGGCGGCCTCCCCGCAGGTGGTGACGAGCCGCAGATCGGAGAGGATCTCGCCCGGCTCCAGCGCGCCGAGCAGGGCCCGCAGCAGCGACGGCGTGGTCTGCAGCACGGTGAGGTTCTGGGTGATGATCCAGTCACCGAGGCCGCGCAGACCGGCCGCCCGCGGGTCGTACGCGTACAGGCCGGCGCCGTTGAGCAGCCCGAAGACGACCACGGTGATGCCCGCGGCGAACGAGTAGGGCAGTACCAGCGCCAGCCGGTCGCCAGGCGCGAGGCCGAGGCGCTCGGCACCCGCGAAGGCCTCGGACAGGAACGTGCCGTGCGTCCAGACCACACCCTTGGGCGTGCCGGTGGACCCCGAGGTGAACACGATGCAGGCCGGCTCGTCGAGACGCGGCTCCGGCCACCAGACGGCGTCCGCGCCGTTCGCGGCGATCCACTCGGCTCCGTCGCCGGCCGCGGCGGCCAGGTCGAGGATCAGCCGCGGGGCGTCGTCACCCAGCGCGTTCAGGACCGGCGCGGCGTCGATCGCGGCCACCGCGGAGGCATCCACCCCCGCGCTGCCGACGGCGCGCAGACCCACGGTGGACCGGGCGACGGAGGCATCCCCGAGGTCGGTCAGCAGTGCGACACAGCCGGCCTGGCGGATGATCTGCGCCATCCGGTCCGCGGGCACCATCGGGTCGAGGGGGACGACGGGCCGGCCGGTCTTCAGTACGGCCAGCAGCCCGAGCAGCCCGGCCACTCCGTGGGGGAGCAGCGTCGCCACGGGGCCGATCTCGTTCGCGTCGAGGCGACCCAGAATGGCCACGGCGACCGCGTCCGTGCGCCGGTCGGCCTCGGCGAACGTCATCGCCACCCCCGGGGACACCAGGGCGGGGGTGTCCGGGCGCCAGGCCGCGACCTCGCGGAACCTGCTGACCACGGACGCAGGGAGAGCATCGAGGTCGAGAGCGGGGAACGAGGGGCCACCCCCCGACATCTCGACCGCCAGAGCCGCGGGCCGATCGCTTTCGTTCAATGCCGCTCCTTCGTCCTCTGTGCTGCCGGCGTCCTGAGTACTGCCGGCGCTACCGGCGCTGCCGCCAGCGGCGCGGCAACCGATGACCCGCTGGTCACGCGGCCGCGCCGGCCCCCGGTCGGTCGCCTCCGGTGGGCCGGGCGCACGTGGGTGGCCGCAGGCGAAACGACGAGCAGGCAGAACCGTCGGCGGGGCGCCGCCCGACAGGAAGTGGGCCGGGCGAGGTGACCCCGCTCCGGACGCGGGTGCGGTGCTGTGACCGCGCGTCCGGTGTACGGGAACAGCCCTCCCCACCGCCCTGTCCCGTGTAGCGTGGGACTTTATACCACGATGGTGCGGCTTACATATCGCCGCCCCTGGTAACCCAACCGCCGTCCTGGTTTGCCGGTCGGTAATCGGCTTAGTCGTATCCGCTCCGCCGATTCTGCGGCAGCGCAGTGTTTTCCGGATCCGGCGCTGGTGCGCGTCGGCACCCGAGTGCGGGATTCTGTGCGTTCTGGCCTGTCGCGAGCATCGGCGTGTTCGCTGTGGGTGCGCTGTGTCTACGCCATGTGGGCATACCCGGATCGGGTGGACACCGCGGACCCTCGGTCCGCCCGCGGGGCCGCCGTCTCCGCTGCCGTCTCCGCTCGTCGCCGTCCCACCCTCTCCGCCATTGCCGGGCAGTCGGACTTCCCGATCCGGTGACCGATACGCCCTGACTCGCCGGGCTCGTTCGCCCCGTGAGAGTCGAGGGTGCCGAGGGTCAGGCACGGCTTCGGACGCCCTGGGCGGTCTGTCCCTCGGCTCGCTTGCTGTCGGGTGCGGCGGTGATTGCGGGCGGCGCGGGGTGTCGCCGTGGCCGCTGAGGGCCAGTCGAGGCGGAGCGTCCGTCGTGATGCACAGGACTCCTGATGCGACTTGCCTTCTGAAGATTGAGTCGCTTAGACTCATGAACTGTGAACGATGGAGCCAGTCAAAGATGCAGGAGGCTCGATGCAGGTCCTGCGGCTGGGCGGGCGCTGTCGAGTCCAGAATCGCTGATCATGGAGAGGGAGATTGCTGTGACTGCCTACCTGTGGGACCCGTTCGCGGCGCTGGGCCGGATGGACCGCGAGTTCGACGAGATCGTGCGCCGCGCGTGGGGCACCCGGCGCCCGGCGCTGACCAGCCGTTCGCAGGGCGCGGAGTTCGCTGTCCCGTCCGCTGACGTCGTCGCCGAGGGCGAGGATGTAGTGATCAACCTCGAGCTGCCCGGCGTTGACGTCGAGCGTGACGTCGTCGTCGAGATCGACCGGGGTCGCCTGGTCGTCCGTGGGCAGCGTGGCGGGCAGCACGAGGAGGAGCGCGGCGGGCGGGTGCATCGCGAGCGCTGGAGTGGCAGCTTCCGTCGGGAGTTCCGGCTGCCCGAGCGCGTTGACGCCGCACGGATCTCGGCCGGCTATGAGCGGGGTGTGCTGAGCGTGCGGCTCGCGGGTGCCGCGGTGGAGCCGAAGGCCACCAGGATCGCTATCGCTCCCGCGCGTGACAGTGCGGCGCCCGAAATCACGCCCGTGCCGACCGCCGAGGCTGGGCAGGGGGAGCAGATGGCCGTCGAGCGCGGTGCCGCAAGCCCGGCCGAGCCCACACCGTCCGCGTGATGGTCGGTGCTGCGCGGAACGTCCTCCGCCCGGCGTTCCGCGCAGCGTTCCGCTGGTCGGGTCCGGGCCGTCTGGTGCCCGGACCCGGTCAGCGGCGGCGTGTCGGCCCGCCGGCCGTCGAGCGGCTGGAGGACCCGCGGCTGGAAGGCGGCGGCACCATGGGTCCCACATCGCCGTCCGGCGCTGTATCGAGGTCGACGACGACCGGGGCGTGGTCGCTGGTGCCGGTGCCCTTGCGGGCGGCCCGGTCCACCCATACGGCGCGGACGCGGCCGGCCACGTCAGCCGTTGCCAGCGTGAGGTCGATGCGCATCCCGTAGTTCTTCGGGAAGCAGAGCTGCCGGTAGTCCCAGTACGTGTAGACGACATCGTCGGGCCAGCGGGCCCGCAGGACGTCGGTGAGCCCGGCGTCGGTCAGTGCTGTGAGGGCGGACCGTTCCGCCTCGGTGACGTGGGTGGCGCCCTCGAACTGGGCGACGTCCCAGACGTCGGCGTCCGTCGGAGCGATGTTGAAATCACCCAGGGTCATCAACGGGCCCTGTGTCGACTCCTCGGCGACGACGTCACGCAGCGCGGCCAGCCAGGCGAGCTTGTACGTGTAGTGCGGGTCCTCCACCGTGCGCCCGTTCGGCACATACAGTGACCACACGCGGATGCCGTCGCAGGTCGCGGCGATCGCCCGCGGCTCCGGCTCCGGGAACCCCGGGCCGCCGGGCAGGCCACGCACAACGTTGTCGAGGCTGCCGCGGGACAGGATCGCGACGCCGTTCCAGCGGCCGTCGCCGTGGTGCGCCACCCGGTAGCCGCGGCGAAACAGGTCCTCATCGAACAGCTCGAGGAACGCGTCGTTCGACAGCTTGGTCTCCTGCAGGCACACCACATCGGGCGCCGCACGGTCCAGCCACTCGATCAGCCGGGCCTGCCGGGCCTTCGCGGAGTTGATGTTCCAGGTCGCGATCCGCACGACTGAGACGGTAGTACCGCCCGCTGACCGGCCCGCGATCAGCCGTACCTCGATGTTCCCGGAGGGCCCTTCGTGCGATGCTGCGATCCGTGGATCCACGTCGGGGTGCTGCTGTGTCCACCCCGGTGGGAGCGGACCGGCCGTACGTCCTGTGCAGCTGTGCCATGTCGCTCGACGGGCGGATCGACGACTGCTCCGACGAGCGGCTGATGCTGTCGAGCCCGGCCGACCTCGACCGGGTTGACGAGGTGCGTGCCGGCTGCGACGCGATCCTCGTCGGCGCGTCGACGGTGCGCCGCGACAATCCGCGCCTCGCGGTGCGGGCCGAGCATCGCCGTGCGGCCCGGGTGGCGGCGGGGCTGCCCCCGACGCCGCTGCGGGTGGTGCTCTCGGGTGCGGCTGCCCTGGACCCGTCCGCGCGCCTGTTCACTGCCGATGCAGGTGAGGTGCTCGTCTACCGTCGCGCCGTCGAGGGGCCGGCGCCGCATCCCTGGAGCGGCGGCGGAGAGTCGTCCCAGCGGTCCCGGGCGGCCGGCGAGGCGCCGGTGACGGTGGTCGCCCTGCCCGGGCAGCCGCTGCTCGCGGTGGCGGACGTGCTTGCCGACCTCGCGCGCCGGGGCGTGCGCCGGCTGCTGGTCGAGGGTGGAACGGCGGTGCACACCGCGTTCCTCACTGCCGGTGTCGTCGATGAGCTGCACCTCGTCGTCGCGCCGTTCTTCGTCGGCGAGGCCGACGCGCCCACCTTCGTGGCCTCCGGGGACTTCCCCCAGGGGGTCCGCGCGCCCATGCGGCTGGCGGAGGTGCGCCAGCTCGACGGTGTCGTGCTGCTGCGCTATCTCGCCCCCGAGGTGGGCTGAACCGCGCGTGTCGGTTTTTCTACCGCCATCGCGGGCATCGCTCCAGGCGGATCATCCGAGGTCCGGGGTCCGCTGGGTGGCGAGGAGTTGATGACAGTGACGGTGCAGACCGGTGGGCGGCTCCGGCACGCCGTGGCCGGCAGGGGCGGGTCGGCGGCAGGCGGTGCACGAGGCGCGGCGCACGAGGCGCGGCACGGCCGCCTGCTCGACATCGCCGCCCGGATCGGGTTCGCCGGGCGCGGTCTGGTCTACGTCCTGATCGGGGTGCTGGCCGTCCAGGTCGCCCTCGGTCAGAGTAACGCGCGGACCAATCGGTCCGGCGCCCTCGGCGAGATCAGGGACAAGCCGTTCGGCTCGGTGGTGCTCGCCATCCTCATCGTCGGTTTCCTCGGCTACGCGCTCTGGCGCCTGCTCGACGCCGCCGTTGGCAGCCAGGGCGAGTCGAACCAGGCCAAGCGGACGGGCAAGCGGCTCGTCTCCGCGGGGCGCGGCGTCGTCTACCTGGCGATCGCCGGAAGCACCATCAACTTCCTGGTCTCCGGCGGTGGAGGCTCCGGCGAGCCGGCGCCGTGGACCGCCCGGGTCATGCGCAACGACGCGGGACGGTTCCTCGTCGGCGCGGTCGGCCTCGTCGTCGTGGGAATCGGCATCGGGATGATCATCCGCGGGCTGAAGCGGAAGTTCGAGGAGAAGCTGAAGACCGGCGAGATGGGAGCGTTCTCCCGGAAGATCGCGAAGCCGGCGGGCATGGTCGGGTACGCCGTGCGGGGCATCGTGTTCGGGCTTGCCGGTGTCTTCGTGACCAAGGCCGCGATCGAGTTCGATCCCAAGGAGGCCAAGGGGCTCGACGGCACCCTGAAGACGCTCGCTGGGCAGGCGTACGGCCAGTGGCTGCTCACCCTCTGCGCCGTCGGGCTGGCGCTGTTCGGCGTCTACTCCTTCTTCGAGGCCCGATACCGCCGCCTCTGACCACGGCGTTCGCGCTACCCAGGGCCTGCCGCGCCAGCCTTGGGTAGCGTGCACCCATATGCGCGTCGGTAGCCGGCTGCTGGCCGATGTCGCCCCGCTGCGTGATCATCCGCCCTACCGCCGACTGTGGGTCCGCGCGGCGCTTACCCAGGCGCGGGAACGGGACGGCGGGACGCGCGGCGGGCCCGTTCCCGACGCCCGTGTGGACGCGGAAGGGTCCACTGCTGCTGGCGCCCAGACGGCGGAGGTCTGTGGGGCCGAGGATCAGGGGTGCTCGTCCGTGGCCCTCAGCCCTCACTCGTCGGGCGGTGCCGCTGGTCTGGCGGCGCCGCTGGTCCGGCGGTGCCGCTCGTCTGGTGAGGCGCTCGTCGTGGTGAGGCCGATCGTCTCGCCGAGTAGATCTTGTCGTGACGACCGATAGGACGATGTAGTCGGTTGCTGCCACGTCCCTGCCAGATCATGCCGAGGCATGTGCACCCATGGCGGCCTCGAAGCGTGACTATCCCTCGGCATGACGGCGTGCCACCCCGTGCCGTGCCCTGGGTGGCGACGGCGGCCCTGGTAGCTCGAGTCCTGGGCGGCGATGGCGCGGCGTGGGGTGGCAAGTCGTCGACAGGGCGGCGGCGCTCGATCGAGCCCAGACGGACGGCGTCGGCTTCGCCGGGTTCGCGGCGGGCGGCACCGGCCAGCTCCCGGGCGACCCGGACCTCATCGCCCGCCCCGATCCGGCCTCCTATGTCGCGCTGCCGTTCGTCCGCCCGGGACTCGCGATGGTGCAGTGCGACCCGTATGTGAACGGCGAGCCCTGGCCGTCCGCGCCGCGGAACATCCTGCGCCGGTTGTGCGAGCGTCTCGCCGCCGACGGCAGGTCCCTGCGGGTCGGCGCGGAGTGCGAGTACTTCCTCGTCCAGCTGGCCAACTACCTGCGGGCACTGACGATGGAGACCACGATGTTGGCGAGGGCCTGCGGCAAGAGCGACGTGCACCGGCTCGAACCCGAGGACCTCGTCGCGCTCACCGTCGAGGCGGCCGCGATGGCCCGGGTGCCCCTCGCCGGAACCGACTGGATCCCGGGCCGGTGAGCGCCGGCATGGGTGCGCGGCCGGCACGGCGGGCTCGGCGGGCACGGCGACGGCGGACGTCGTCATCGTCGGCGGCGGTATCGAGGGCGCCGCGACGGCCTTGGCGCTGACCAGCCGGGGCGTGTGCGACGTCGTGGTGGTCGAGCGGGACACGGTCGGCTCCGGTGGGACGGGCCGCTCCAGTGGGATCGTCCGCTGCCACTACGGGGTGCGTTCGCTCGCGGCGATGGCCTGGTGCGGCGTCCAGATGTTCACCCAGACGGACAGGAAGCGGATCGGCAGCTCCAGAAGGCGGACGGGGCCATGTGGTCCCAGGCCGTCGAACATCAGCGCGTCACCGGGGCAGAGCAGGTAGCGCGCCTCCCCATGGCCGTACTCCAGTTCGCCCGCGAGCATGTAGAGGAACTCGGTTCCCTCGTGCTGGAACAGCGGGAATACCTCGGCGGGCTCGGTCAGGGTGACGAGCATCAGCTCCATCCGCCGGGTAGCCGTCACACCGCGCAGTGTGCCCAGCAGCTCGTAGAGATGCCCGACCCGGCTGCCCCGGCGCTGGATGCGCGCGCCGTGGCCGGCGGGGACGAACACGGCCTCCCGCTCGTCGTCGACCCCGCGGAACAGCGCCGTCACCGGCACGTGGAGCCCGGCCGCGAGTCGGCTGAGAGTGGACAGACTACAGGAGGTCTGGGCATTCTCGATCTTTGAGAGCATCGCCTTGGACATCTCCGAGCGGCGGGCGAGCTCCGCCGCCGACAGCGCGGCCGCGACCCGGTACTCCCGGACCCGGGCGGCGATGACCCGCTCGAGGGCCTGCTCACCCGGCACGCTGGACATCAACCCAGCCTAGGCGGTGCCCAGCGACGGCCTGCCCGGCCGTCCGGGTGGTGGGGAGGCTGACAGATTCTGCAGCCTGAACCGGCGAACTCGGCAGTTCACGGAAGTCTGACGGGAACGGGCACGCGGCACGCTGAGTGCATATGGAACCGATGATGTTCGCGGCGGCCGTGCGCGCCGTCAACGACACCCTGGCCCGGCGGTCGGCGCGCCACGGCGGCCTGCCCTGCCCCGAGGGCGCGCGGGCGGTCCGCCGGGGTGTCCTGGGCCTCTGTGACCTCGGCTGCCTCGACGACGCCATCGCCCTGCTGGAACGTGTCGTCGAGCGCCTCGCCCGCGCCGCCGGCCCCACCGTTCCGCACGGCTACCTCACCCGCGTGGTCCGCTCGTGCCTGGGTGACCTGAACCGGGAACGGCGCCGCGCCAGCGGCACGCAGCAGCGCCCCGAGCGCGTGCCCGACGCCGCCTGGGCCCGGCGCGCCCTGCCCGACCCGGCCGACCGGGCGCTGCTCGCTCACCTGATGACCTGGCTCGGCAGCGATGTACCCGCCGTTGCGGGCACGGGCTGGCCGCTGCGCGCCTGGGCCGAGCGCTACGGCACCACCCCGGCGCGGATGGCCGAGCGGATCCGGCAGGTGATGCGGGCCGTCGAGGTCACCTCGCCGGAGCGTTACGACTCCTACCTGGCCCGGCCGCTGGCCGACAAGACGCCCGTCGTGCTGCCCTTCAGCGCCCTGCGCGGCGCCGACCCGTCGGTCGACGAGGTGGGCGGCGCACCGCTGGGCCGGGACGCGCAGCGGGGTGGCCACGGTCCGGGTGATGAGGCTGCGTGCGGCTCCGGTGGCCGACCGGTGCGAGGCGGGCGTCGCGAGCCGGCCCGGCCGCTGTGGGAGCCGTCGCTGTTCCCGTCGTCGTCGGCGGCGTCCGGCGACGCGTCCACGGCGGAGCGGCGGATCGCCGGCTACCGGCTCTCCGCGCTGGCCGGGCAGGTGGCCGCCCGGCACGGGACGGGGCGGGTCGGTGCGCGCGAGCTGCGGGTCGCGCTGGTCCGCGAGTTCGGCGCGGCCGCTGCCGGGCTCGCCGACGGCGATCTCGGCACCGTCCTGCGACGTGCCAGCGTCGGTGCTGGTGCTGGTGCTGGTGCTGGTGCGGGGGACGCCGACGGCGAAGGGGGTCACCAGGTACCGAGTGACCCGCTGGTGCTGGCGGCGTGAGCACCGCCCGCGGCGAAGGCGGCGAACGCGTCGTCGCGGCGCGCCAGCTCGGGGACCAGCGCTCCTACCGGCCGGTCGCCGGCGAGCAGCGCGAGCGCCTCGATGGCGGCGTCGACGGAGGAGTCGAAGTAGGCGTCGAGGAACCGCGGATCATCCGGGCCCAGCACGGTTCCGTCGGCGGCGCGGGGGGCCCGCGCGGTCACGTGCAGCAGACGGCGGCCACAGGGAAGCAGCTTGCCCCAGTGGTCGCTGCGCGCGGCGAGCTCGGGTGCCGGACCTGCGGACAGCATGGCGATGATGTCGACGAGTTCCGGCTCCGGGACCACCATGATGACCCGGACATCAGGGTGCGCGGTGCCGAGCAGGCGGGCGCTCGGCGCGGTCGGTGCCGGCGGGTCGGTGAGCACATGGGCCCACACCCGCCGGGGCGTCTCGTCCGGGGCACGCAGCCAGTCCCGCATGATCTCGTCGGCCAGGGCGAAGTCGAGACGCGCCCCGCCATGCACCGCCCGCGCGTCCCGAGCGAAGCTGCCCAGGCCCCAGCCGAGGGCCCGGGCCAGCAGCGCCGCCACCGTGTAGGAGCCGGTCCACTGCAGACCGGTGACGACGATGCCCTGCGCGCCGACCCCGGATGCGTCCGTCGGTGCGTGATGGGCGGTCGGTTCGTGCGGCGCGGTGAAACGGTGGACGATCACCGGCGGGAGCGGGCCGGCAGGCAGTCCCGCCACGGAGACCGGCGCGACATCCCAGCTGCCCCCGGTCCGCTCGAACTCCTCGGCGAAGTCCCGCTCGGCGTCCGCCTGCTCGCTGATCGCGTCGACCCGCTCCAGCAGCACATGGTCGGCGAAGTGGCACCGGTGGCGCCGACCCCGCCAGTGCGGCCGGACGGTCACCGCCCACCTCCCGTCGCGGGCGGCCGCCACCGCGAACAGGGCGCCGCCGGTGACCCGATCGGCCTGGGCGGCCCGGGCCCGCAGCGCGCGTTCCCGCTCCTGGGCTGCCTCCACCCGGTGCACCAGCCGCCCGATGGATGGGCTGTGCAGCCCGTAGGCGGCCAGCATCTCGCTCTCGTGCACGCCCACCGCCCGCGCGAGCACGCCGATCGCCTGCGCCGGCACCGTCGTCTCGTTGCTGAGCCAGCGGCGCAGCCGGTGCGTGCCCCGCAGGTCCAGCAGGGTGCCGACGCGTTCGGCGAGCATCGGCAGGCTGACCTGCTCCCGGTTCATCACCGCCTTCATGGCGTCCGCCCAGCGGGCCTGGTGCGGGTCGTCGCCGACCCTGGTCGGCAGGGTGTGCGGCTGGAAGCGGTGCGCGCGGCGCGGGCCGGAACGCCCACCGGGACGCCCGCCCGGATTCGCGGCGGACGGCGGGTCCGGGGTCACTCCGGCCTCACACCTGCTGGCTGCACCCAACCATGGTGACGGATACCACCGGTTTGCCGTCCTACAGTGCCCGGGTACCGACCTTAACGTAAGCATCCAATGACAGCATGTGATGACTACGGAGGTCGCGTCATGGCATCGTTGACGCGTGCGGGGAGTGCGGGCTCGACTCCGCCCACCCGCTGGGACCCGTTCCGGGAGATCGAGGAGACCTGGAACCGGATGGGCAGCCTGCTCGGGGACGTCGCCGGCGGCGCGGGCCGCCCGCTCGGCGTGCTTGCCGGGGCCGCTCTTCCGGTCGACGTCGAGGAGACGGACGACGCCTTCGTCGTCGAGTTGGACCTGCCCGGGGTGCGTCGGCACGACCTGTCCATCGAGCTGCGAGAGCGTGAGCTGCACGTCGCGGGTGAAGTGCGGCAACGGGAGCGGACGGGGATCGTGCGCCGGAGCTCTCGGCGGACGGGAGCCTTCGAGCACCGGATCAGCCTGCCCGGCGACATCGACCCGGATCGCGTCGAGGCGGCGCTGGCGGACGGTGTGCTCACGGTGACGCTGCCGAAGGCGCACCGCAGCCAACCCCGCCACATCGAGATCACGTCGACCGACGCCGAGGCCGACCGCGACGAGGAGCCCGGGTTCGGCTGATCCACCAGGGCGCGTGCGGGCGCGCCAGGTCGGGTTCCGGACATGTCGTCGAAGGGACCGGGACGCGGGCCCTCGTGCGGGGACACTATGGTGCGTCCTGGCGACCAAGGGAGATTGTTCGTGCCTGGCACCCCGCTCTACGTCAACACTCCGGCCGGGGAGGTGACGCTCACCGGCGACGCGCCCGCCGTCGTCGGACGGGCCCGCGCGGCCGACATCGTCATCAACGACGGTCGGGTCTCCCGCCGGCACCTGGTGCTGCATCCCTCCCCGTCGGGGTGGCGGGTCGAGGACATCAGCGCGAACGGCCTGTGGCGCGACGGCCGGCGCCTCGGCGACAGCGAGATCACGGGTGAGCTGCGGCTGCGGCTTGGCGCGGCGGACGGTCCCGAGGTGGTCCTGCGCCCGGGCCGCCCGCCGATTCCGCCCACCGCGCCGACGCGCGGTCCCGACGCGGAACCCATCGACATCGACAACCTCGCCGCCTACGCCTCCCCTGCGCCCGGCGTGACGGGTGTGCCCGGGCAGCCCCCCACCGGCTCGTACGGCCCGGGCGGGCCCGCGTCCGGCTCGCTGGGCGTCGACCCGGCGACCGCGCAGAGCGCGATCGTGCACGCCCGCCGCCGCGTGCATCCCCTGGTGCCGGGCCGGATGCGGCTGGGGCGCTCGCGCGACAACGAGATCACCGTCGGCGACCTGCTCGCCTCCCGCCATCACGCCGAGCTGCACATCTCCCTGGGCGGCGTCGAGCTCGTGGACCTCGCGTCCGCGAACGGCACCTTCGTCAACGGCCTGCGGGTGACCCGGGCGCCGGTGATGCAGCGTGACGTGATCGCGATCGGGCATCACCTCTTCCAGCTCGAGGGCAGCTCGATCGTCGAGTACGTCGACTCCGGCGACGTCGCCTTCGAGGTGCAGGACCTGTCGGTGTTCGCCGGCCCCAAGCAGCTCATGCACGACATGACCTTCCGGCTGCCGGGCCGCTCGCTGCTCGGCGTCGTCGGGCCCAGCGGCGCCGGCAAGTCGACGCTGCTCAACGCCCTCACCGGCTTCCGCCCCGCCGACCGCGGCTCGGTCCGCTACGCCGGCCGTGATCTCTACGCCGAATACGACGAGCTGCGCCGCCGCATCGGCTACGTCCCGCAGGCCGACCCGCTGCACGACCAGCTCACCGTGCGCGAGGCCCTGCTGTACGGCTCGGAGCTGCGGTTTCCCGCGGACACCACCAAGTCGGAGCGGCAGGCCCGGGTCGAGGAGGTCATCACCCAGCTCGGCCTGTCGGCGCACGCCGACACCCGTGTCTCCCGGCTCTCGGGTGGCCAGAAGAAGCGGACCAGCGTGGCGCTGGAGCTGCTCACCCGCCCATCGCTGCTGTTCCTGGACGAGCCCACCTCCGGCCTCGACCCGGCGAACGACCAGTCGGTGATGGAGACACTGCGCGGGCTCGCGAAGGGCGGCGGCGAGGGCTCCACCGACGAGAGCGGCCGGACGGTCATCGTCGTCACCCACAGCGTCCTTTTCCTGGACCTGTGCGACTTCATTCTCGTGCTGGCGCCCGGCGGCCACGTGGCGTACTTCGGGCCGGCCGACGGCGCGCTGCGGTTCTTCGGCAAGGAGGACTTCCGCGAGTTCGCCGCGGTGTTCCGCGAGCTGGAGGCGACCCCGGGCGCCGAGATGGCGGCCCGGTTCCGGGAGTCGGAGTTCTTCGTTCCCTCGGCCGTCGTGGCGCCCGCGGTGCGCAAGGCGCCACCCGAACTGCCCAGCGTCCGCCAGCAGCCCGTGTTCTCCCAGCTCGCGACCCTCACCCGCCGATACTGGCGGGTGGTCCTCGCGGACCGCTCCTACCTGCGGCTGATCATCGCGTATCCGTTCCTGCTCGGCATCGTCCCGCGGGTGCTCAAAGCACCGGACGGACTCGGCCCACTGGACCGGACACCCAACACCGACGCGACGAAGGTGCTCGTCGTCCTGGTGCTGTGTGCCTGTTTCATGGGAATGGCGAACGCGGTGCGAGAAATCGTCAAGGAACGGGCGATCTATCGACGAGAACGGACGATCGGCCTGTCGCGCACGGCCTATCTCGGCTCGAAGATCATCCTGCTGACGGCGATCACGACAGCGCAGTGTGTGGTGTTCACCCTGATCGCGGTGACCGGCCGCACGCCCCCCAGCGCCGTCGTGCTCGGCTCACCCCTGCTCGAGTGCCTGATCGCCGTGATCGTGGCGGCGCTCGCCTCCATGATGATCGGCCTGTTCGTGTCCACGCTCATCGACAACGCCGACAAGGCGATGCCGATCCTGGTCCTGGTCACCATGGGACAGCTGGTGTTCTCCGGCGGCCTGACGTCGATGACCGGCCGGCTCGTCATGGAGCAGATCAGCTTCCTGGTCCCGGCGCGGTGGGGCTTCGCCGCCCTCGCCAGCACGGATGATCTCAACGTCGTCGGCAAGCTCGGCAATCCGGCGTTGCGCAGCGACCCGCCGGACCGCCTCTGGGAGCACCGGGCCGGGATCTGGGCGCTCGACATCGTCCTTGGGATCGTCATCGGCGTCGTCGCGCTCGCACTGACCACGTTGATGCTGCGCCGGATCGAGCCGAAGGTGACCCGGGTGGCCGCGGCCGCGGCGCCCACCGGTGGCGGGCCGGCCGGTCCTGGCCCGAGCGGCGGTGCGGCGCCGGCCCCGTCACAACAGTCCGGTCGGCTGCCACTCCAGCACGGCTGAGCCTGCCCGGGCGTCGTCGTCGTTGCGGTCGGCACTGGAACTGGCGCTGGCGACGGCGCCCGCGAGGCCCCTACCGGCGAGCAGGTCCGCGACCTCCTCGCACCAGAAGGCCAGGCCGCATAGCTGGTAGGTGATGGGTCCCTCGGTGAGGGCGGGCCGGTTGTGCTCGCACAGCAGGTGCCCGGCGACCTGCACCGCCCAGCTCGCGACGAACGCCGGCAGGCCGATCCGCGGGCGCGCGGCCAGCAACGGCAGCGAGAACGCCACGCCGGGAATGCCCACCAGATGGGTCAGCCGGATGCCCCGGCTGGCGTGCTGGGAGCGGTAGTAGTCCATCTTCGCGGCGAACGGCGCACCGCGCCCGGGCAGCCGTGGCCCGAGCGCGTCCCCGTGAGGCCTGCTCATACATCCTCCCGCTGCCCGCTGGCTGACCGGGCCGTGTCCGGTGTGACCACTCACGTTGCCAGCTACCCGGTTCGCGGGATAGGACCCATCCGTGGACGGGGGGGTGGTGCTGCCGGCTGCGTCCGTGGGGGCGCCGCGGGCCGCCGTCGTGCGGCTGCTCGTGGTGCTGACCGTCGCCACGCTGCTGCAGTGGTGCGGCTCGTTCGCGATCGCCCCACTGCTGCCGTTGTACCTGCGTGATCGGCACATCTCCGCCGCCGCCGTCGGCATCGTGATGGCGGCGTTCTTCCTCGGCGCGCTGCTGTCGCAGTATCCGGCGGGCCGGGCCGCCGCCCGTCACGGTCCGCGGCCGATGCTGCTGGTCGGGCTCGCCGGGTACGCCGTGGGCTGCCTGGGCCTGGTAGCCGCCGACGGGGTGATGGTGACGGCAGCCATGCGGGTGCTCCAGGGCGCGGGCGCCGGCGCGTTCGAGGTCGCCACGCTGACGGCCGTCGCGGTGACCGTGGCCCCCGGTCTGCGCGGACGTGCGTTCGGGGCCGTGTTCACCGGTCAACTGGTGGGGGTGACGGTCGGCCCGCTGCTCGGCGGCCTCGCCGGCGAGCGCCACCTGGACGCGATGTTCCTGACCAGCGGCGCCGCGGCCGTCCTGGCCTCCCTGCCGGTGCTGTGGCTGCTGCCCGCCGGGCGCTGGATCTCTCCGGTACCCGCCCCGCCGCGGCGTGGGCACCCCGACGCGGCGGCCGGTGGCGGCGGGCGGGATCGGCCAGGGCGTCGGCGGTGGTCGCGTGGGGTCGTGGGGCTCCTGCTCGTGGCGTCCTGCGGCGGCTTCGCCAACGGCGTCTACGAGACGTGCTGGAGCCTGCTGATGCGCCGGGAGGGGGAGTCGACGGGGTTCATCGGCCTCACCTTCGCCCTGTTCGGGCTGCCGTACCTGCTGTTCGCCTGGCCGGCTGGCTGGCTCGTGGACCGGGTGGACCGCCGCCACCTGATCGCGGTCACGATGGCGATCCGTGCCGCGGCGATCGCCGCCTATCCGTTCCTGCACACCAGGACTCTCATTCTGGTGATCGGCTGCCTGGAGGGGGTGGTGCTGTCCGCGCTCTACCCCGCCGGCCAGTCCCTGCTGGCGCAGGAGAGCGCGCTCGCCGGGGCCCTCGGCCGCGGCCAGGGCGTGTTCGCGACGACGCAGACCGCGTGGACCGTGGCCGCCGCGCTGGGCTCGGGCGCGCTGTTCGCCGTGGATGCGCGCCTGCCCTTCGTCCTGGCCGCTGCCGGACTGCTGCTCACCGTGGCGGCCCTGCCGACGCTGTTCGCCGAGGTCGCCGGCCGGGCGACGGCGTCCGGTGGCCTCGTCGGCCAGGCGTCGGCGGCGGGTGATCTCGGCGGCCGCGCGGCGGACCGAGGGTCGGCTGGCGCTGGCGCTGGCGTTGGGCCTGGCGTTGGCGGCGTTGGCGGCGTCGGCGTCGTCGCCGCCGGGTCGGCGGGGCACGCCGCAGCGGTGCGACGGGCCGAGGCGCGTGGTCATGCCGAGGGATAGTCACGCTCTGGGGGCGTCGAGGGTGCGTAGGCCTCGGCATGATCTCGGTGGCGCCCGGCTGCCGCCGCGGGCGGCAGGTGCTCCGTTCGGTCCGGCGCACGGGCACGCCGGGGGCACTCGTCGGAGCGTGGATCGGTCATGCGGCGCCACTGGGAGCAAACGGGGAAGCGGGTTGTTGTCTGTTTCATGTGGTCTCGATGTCCGATTTATGGGCGTGGATCACATCCGGGCCGCGGTCGGATCACTGCCATCTGCCCGTCCGAATGATCGGAAAGCGCAGGTAGGAGGTATTGTTTGGGCGGCGCGACGCTTACGTGAGGGTTACGTTGTCGAGGGGTTCGCAATGCCCGAAACCCGGCGTGGTGCCTCGATAGGCTGACGCTATGGTGAGCCGACCGGAGTTCGCCGCCGTGGGGGATGGGTATGGAGATCGTCTTCTTGTGCGAGCAGTACCCGCCGATCATCTGGGATGGCGCGGGCGTCTACACGCACGACATCGCTCACGCGCTGGTCGGCCTGGGCCACAAGGTCCACATCCTGTGCGCGCAGGGGCGTCGCCGGACCGATGAGGATCATGACGGCGTCCTGGTGCACCGCAGGCCGCTGCTGCGCCTTCCGGTCAGCCGCTATCTCGGCCCACTGGGGCGGTCGGTCCAGGGGGCGAACCACCCGCGTGACTCCCTGATGCTGCGGTTCGTCCTCGCCGTCTCCTATGCGTTCTGGCTGCGCCGTCTCGGGCTGCGGCCGGACGTCATCGAGACGCAGGACGGCGAGACCCGGGGCCTGCGCACCGCCGTGCGCCGTGACATCCCGCTCGTGATCCACCTGCACACCCCGACGATGATGGATGTCCGGCTGCGTGAGGGTCGGCTGCACGGCAGGGGCGCCGTCGCCGACCGGATCGACCGGTTCTCCGCGCTGCGCGCCGATGCGCGGACCGCCCCGTCCGAGCTCATCGTCACGACGCTGCGTGACTTCGGCTGGCTGAAGAAGAAGACCGACGCGGACGTCATCCCCTACCCGTTCGACCGCTCGCCGTACACGGATTCGGTACCCCCGCAGAAGACGGACCCGACGCTGCTGGTCGTCGGTCGTCTGGAGTGGCGCAAGGGCCTCGACGTGCTGCTCGAGGCGGCGGCACAGCTCCGGGAGCGGGGGGTGTCCCCAACCGTGGTCCTCGCTGGCCAGTCGTCGGGGACCATCGACGGCGTGGCCACCGGCACCTGGCTGGAGCGCCGGGCGGCCGAGCTCGGCGTGACCTGCCGCTTCGCCGGGCATCTCAGCCGGCCGGAGCTGGTCAAGGCGTACGAGGAGGCGCGGGCCGTCGTCGTGCCGAGCCGGTTCGAGAGCTTCTCGATCGCGGGCCTTGAGGGGATGGCCTCGGGCCGTCCGGTCGTGGCGACCGCCACCACGGGCGTCGCGACCTGGGTGGCGAAGTGGGAGGGCGGCGCGGTCGTGCCGCCCGAGGACCCGCGGGCCCTCGCCGATGCCCTCGAGCCCTACCTCGCGGACTCGGAGCTCGCCGCCACCGTCGGCGCCCGCGGGCGGGCGGGTACCGCGGAGCTGGAGCCGCGCCGCATCGCCGAGCTACGGGTCGCCGTCTACCAGAAGGCGATCGACCGGCACCGCGCCCGCCGCGCCCGCAATCCGCTGGTCAGGCGCTGACCGACCGCGGCCCTGGCGGGGACCAACGTCCGTGGGCCGGCGCCGTGGGTAGGCGGGGCGGCCTAGGCTCGGCGGCATGACCGCCCTCGCCGCCCTCGCCGGAATCGACCTCGAGCACCCCGTCATGAACGCCGCCGGGACCTGCAAGTCGCTGGCGGACGTGGAGGCGTTCGCCCGATCGGCGGTCGCGGCGATCGTGGTCGGGTCGATCACGGTGCGGGCTCGCCCCGGCAACGCGGGCAACGTCTACTGGCCCGGCCCGTCCTACTCGGTGAACGCCCTCGGCCTGCCCAACCGCGGCCTGGACTACTACGGCGAGGCCCTGCCCCGGATGGTCGAGATGGCCCACGGGGCGGGCAAGCCGATCGTCGTCAGTGTCGCCGGCTTCGACGTCGCCGAGTACCGCCGGCTCGTCGATGTCGTGGCGCCCACGGGTGTCGACCTCATCGAGGTGAACCTCGCCTGCCCCAACGTCTGGGATGGTGGCGCCCAGAAGCGGATCGCCTGCTTCGACCCGGGGCAGACCGCGGCGATCTGCGCGGCTGTTGGTGACGCCCTGCAAACGGGGGCCGGCTCCGGGGTGCCCTACGGAGTCAAGATCTCACCGTTCTCCGATCCGGCGGCGCTTGCCGACCTCGCCGCCCTGCTCGGCGCGGCGGCGGTGGGGCCACGCTTCGTCACCGCTGTGAACACGTTCCCGAACGCTCTGGTCGTCGACGCCGAGCATCGGCCGGTCATCGACGTGGAGCTGGCAGGTCTGAGCGGTCCGGCACTCAAGCCGGTAGGCCTTGGCCAGGTGCGCCAACTGCGCCGCCTGCTGCCGGACACGGTCGACATCGTCGGTGCCGGGGGCGTGGGCGAAGGCCGGGACGTGGCGGAGTACCTGCGGGCCGGTGCGGTCGCCGTACAGGCGGCGACGGCCTTCTGGAATCGTGGTGAGGATCCGTCCGTGTTCGGATCGATCCTCTCCGGCTGGGCCGACCTCGACGTTGAGGACGGCCTGGCCGTTCCGTGAGGTGCTGAGCTGCTGATGCGCTGCGGCCGGCTGTCAGCCGCCGGCGGCCACGCCGCGGGGTGCGACAGTCTCGCCCGACTCGTCCAGGAGGGACGGGCCGGTGAGCTGCGCGCCGCCACCCGGTACCAGGGAGATGCGCCGGTCAGGGGGCGGGAAGGTGAGCCGGAGTGTGAAGGCCGTGGCGGTGGGGCCATGGGTGCGCAGGTGGCGAACCCGCTCCTCCGCCTCCTCGGCGCTCGGCTGATGCCCGGCGGGCACCCACCACAGGGCGTTGGTCGCGCGTTCGGTCGGATGGAACCAGTCCCGCCGGCTGCGCAGGAACGTGCCCTGCCCCTGCCGGAGGACGAAGTCGGCCAGGGCGTCCACCGACGCCCACACCGTCAGGTTCACGATGGCGGTCAGCTGGGCCGACGAGCCGAGCCGGAATGTGTGGACGGCCGCCGGGCCGCCTGGAACCGGTGCGTGCCGCCAGACGAATCCGGGCTGGCCGTCCCCGGAGTCGACCGTCGGGGCGAGGCCGGCGACGACGTCATCCGGCGCGGGGGAGTCGAGTGGCGCGCGTACTCGGGCGATGTTCACCTGGGCCAGATGGTAACCCGTCATGAAAGCAGACTAGAGATGTCCTCCGCCATCCGCCAGGAACAACCTCCGGTCACCGGGTGATGGACACGGGCGTGCCCAAGGGCACCATTCCCGCCAGGTTTACGATGTCCTCGTTGTGGAGACGGATACAGCCCATGCTGGCGTCGGTCCCGATCAGGTCCGGTCGGTTCGTGCCGTGCAGGCCGATGATGCCGTTCGCTCCGTTGAACTGGGTAATGACGTCAGAGAAGCCGGACAGGCCGAAGGCGTATGGCCCCCAGGGTCCGGCCGGGTCCGCGGGGCGGAGCAGTTCGGTCAGGTAGAACTCGCCCGATGGTGTGGGTGTGGTGCCTGTGCCGATGCCAACGGGAAGCCGCCCGATCGGCGAGCCGTCGCGCAGCACCGTCAGCCGGTGTGCCGCCCGGTCGACCTGGAGCGCATACCGCGTCTCGCGCAGGCGCACGTCAGCGGCGCGCACCCATCCCCGTGAACCGTTCGGCCGCACGGGAAGCAGCACCCGTAGCCAGTCCGCGCGGCGTTCCACGACCGCGAAGACCAGCGGAGCGCCCTGCGCGTTCGGGTTGGCCAGCCGTCCTCCCGCAGCGGTCGGATCCGGTGCGTGGAACCAGGTGATGTCGGGATCGCGGGCCCAGGCGACCAGGTGCCGGCCCCGTTGCGGAAGCGCGGCCGGCCTCGAGGTCGCGGCCGCACGCACGGTGGGCGCCGCCGTCGCGTAAGACCGGGTCGCGGGTGCGCCGCCGCCTGAGCAGGCCGCCAGCAGACCCAGGGCAAGCGCGCAGAGTGCGACCGGACGGGCGGGTATGACCGGTCCACCGGTCGCGCTGATGACCATCTGATATCCCTCCGTCGCCGAGAGATTACGGCACGTCATCGATGGTCGCCGTGACGTCGGGCTCCCCGGGTGGACCCGATCTTTCCGGCCGAGGTGCCGGTCGAATGGGCGAACGAGGCCCGCTCGGTTACTCTCGGTAACGAGATTTGGTCAGCCGGTTTCCCGGCAGGAGAACGGGGGATTCATGCACACTTCTCGGGCATCTCGCGTAGTCGTTGTCGCGATGGGGAGCGTGGCGACGCTTTTCGTGACACTCGGCCCGTTGTCCACCAGCGCGCGGGCGGCCAGCCCCGACGCGCCGGCGAAAGAAGCGCAGAGCTGGTCCGACGGCGGGCCCGTCAGGCAATGGTGGCCTTCGGGCTGGTCGAAGGACGACTGGTGGAACCAGCTGAAGGACGGCTGGGACGACAAGGGCCGCAAGGACGGCTGGCACGACAAGAACGACTGGAACGACTGGAACGGCTGGGACGACAAGGGCCGCAAGGACGGCTGGCACGACAAGAACGACTGGAACGACTGGAACGACTGGGACGACAAGGGCCGCAAGGACGGCTGGCACGACAAGAACGGCTGGGACGACAAGGGCCGCAAGGGCGGCTGGCACGACAAGAACGGCTGGGACGACAAGGGCCGCAAGGACGGCGGCTGGAAGGATAACTGGGACTGGGACTGGGACTGAGCGCTCAGATCCGGCGAGCAAGGATGCGGTAGGCGTTCGCGCGGGTTCCGGTGGTCAGGTACGGCCGAGTCGCATCGTCTGCGACCAGGGCCGCGACGAAGGCGGGCACGAGCGCCCCGGCCGTCAGCGCGCGGCCGACCCGTGCGGCCGCTGGCCTGGCCGAGGTCCGCCAGGCCAGCGAGGGGGACGGTGCGAGCAGCTGCAGCAGGCTGTAGACGGCCAGGACCGGGTCGCCCTTCTGGTGCACCTCGCCGAAGGTTGGTTCGGGCACCGCGAATCCTCGTCTCTCCAGCGCGGTCACCAGGTTGTCGGCGGGCATCAGGTGCTGGTGCTGCGGAACAAGCCAGCCCGGCCACAGGCTGCGGTACCACCGGGAGGCGGGACTGTCCGGATTGGGAACCTCGATAAGGAGGTGTCCACCCGGTTCCAGTGCGGCGGCGGCCGCGTCCAGTTCGGCAAGGGGATCCCGGGTGTGCTCGAGGTAGTGAAACATGCTGATGACGTCGTAGCGGCCCTTGACCTCCGTGACGAGATCGGGGAAAAAGCCGCGATAGGCATGGTCGACCCAGCGCCGCCGGGAGGCCTCCTCGATGCCCGCGCCGATGTCGAGCGCGTCGAAACGGGTTGTCGGCCAGACCGTTCTCGCCGTCACACAGAAATGCCCGTGGCCGCCACCGACGTCCAGCCAGCGCCGCGGGGTCGCAATGGGCTGGCGGGCCCGGTGCAGGTACGGCTCTGCGCTGTAGCCGAACACCTCCTCCAGAGCGGTCCCGCCCAGACCGTCATAGAAGTCGCGGTAGTAGAATTCCAGACCTTCCGGTGAAAGGCGCGGATTCTGGAAGACGTGGCCGCAGTCGCCGCACCGGTCGTAGCGGAACTCTCCGGGCTTGCGCTGGGCGATGTCACGCCCCCGTAGCCGAAGGGTGAGATCGCGCCCGCCGCACCAGGGGCAGCTGTCCCGGCGGTCCTCGAGGAAGCGGTCGACGCCGGCGGCCAGATCGGCCTGATAGCCGGGCCGCTGGCGGGCGACATGGGCGGCCGACGGGCGTACGGACACGTCCAGCCGGCCGGAGCGGGTCCCCCGCGCGGCCTCGTCCGCGGTGGGTGAGACGTCGCCGCCCTGCCCCCTCGCCCGCGTGAGGGCCACCCCGTGGCGGACCTGAGCCAGGACGATCCGGCGCCGCTCGAGCGGGCTGCACCCCAGCGCGGCGGGACCGACCCGCACCCGGCCCCCGCCGACCAGCGCCGGCTGAACCCACGACAGCGCCAGCGCGCCCAGGGCCGCTGGCGGGTTGCTCGCCGCGCCGAGCAGGATGGCCCCCTCGCGCAGCGCCGGCAGCACCCGGCGGGCAGGCTCCCAGGCGTAGGCCGCCTGCTGCGCCGACAGCCGGGCACGGCCACCGTCGTTCGCCGGCCCGTGCAGACCCGTCAGCACGGCGAGATCCATGCTGACGGCGGCATGACGCTTGCCCAGCTGAGCGAGGGCGACCAGCTCGGCCTCGGTGAGATCGTCGACCTCGGCGCGCCCGTGGAACCGGGGGTCGTCGGGCGACGCCAGCCCCATCCGCTCGAGTACGTCGCGAGCCACCAGCATCGCGAGGCCCGCGCTCCGTCCCCGGGCCAGCGGCTGGCCGCGGTGGGTTGTCGGATCGACCATGCGGGCCAGGTCGAGCAACCGGTGTGCGGGCAGGCTTGCCGGCACGAGGTCGAGCACCTCGAGCCCTCGGCGGCGGGCGTGCGCCTCGGCGGCGTGTCGCTGGACCGGCGTGAGCCGGACTCCCGGGCCGGTGAGCAGCACATAGGCCGTCGGCTGGGCGGCACCAGCCAGGGCGGCGTCGGCCGGTTCGGCATCCCGTGGGGCCCGACCCACCGCCGTGCCCTTCGCCGGATGGGTGACGTCGGCGGTGGCGTCGATGACCTCGATGGCATGCAGGCGCTGGCGCAGGCGGACGGTGTTCAGCCCGATGCCGATCCCGGTGACGACCGGGAGCCAACGGCGCACTGCCAGGGCCATGTGTGTACTCCTCGGGCACAACGGGGGCGTAGCTGAGCGTGGGGGGACCCGAAGATACCGCCCCCCGCTGTGATCCAGAGCACGGGAGGTGGCCGGCGATGTGCTGCTCAGGTCTGGTGGCGCGCCCCGGGGGGCGACACGCGCGACCGGGATGCCAGAAGGGCATATCGCGGCGGGTGTGGTCCGGACGGCCGGCGCGCGGTGGCGGGCTCCCGCGGCCTGGGGCGCCGGGACCCTCGCCTGGCGGCAACCGTTCGGGGTTCCCGCTCGCCGGCTCCGCGCGCCTGAACGCCATCGTCCGACCCGCGGCATGGCGGCCCGGTGCTGGCGAGGCAGGCTTCGCGCCCGCGCGCGAGCCAGCGGACCGGGCCGCACAGACTGGCGCGGGTGGCGGTCGCGGGCGCGGGTGGCCCGCGGACCGGAGAGGGACGGAAAATTTTCCGACCGCCGCGGAGGGCGGCCGGATGGCCCTGTGACGTGGAGCGGGTGACCGGGATCGAACCGGCATGGCCAGCTTGGAAGGCTGGGGCTCTGCCATTGAGCTACACCCGCGAGGTGATCGGTGCGAGCTTACCCCGTAGGATAAGCGTGCGACGCCTCGGGGCGTAGCGTAGTGGCTAGCGCGCCTGCTTTGGGTGCAGGAGATCGGGAGTTCGAGTCTCCCCGCCCCGACCGATAGCCTCGGCGTGTCACCCCGTCCAACGTCGTACCAGGAGACCGCCGCGCCGTGAAGGCCACCAAGGAGACCCTCAGCCCGACCCGGGTCAAGCTCACCGTCGAGGTGCCCTTCGACGAGCTCAAGCCCTCGCTCGATGCCACCTATCGCAAGCTCGCCCGCCAGGTGCGGGTCTCGGGTTTCCGGCCGGGCAAGGTTCCGCCGCGCATCCTCGACCAGCGGCTCGGTCGGGGCGTGATCCTCGACGAGGCGGTGCAGGAGGCGCTTCCGCAGCTGTACTCCGAGGCCGTGCATGCCGAGGAGGTGGACGTGCTCTCGCGGCCCGAGGTGGACATCACCGAGTTCGCCGACGGCGGCCAGCTCGTCTTCACCGCCGAGGTCGACGTGCGCCCGGAGGTCACTCTCCCCGAGTTCTCCGACCTCACGGTCGAGGTGGACGCGGTCGAGGTCACCGACGAGCAGGTCGAGGAGCAGCTCGGCGCGCTGCGTGACCGGTTCGCCCAGCTCACGCCGGTCGAGCGGCCCGTCCAGTCGGGCGACTTCGTCTCGCTCGACCTGTCGGCCGAGGCTGACGGCGAGCCGGTCGAGGGCGCCGAGGCCACCGGGCTGTCCTACGAGGTCGGCAGCGGGAACCTCGTCGAAGGTCTGGACGAGGCGATCATCGGCGCGGCCGACGGCGAGTCGCGCACCTTCACCACCGAGCTGCTCTCGGGTGACCAGACCGGCAAGCCGGCGGAGGTCACGGCGACGGTTCGCGGTGTCAAGGAGAAGGAGCTGCCGGCTCTCGACGATGACTTCGCCACCACCGCCAGCGAGTTCGACACGCTGGACGAGCTGCGGGCGGACCTGCGCCAGCGCATCGAGCAGTCGCGGCGCGCGGAGCAGGTCGGCCAGGCGCGGGAGAAGCTGCTGGAGGCGCTGCTCGAGCGGGTCGAGGTGCCGGTTCCCGACTCCCTGCTCACGGGGGAGATCGAGGCCCGCGAGCACCGGCTGAGCCACGAGCTCGAGCACATCGGCACCGACCGTGGCGCGTACCTGGAGACCCTTGGCCAGTCCGCCGAGGAGTTCGACGCCGAGGTCCGGGAGACGGCGAGCAAGGCGATTCGCTCGCAGTTCATCCTCGACGCGGTCATCGACGCGGAGTCGATCGGGATCGACCAGGGCGAGCTCATGGAGCAGGTCATCATGCGCGCCCAGCGGTCCGGGATGCAGCCGGACGTCTTCGCCCAGCAGCTCGCCCAGGGCGAGGGCCTGCAGGCGCTGATGGCGGACGTGCTGCGGACGAAGGCGCTGTTCCTGCTGCTGGAGAACGCCAAGGTCGTCGACGGCACCGGGGCCGAGGTGGATCTCGCGCTGCCGACCCGCCCGGCTCCCGCCGACGCCGACGAGACCGACGAGGACGACACCGCGGGCGAGACCGGGCAGGCCGAGGCCGGTGCTCCTGAGACGGCGCAGGCCGACTCCGCCGCCGACGACGAGCCGGCGCCGGCCCCTGCGGCGGCCGAGTCGGGGGATCGCGACATCTGAGCGCGCCCCTCGTGATGTGCCCGGCCCTCGGACCTGGTCCGGGGGCCGGTGTGCTTGTCGGCGGGCGTGCGTGCGGGCGCCGGCCGATTCCGGCGACGGTCCGTCGTCGGATGTCGCGGGCCGTGGTCCGCTCCGCGTCCGGACTGGCCGGTCCTCACGCCCAGCGCGAACATCGAGCCTGAACGGCTGGAACTCGCGCGTGTCACAGATAGTGTCGAGCCGGTCAATCAGCCGCCCCATGTGAGGAAGCCGAGGAGCTGACCGTGAGTAACCTCGCAGTTCCGCGCCTGCCCGGATTCTCGGGTCCGGAGCTCCGTTCGCCCGGCCAGGGCGGACCCGCCTTCGACGACCAGGTGTTCAACCGCCTGCTGGCCAACCGGATCGTCTTCCTCGGGTCGGTGGTCGAGGACTCGATCGCCAACACGCTCTGCGCGCAGCTCCTGCTGCTCAACGCGGAGGACCCGACCCGGGACATCTTCCTCTACATCAACTCGCCGGGTGGCTCGGTGAGCGCCGGCATGGCGATCTACGACACTATGCAGTTCGTCGAGAACGACGTCGCGACCGTGTCGCTCGGGCTCGCCGCCTCCATGGGGCAGTTCCTGCTGTGCGCCGGCGCGGCGGGCAAGCGGTACTCCCTGCCGCATGCGCGGATCATGATGCACCAGCCTTCCGGCGGCATCGGCGGCACCGCCTCCGACATCGCCATCCAGGCGGAGCAGATGCTCTACACGAAGCGGATGATGCAGGAGCGGATCGCGTTCCACACCGGCCAGCCGATCGAGCAGATCGAGCGTGACTCCGACCGGGACCGGTGGTTCACCGCCGAGGAGGCGAAGGACTACGGCTTCGTCGACCACGTCGTCCAGCAGGCCCGCCAGGTCCCCAGTGAAGGCCCGGTGAGCTGAGCGGGTTCCCGCTCACCCGGATCGCACCGTCGTCATCCGTTCCCGGAGGCAGCCACCATGTTCCACGAGACGCTCTACCAGCAGATGCGGTCTGAGCAGGCCCGCCAGGCCGCCACCGCGACCCCGCCGCAGGGCCGGTACGTCCTGCCGAACATCATCGAGAAGACCTCCCGCGGCGAGTACGGGATGGATCCGTACTCGAAGCTGCTCAAGGAGCGGATCGTCTTTCTGGGTGTGCAGATCGACGACGTGTCGGCGAACGATGTGATGGCGCAGTTGTTGTTCCTGGAGTCGGAGGATCCGGATCGGGATATCTCGATCTACATCAACTCTCCGGGTGGGTCGTTCACGTCGTTGACGGCGATCTACGACACGATGCAGTTCGTGCGGCCGGACATCTCGACGATCTGCATGGGTCAGGCGGCGTCGGCGGCGGCGGTGCTGTTGGCGGCGGGGACGCCGGGGAAGCGGTTCGCGCTGGAGAACAGCCGGATCCTGATCCACCAGCCGTCGGCGCAGGGCGAGGGCCAGTCCAGCGACATCGAGATCCAGGCGCGGGAGATCCTGCGGATGCGCTCGCTGCTGGAGCGGATGCTCGCGACCCACACCGGCCGCAAGGAAGAGGACATCCGCAAGGACATCGAGCGCGACAAGATCTTCAGCGCTGACGAGGCCAAGAGCTACGGCCTCATCGATGAAGTGATCAAGACTCGCAAGTCCTCACGGCTCGCCACCACGAGCTGAGACCTTCTGTCGGGTCGGATGACCGGGCGGCGCGTGTGCGTGACCCGGGGCCGAGCGCGTGCGTGCGCCGGCCCCGGGTCACGAGCCTGCGCCCATCCCCCGCGATCGGGGGCAGCTACCATGCGCGACGCGCCGACGAGCGCGAATCCTCCCGGCGTGACGCGTTGGCCTGACGGGACGGCGTGGACGCGCGAGGACGGCCGAGGTGACCGTAGGCTGACCGGTATGAGCCGAGCGATAGGGCACTCACCGGGCCGCTTGGCGGGGTACCGTCCCCACGGGGATGGTTGCAGGCAGACACGCGACGACCGGGCGGTGTCAACCGCCCCTGACACGCAGGCGACACCATCGTCTGGACGAAGGGACTGAGTCCTCGGTGGCACGCATCGGTGATGGCGGTGACCTGCTCAAGTGCTCGTTCTGCGGCAAATCGCAGAAGCAGGTGAAAAAGCTCATCGCCGGCCCTGGCGTCTATATCTGCGACGAGTGCATCGATCTGTGCAACGAGATCATCGAGGAGGAGCTCTCCGAGTCCTCCGAGCTCAAGTGGGACGAGCTCCCCAAGCCTCGGGAGATCTACGAGTTCCTCGACGGCTACGTCGTCGGGCAGGAGACGGCCAAGAAGACCCTCTCAGTCGCGGTCTACAACCACTACAAGCGGGTGCAGGCCGGCGGCGGGGGCTCCACGGGCGGTGAGGCCGCCAAGGGTGAGGTCGAGCTCGCGAAGAGCAACATCCTGCTGCTCGGCCCGACCGGCTGCGGCAAGACTCTGCTGGCCCAGACGCTGGCCCGGATGCTCAACGTCCCCTTCGCCATCGCCGACGCGACCGCCCTCACCGAGGCCGGGTATGTGGGTGAGGACGTCGAGAACATACTGCTCAAACTCATCCAGGCTGCGGACTATGACGTCAAGAAGGCCGAAACCGGGATCATCTATATCGACGAGGTCGACAAGATTGCCCGGAAGTCCGAGAATCCCAGCATCACCCGAGATGTCTCGGGGGAGGGCGTCCAGCAGGCCCTGCTGAAGATCCTCGAGGGTACGACGGCGAGCGTGCCCCCGCAGGGCGGCCGCAAGCACCCGCACCAGGAGTTCATCCAGATCGACACGACGAACGTCCTGTTCATCGTGGGCGGTGCCTTCGCCGGGCTCGACCGGATCATCGAGTCGCGGATCGGCAAGAAGTCCCTGGGATTCCGCGCGGTGCTGCACGGCAAGGACGATCCGGACGCCTCGGACGTGTTTGGCGACATCATGCCGGAGGACCTGCTCAAGTACGGCATGATCCCCGAGTTCATCGGCCGGCTGCCGGTCATCACCAGCGTGTCGAACCTCGACCGCGAGGCGCTGATCCGCATCCTCACCGAGCCGAAGAACGCCCTGGTCCGCCAGTACAAGCGGCTGTTCGAGCTGGACAGTGTCGATCTCGACTTCACCTCCGACGCGCTGGAGGCCATCGCCGACCAGGCGATCCTGCGCGGTACCGGTGCCCGTGGGCTGCGGGCGATCATGGAGGAGGTGCTGCTCTCGGTGATGTACGACATCCCGAGCCGCAAGGACGTCGCCCGGGTGGTCGTCACCCGCGAGGTGGTCCTCGAACACGTGAACCCGACGCTCGTGCCGCGTGACGTCGCCTCCAAGCGCACCCCTCGTCAGGAGAAGTCCGCCTGACCGAGGCGACCGTCGTTCCCCGACGGGCCTGACCACCCCGCTGGCCGGCCGGCCGCTGTTGGAGAAGGCCGATCTGGTCGTCGACGCCAGCGGACGAGCCTCCCGGGCACCGGACCGGCTCGTGGAGACCGGCTGCGAGGCGGCCGACCGAGGAGCGCGTCGACATCGACCCTGGCTACTCGTCGCGCAGCTACCGCCGGCGCCCCGAGCACCTCAACGGTGATCTGGGCGTCGTCGTGTCCACGATGCCGGGCTGGCTCGGCGCGGCGGCGATCGCGCTGGAGGGGGCGCTGGCTCGGTCAGGCGCCGGCGAGTACCCGCCGCGCCTCACTGAGGTGGTAGAAGGAGCCGGTCACCAGGACGGCCCCGGAGTCCCCGGCCCGCCGCCGGGCGAGCCGGACGGCGGCGGCCACCTGGTCGGCGCCGACGGCGGTGATGCCCCGGCGGCTGGCCACCGCCACGACCTGGTCCGCGGGGATCGCCCGGGGAGAGTCGGGCTCGCAGCAGACGAGCAGGTCGATTCGGTCAGCGGGCAGCTCCGCGAGGGTGCCCTCGAAGTCGTGCCCGCGCAGCGCGCCGTAGACGACGGTCCACCGGCGCGCGGGGAACTCCTCGCCCAGGGAACGGGCGAGCGCCGCGCCCGCCGCCGGATTGTGCGCGCCGTCCAGGACGGCCAGGGGTCGGTCGCCGACGATCTCCAGTCGACCGGGCGCCCGCACCGCCGTGAGGCCCGCCCGCACCACGGTGTCCGGCAGCGGCCGGTCGAGGAACTCCTCGACGGCGGTCAACGCGCAGGCCGCGTTGCTGTCCTGGTAGACGCCATGCAGGGACAGGAGTACGTCGTCGTAGCGGGCGGCGGGCGTGCGCAGATCCCCGCGCCGCCCGGCCGGATCCGGGTGGGCACGCTCCATCGCGAAGTCCCGGCCCTCACGACGCACCCGGGACGCCGGGGTCGCGGCAAACACCTCGTCGAAACGGTCCTCGACCTCGCCGAGCACGAGGCGGGCGCCGGGTTTGACGATGCCGGCCTTCTCCCGGGCGACGCCGACGAGGCTGCCGGCATAGTCCAGGTGATCAGCACCGACGCTGGTGATCACCGCGACCCGGCCGTCAACGATGTTGGTGGCGTCCCAGCGCCCGAGCAGGCCCACCTCGACCACCGCCGCGTCGAGGGCGTGCTCGGCGAACCAGTGGAAGGCGGCGGCGGTGAGCAGCTCGAAGAAGGTCGGGCGCTCGGCCATCGGTGCTGCCGCGTCCACCGCCGCGCCGACGCACCGGGCGAAGGCCTCGTCGTCGATGGGCGCACCATCGGCGACCAGGCGTTCGTTGGTGCGTTCGAGGTGTGGGCTGGTGTAGAGGCCGACGCGCAGCCCGGCGGCGCCGAGCAGGGCGGCGGTGATCCGGGCGGTGGACGTCTTGCCGTTCGTGCCCGTCAGGTGAATCACGTCGAACCGGCGCTGCGGGTCGCCGAGACGGCGGGCCAGCTCCCGCATCCGCGCGAGGCTCGGCAGTGGCGGCTCGCTCGTGATCGCCTGCTTCTCGAGGTCCACCGTCCCCGCCAGAGCGGCGCATGCCGCCTCATAGGTCCACGTCACCGGCTGTCCCTGCCTCCTTCACCCCGCTTGACAGTAACGACTCGCGCAACTCGGACGAGGTGGCAGATCCGTTCACGGATCCGAAGAGGGCAGGTGGTGAGGCCGGACGGAGGCCGGCGAGACCCGGTGGTCCGGACTCGTAGGATCGTGGGCGTGACAGGCGCCGCGGCGAATGCCGGCATCTCGGCCCCCGGCCAGACCGAGGCGGCGGGGGCGGGCGCGCCCTCCTTCGCCGCCGCCTACGCGGCCCGGGCGGGGATCCCCCTGCCCCCGGGGCTGCCCCGGCTGCGCCGGCTGCTGGACCTGCTCGGCCAGCCCCAGCGCGCGTTCCCGACCATCGTCGTCGCCGGCTCGGTGGGCAAGAGCTCGACCGTCGCGGCGATCACCGCCCTGCTCGACGCGTTCGGCATCCGCGCCGGCTCCCTGCGCTCGCCCGACTGGCTGGGCCCGGCCGCGCAGGTCGGGCTCGCCGGCGCGCAGATCCCCGCGGACGTCCTCGACCGCGCCTATGAGGACATCGCTCCATACCTGCCGCTGTTCGAGGACGAGGCGGACGGTGGGGGGCCGCTCTGCGCGTTCGAGCTGCTCACCGCCGTCACGTTCGCCGCCTTCGCGGACGCCCCGGTCGACCTGGCCGTCGTCGAGTCCGGCTGGGACGGTTCGGCCGACCTCGGCGATCTCGCCGATCTGCTGGACGCGCCGGTCGCGGCCGTGACGCCGGTGGCCGTGCCGGGCCTGGGCGAGGGCGGCGAGGGTGGTGCGGGTGGTGGCGGCGCCGTTGCCGCAGGCGGATCCGAGGCCGACGGGGAGGTGGCGCCGGAGCGGATCGCGGCGCAGGCCGGCGGGGCGATCCGCGCGGACACGCTGGTCATCCTCGCGCAGCAGTCGCTGCCAGCCGCCCGGGCGCTGCTGGGGCAGGCCGCCGCCACCGGGGCGACCGTCGCCCGCGAGGGCATCGAGTTCGGTGTGGTGGGCCGGCGCGTCGCCGTCGGTGGCCAGATGGTCACCTTGAAGGGCCTCGGCGGCACCTACGACGAGCTGTTCCTCCCGCTGCACGGCGCGCACCAGGCGCACAACGCGGCCGTTGCCCTGGCTACCGTCGAGGCGTTCCTGGGCGGCGGGCGCAACCAGCTCGACATCGAGGCCGTCCGCGCGGGGCTCGCCCAGGTGGATGGCCGCGGCCGGATCGAGGTCGTGCGCCGCAGCCCGTCGATCGTGCTGGACGCGGCCGGGGACCCGGCCGCGGCGGCGGCGCTCGCGGTCGCCCTCGACGAGGCCTTCACCTTCGACGTCCTCGTCGGTGTGCTCGCGGTCGAGGGGGACGAGGCGCTCGCGGCCCACATTCTCGCGGCGCTCGAGCCGGTCCTGTCCACCGTGGTCGTCACGGCGGGGGCGACGGCGTCGGCCCTGCCGGTCGACGATCTCGCCGCGGTCGCGGCGGGCGTGTTCGGTGCGGACCGGGTGGAGGTCGCCCTCCGGCTCGACGACGCGGTCGACGATGCCGTCCGGCTGGCGGAGGAGGACGCGGACCTGGGCGGGGCGGGTGTCCTCGTGACGGGTTCGGCGCCCGTTGTGGGTCGCGCCCGGGTGTTGCTGCGCTCCTGAGGAGGCCCGGTTCGGCCATGGAGATGGCACGGGCACCCTGTAAGTTGACGAGGGGCCCGCGGGTTCCCGAGGACGACGACGTCGATGATCGAGAAGGAGTACCGTGTCCGCCGAGCGCACCCTCATCCTGGTCAAGCCGGACGGCGTCAGCCGTGGCCTCGTCGGTGAGGTGGTTGGCCGGCTCGAGCGCAAGGGCCTCACCCTCGTCGCGCTCGAGCTGCGCACGCTGGAGCGCTCGCTCGCCGAGACGCACTACGGCGAGCACTCCACCAAGCCTTTCTTCGGCGAGCTGGTCGACTTCATCACCTCCGGTCCCCTGGTGGCGCTCGTCGCCGAGGGTCCGCGCGCGGTGGAGGCGTCCCGTGGGCTGATCGGCGCCACCGACCCGGTCAAGGCCGCGCCGGGCTCACTTCGAGGCGAATACGCGCTGGAGATCGGGCAGAACCTCGTGCACGGTTCCGACTCGCCGGAGTCCGCCAAGCGGGAGATCGACCTTTTCTTCCCCGGCCTCAGCTGACCGCTGACCCGTTGACTGGCGCGGCGGGTGCCGGCCCGGCCCGAGGTGCGCCTCCCCGCCGGTCCGGTCAGTGGCCGGACCGGCAGGCCTGCCGGGCACCTGCCGGGTGAGCCGAGGCCGCCGTCGGCCTCCACGTCTCCTCATCCGCGGGTGATTTCCGCGGCGGGCGGGCGTGGCGGCCTGGCTGGCCCGGCCCGTCGGCGCGGGGCCCCGGCGCGTTGCCCGAGCCCGGCGGATCGGTCACGGGCACCCCGAACCAGCCCGTGACCGCGGGTGAGTACGGCATGTATCGGCGGCGATGACCCGTTGACATCCTCCGCGCCGATCCGGTCCGGGGGTGACACGATCGGTCCCACCGTCTGCCGGGGCGGCGGGGGGCGACGCGGCGGTCTACCCTTCAAGTACCTACCCGGAGCGTGTCCGGTGGGTCGCGGTGGCCGACTGAGTCAACTGGTCTCCGTGGGTCGCCGGTCGGTCCCCGTGGCCGCTCCCCGTGGGCGCTCCGGGTCGCCCTGCCCGATCTACGAACCCCTGTACGTGTTCCACGCACCTCTCGCGGTCTCCGGTGCCCGCCGGAAGCGCGCCGGAGGCGGCCAGGACCGCATCCCCCGGGAAGGTCGGTACCCGACGATGTCCAGTTCGCTGTCGTTCCTCGGTCGTGACATGGCCGTCGACCTCGGTACCGCCAACACCCTGGTGTACGTGCGGGGCCGCGGGATCGTCCTCAACGAGCCGAGCGTCGTGGCGATCAACACCACGACGTCCGGCATCCTCGCCGTCGGCACCGACGCCAAGCGGATGATCGGTCGGACGCCGGGCAACGTCGTGGCCGTCCGGCCGCTCAAGGACGGCGTCATCGCCGACTTCGAGACGACCGAGCGGATGCTGCGCTACTTCATCCAGAAGGTGCACCGCCGCCGCCACTTCGCCAAGCCGCGACTGGTCGTGTGTGTTCCCTCGGGGATCACCGGGGTGGAACAGCGGGCCGTCAAGGACGCGGGCTATCAGGCCGGCGCGCGTAAGGTCTACATCATCGAGGAGCCCATGGCGGCCGCCATCGGGGCGGGCCTGCCGGTGCACGAGCCGACCGGCAACATGGTCGTCGACATCGGCGGCGGCACCACCGAGGTCGCCGTGATCTCTCTCGGGGGTATCGTCACCAGCCAGTCGATCCGCACAGCGGGCGACGAGCTGGATGTAGCGATCATCTCCTACGTGAAGAAGGAGTACTCGCTGATGCTCGGCGAGCGCACCGCCGAGGAGATCAAGATGGCGATCGGCTCGGCCTACAAGGTGCCGGACGAGCCGAGTGCCGAGATCCGCGGCCGCGACCTCGTCACGGGCCTGCCCAAGACGATCGTGGTCACCGCCGAGGAGATCCGCAAGGCCATCGAGGAGCCGGTCAACGCGGTGATCGACGCGGTCAAGGTGACCCTGGACCGCTGCCCGCCGGAGCTGTCCGGCGACATCATGGATCGCGGCATCGTGCTGACTGGCGGTGGTGCGCTGCTGCGCGGCCTGGACGAGCGGCTGCGGCACGAGACCGGCATGCCGATCCACATCGCCGAGAACCCGCTGCACTCGGTGGCCATGGGCTCGGGCAAGTGCGTCGAGGAGTTCGAGGCCCTCCAGCAGGTGCTGATCTCCGAGCCGCGGCGCTAGCCGCCTGGTTCGGTGTCTGGGATCCGGCTCACAGCCGGGTCCCCCTGGGCATTCGATGATGTCCGGGAATTGCGTGTCAGAACCGGGAACGTCGCGGCGATCTCGATCGTCCGACCGAAACGACGGGCCGTGGACGGTGGCGGCCCAGGGCCTGCCGTGTCGAGGGGGCCGTCGTGTGACCCGGGTGTCGTCCGCCCGTGCCGAGGCCGGGCCGGCGTCCTGTGCCAGCCGGCGTCCGCCGTGTGTCGGCGCGGGACCTGAGAGCGTGTTCGGAGGCCGCTGTGGGGCGTGACACGAGGCGATCCCGCCTGGTGATCGTGGCCCTGCTGATCGTCGCGTTCACCCTGATCACGCTGGACTACAAGACCGGCCGCTCGGCGACCGGCGCCCGCGGGGTCGTGCACTCGGCGCTGGGGGGCATCGAGGACGGCGTCACCGCGGTGACCCGCCCGATCGGCCGTACGGCCTCGTCGCTCACGCACCCGAACCGCTATCACAACCGCGCGGACCGCCTCGCCCAGGACAATGCTCGCCTGCGCCGCCAGATAGCCGACGACGGCCAGGTCACCCGGATGTCCAAGGAGTTGTCCGACCTGCGCCTGGTCGCCGACAAGGGCCAGTACACGATCGTCCCGGCCAAGGTCATCGCGGTCGGTGACGTCACGGGTACGGACTGGACGGTCACCATCAACGCCGGCCGGGACGATGGTGTGGTCGTGGACAAGACGGTCCTCAACGCCGACGGTCTCGTCGGCACGGTCTCCTCGGTCACGGCGCATACCGCCGTCGTCCGGCTGGCCTGCGACCCGGGCAGCCGCATCGGCGCCCGCCTCGAGCGCACCCAGCTGCTTGGCGCCGTCGCCGGCGGTCAGGGCCCGAGCACGCTCACCTTCACCCTCTACGACGCGTCGTTCCGGGTGCAGAAGGGCGACCGCCTGGTCACGTTCGGCAGCCTCGACTATGTGGCCGGCGTGCCGATCGGCGAGATCACCAAGGTCACCGACGTCGGCGGTCTGTCCCGGACCGCGGAGGTCCGGCCCTATGCCCACGTCGGCACGCTGGACCTCGTCGGCGTGGTCGTCAGCAAGCCGCCGACCGACCCGGGCGACCGGCTGCTGACCCCGCGGCCCGTGCCCCAGCCCGCCCCGGCGGCCACCCCCGCGCCCGCCCTCACACCCGCTGTCGGCACCGCTTCGGCCCCGGCGAGCCAGAACCCGGCCGCGTCTCCCGCGGTGGGGGCCGGCCCGGGCGGGACGGGCTGAGCCAGCATGTGGGACATCCTCGAGACCGAGGACTCGGTGCAGCCCCGCACGGTCGTCGCCGCGATCGCGCTGCTGGCGGTCGCCCTCGTCGCCCAGGTCTCGATCGTGGCCCGGATGGGGCTGCCCGGCGGGCGCCTGGATCTCGTACTCGTCCTGCTGGCGGCGATCTCGCTGATAGAGGGTCCGCTGGTCGGGGCGATCAGCGGCTTTGTGGTAGGGGTGTTGGCCGATCTGGCGTCGAGTCATGTGCTCGGCCAGTCTGCTCTCATTATGTGTCTGATCGGTTACGCTGTCGGGCTGGTGATGGATGCGGCGCAGCGGTCGGTGGCGGTTCCCGTCGCGATGATCGGCGGAGCGAGTCTGCTGGGCACTCTGGGATATGCCGCGATCACCTCGATCCTGGGTGAGGCGGCGATGACCGGAGGCGAGGCCGTCGGCCACGCGTTCGCGGCCGGCGTCTACGCCGTGCTGCTGACGCCGTTCGTCTTCCCGCCGTTGTTGATAGCCAGCCGCCGGCTGGCCGGTGGCCGGGCGCGGGGCGGCCGATGAACGATCGGATGCGCATTCGCGTCCTGCTGCTCCGGGTTCTCGTTCTCTCGCTTCTTGTCACGCTGGGTGCGCGCCTGTGGGTGCTCCAGATCCTCGACGGTGACCACTACCGGCAGGTGGCGGAGACCAACCGGGTGCGTGAGGTCGTGACTCCCGCGACCCGCGGCATGATCCTCGATGACCAGGGTCAACCCCTGGTCCGCAACCGCACGTCCCTGGTGATCTCGGTGAACCGGTCCGCGACGGACCGGCAGGCCGATCAGGGCAGGGCTGTCCTCGCCCGGCTTGCGACTGTGATCAACACTCCCGCCGACGAGCTCACCAAGCGCATCCGCTTCTGCACCGCCAAGGTCCGGCCGCCGTGCTGGAACGGTTCGCCCTACCAGCCGGTGCCGGTCGCCAAGGACGTCTCCCCGCAGCAGGCGCTGGCCGTCATCGAGCACCCCGACCGCTTCCCCGGGGTGTCCGCCGACCTTCAGGCCGTCCGCGAGTACCCACACGGTGCGCTCGCCGCCCACGAGCTCGGCTACCTCGCCCCCGTCACCCAGGACCAGCTGAACAAGCAGGGTGACGAGAAGGGCTACCACCTCAACAGCCTGATCGGCGTCGCGGGACTCGAGAGCACCTATGACGACGAGCTGCGTGGGGCCGACGGCGTCCAGCGCCTGGAGGTGGACCGCTTCGGCCGGGTGGCCGGCACCGCCTCCACCACCGCCCCCCGCAGCGGCGACCATCTGGTGCTCAACCTCGACTTCGGCGTCCAACAGGCGGCCGAGCAGGCCTTGCAGGACACGATCAACAAGCTGGGCGGCGGCGCGCGCACCGCGTCGGCGGTGGTGCTGGACGTGCGCACCGGTGGCGTGGTCGCGATGGCCAGCCTGCCGTCCTACGACCCCTCGGTGTTCGTCGGTGGCGTGTCGGAGAACGACTACCGGGCGCTGTCCGATCCGGCGAACGGCATCCCGCTGCTGTCGCGGGCCTACCAGGGGTCCGGCGCGGCCGGCTCGACCTTCAAGGTCGTCTCCACCGCGGTGGCGATGCAGAACCTCGGCGCCCAGCCGGACCAGCATTTCGACTGCTCGCCCACGCTGCAGATCGGCGACCAGGTCTTCCACAACTTCGACGGTGAGTCCGCAGGGCCGATCACCCTGCACCAGGCACTGGTCATCTCCTGTGACGTCATCTTCGACCAGTTCGCCTACGACTCCTGGCTCGCCGACGGCGGCCTGCGCAACGGCCGCGGCCCGTACACCCCGCCCAAGGAGTACTTCGTCCACATGGCCGAGGCCATGGGCTTCGGCCGCGCCACCGGGGTCGACCTGCCCGGGGAGGCGAAGGGATCCGTCGTCGACCGGGACGGGGCGAAGGCGATCTGGCAGGAGCTGAAGGACTCCTACTGTCGGCGTGCCAAGAACGGGTACCCGGAGGAGCCCGACCGGACCAAGGCCGAGCGGTACCGGACCTACGCGGCGGAGGCCTGCGTGGACGGCTACCTCTACAACGCCGGCGCCGCCGCCCAGTTCGCGATCGGCCAGGGGCAGTACCTGTCGGTGAGCCCGCTGCAGCTGGCCAGCGCCTACGCGGCGATCGCCAACGGTGGCACGCTGTGGAAGCCGACGCTGGCCAAGGCGGCGATCTCCCCGGACGGCAAGGTCGTGCGCACCTACGCCCCGCGCAAGGCGGGCACGCTGCCGGTCTCCCCGCAGATCCTGGCCTACATCCGGGACGGACTGCATGGCGTGGCCAGCGAGCCCGGCGGCACGGCGACCGGGGTGTTCGCCGACTGGCCGAACGACCAGATCCCGATCGCGGCGAAGACCGGTACCGCCGAGGTGGAGGGCAAGGGCGACACCTCGTGGTTCGCCTCCTTCGCGCCGGCCAACGACCCGCAGTTCGCCGTCGTCGTGACCATCCCGGACTCCGGGCAGGGTGCCCAGTACGCGGGCCCGGTCGCCAAGCGGATCTACCAGGCCATCTACGGCGTCGGGCAACCGGCGGCGTTGGCCGGGGGCAAGCCCCCCGCCACCCTTCCCAAGATCAACAGGGACGGCACGATCGCCGGCGCCGCCACAGGTGACCAGACGCCCGCGGTCGGCCCGAGTTCCACGCCCGCCACCGTCACTCCCACGGCGTTGACCACTGCCGGCGCTGCCGGAAGCCCGCTGGCCGCCACCGGCACTCCCGCCTCCGTACCCGCTCCCGAACCACTGCCCGGCCCGCCGCGGCGCGGACCGCTCGTCGTGTTGCCCGCCGGGTCCACGACGCCCGCGGACGCCGCCAGGGACGGCCCGGCTGCCACCCCGATCGGGCGCTACGCGGCAGGCGCCGGCCAGGCGGTCGGCGGCGCCACGCCCGTCGGCGCCAGCACGGCGCTGCCCGCCGCCGTCGCATCGTCCGCCGCCGCGTCGAGCCGCGCCCCGCCCTAGGCCCTGTACGGGGTCGCGATCACACGCTGTGCGTGCCACCCGCGCCCCCGGCGCGCGGGAGATGGGCATCCCATGGTCGCTTGCCCGTGACAAATCGGGCACGAAACCGGGTAGAAGGACCATGGGGCCTGTTCCCGGGCAGCCGCCCGCCGATCGCCCTCGCGGAGGGTGATCGGCGGCTCTGCCGCCACCTGGAGCACCGGGCCCGCAGCGCTGTGATCGCAACCCGATACACGCCGTAGGTCCGATTTGCCTGCGAACCGGCAGTCGAGTACCCGCGGGCCGGGCAGCCCGTCCGCCGCCTGACTATGAGATGCCAGCCGATCGGGAGATGAGGAGGAGGCGTTGACACAGGAGGCCGGGCCCACCGCGCTGCGCTCGTCCCCGGTTCCCCTTCGGGGGCGGATGGGGCAGCTGCGCGACCGCGCGTCCGGGCGCCACTCGCCGCTGCGGCGGCTGGACTGGACGCTGCAGCTGTGTGTCGTGGCGCTGTCCGTGATCGGCGCGCTGCTGGTGTGGTCGGCGACCCGCCAGCGCCTCGGTGATGCCGGGGGAGATCCCCAGACGTTCCTCAAGCGGCACCTGCTGAACCTGGTCATCGGCCTCGCACTCGGCGCGGTGGCGACCGTCGTCGACTATCGGGTGTTGCGTGCCTATGCCCCGTTCGTCTACCTGGGGTCGCTCGTCGGGCTGGTCGCCGTCCTGGTGCTCGGGTCGACGATCAACGGTGCGCACTCGTGGATCGTGCTGCCTGCCGGCTTCCAGCTGCAGCCGTCCGAGTTCGCCAAGGTGGCACTGGTGGTCGGCGCGGCGATGATCCTCGGGGAGAAACACGAGGACCGCCACACCGGGATCCGGCGCAGCGCCCCCGGGCACGCCGACGTGCTGGTCGTGCTCGGCCTGACCGTGGTCCCGATCGGGTTGATCATGATGCAGCCGGACTTCGGCACGGTCATGGTGCTCGTGTTCACGATCCTCGGCATGCTCGCGGTCAGCGGTGCACCGCGGCGCTGGGTGCTCGGGCTGATCCTGTGCGGAGTGCTCTTCGGCGGCGCGATCCTGCAGTTCCACCTGCTCCAGCCGTATCAGGAGGCGCGGCTGACCTCGTTCGTCTCGGAGAACAAGGCCAGCTCCAGCACGGGCTACAACGTCTCCCAGGCGATGATCGCGATCGCGAACGGCGGCATCCACGGCCGCGGTCTGCTGCACGGCCAGCAGACCCAGGGTCAGTTCGTGCCCGAGCAGCAGACCGACTTCGTCTTCAGCGTCGCTGGGGAGGAGCTGGGCTACCTCGGGGCGGGCGGCGTGATCGTGCTGCTCGGGGTGGTGCTGTGGCGGGCGCTGTCGATCGGTTTCGCCTCCCAGGACTCGTTCGGCGCGCTCATCGCGACGGGGGTGGTCTGTTGGTTCACGTTCCAGTCCTTCGTGAACATCGGGATGTGCCTGGGAATCATGCCCGTCACCGGTCTGCCGCTGCCGTTCCTGTCGTACGGCGGCTCGTCGATGTTCGCGAACATGATCGCGGTGGGTCTGCTGCAGAATGTCCGCCTCCGCTCGCGATCGGATCCCTACTCCATGTGATCGGCTCTGTCGAGCCGTGATCGGAAGTGTGCGGCAGGATGGCGCGGGACAGCGCCACGCTCTGGCTGACTGTGGACAGGGGAGGGGTTGTGGATCGCCGGGGGAGCCCGGTCGGTCCGGTGCCGTAGGCTCGCGTGCATGTCCGGACAGTCGCTGTTCGCTCGCCTGGAGCCGCTGCTCCCGCGGGTGCGAAGGCCCGTGCAGTATGTCGGCGGCGAGGGGAACTCCATCGTCAAACCCTGGGAGTCGGCCACCGTCCGCTGGTGCCTGATGTATCCGGACGCCTACGAGGTCGGCCTGCCCAACCAGGGCCTGCAGATTCTGTACGAGATCCTCAACGAGCAGCCAGACGTGCTCGCCGAGCGGACCTACTCGGTCTGGCCGGACCTCGAGGCACTGCTGCGCGAGCACGACCTGCCCCAGTTCACCGTCGACGCGCACCGCGCCGTCGGTGACTTCGACCTGCTCGGCGTCAGCTTCTCCACCGAGCTCGGGTACACGAACCTGCTGACCGCGCTCGACCTTGCGGGCATCCCACTGCATGCCGAGCGGCGCCGCGAGACCGACCCGATCGTGGTCGCCGGTGGCCACGCCGCGTTCAACCCGGAGCCGATCGCCGCGTTCGTCGATGCGGTCGTGCTCGGCGACGGCGAGCAGGCGGTGCTCGGCATCAGCGACGTCGTACGGGCGTGGAAGGCCGAGGGCGCCCCGGGAGGCCGGGTGGAGCTGCTCGCCCGCCTGTCGCGGCGGCGCCTGGTCTACGTCCCGGCGTTCTTCGACGTCTCCTACCGCGCTGACGGCCGCATCGCCGCGGTCGCGGCGAACCGGGAGGACATCCCCGCGCGGCCGAGCAAGCACACGCTGTCCGATCTCGACTCCTGGCCGTACCCGAAGGCGCCGCTGGTCCCGCTGGCCGAAACGGTGCACGAGCGGATGAGCGTCGAGATCTTCCGGGGCTGTACCCGGGGCTGTCGCTTCTGCCAGGCCGGGATGATCACTCGTCCGGTCCGGGAGCGCAACATCGAGACCGTCGGCGCGATGGTCGACGCCGGGCTGCGGGCCACCGGGTTCAACGAGGTGGGCCTGCTGTCACTGTCCAGCGCCGACCACACCGAGATCGGCCGGATCGCGACGGGCCTCGCCGACCGGTATGCGGACAGCCGGGTCTCGCTGAGCCTGCCCTCCACCAGGGTGGACGCGTTCAACGTGACGCTGGCGAACGAGTTCTCCCGCAACGGCCGGCGCAGCGGGCTGACCTTCGCCCCCGAGGGCGGCTCCGAGCGGCTTCGCAAGGTCATTAACAAGATGGTCAGTGCCGAGGATCTCGTCCGCACCGTGAGCACCGCCTACGCCCACGGCTGGCGGCAGGTGAAGCTCTACTTCATGTGCGGCCTGCCCACCGAGACCGATGAGGACGTGCTGGAGATCGCGGATCTCGCCCGGCAGGTGATCCGTGCCGGTCGCGCGGCCAGCGGGCAGCGCGACATCCGCGCGACGGTGTCGATCGGCGGGTTCGTGCCCAAGCCGCACACGCCGTTCCAGTGGGCGGCCCAGGCCTCACATGAGCTGACCGATGCCCGGCTGAAGCTGCTGCGCGACACCGTGCGGGCCGACCGGGAGATCGCCCGCGCCGTCGGCTTCCGCTACCACGACGGCCGGCCCGGGATCATCGAGGGCCTGCTGGCGCGCGGCGACCGTCGGGTTGGCGCGGTGATCGAGCGCGTCTGGCGTGAGGGCGGTCGTTTCGACGGCTGGAACGAGCACTTCTCCTTTGACCGCTGGGAGTCGGCCTGCGCCGCCGAGCTCGGGCCCCTGGGCGTGTCGCTCGACTGGTACACCACCCGTGAGCGCGAGGAGCGGGAGGTGCTCCCCTGGGACCATCTCGATGCCGGCCTCGACCGTGACTGGCTGTGGGCGGACTGGCAGGAGGCCCTGCGGGAGAACGAGCTCGACGACTGCCGCTGGACGCCCTGCTACGACTGCGGGGTGTGTCCGACGATGGGCACCGACACCCAGATCGGCCCCACCGGCCGCTCGCTGCTGCCCGTGGTCGGCGTGTCCGCCGGCGTTCCGACCGGCGGCGCGATGGCGGGGGTCCCGAGTGCCGGTGCCGCCGTGTGCGGCGGTGCCGAGGCCGGGGCGGCGGTCGCTGCCGGGGACCCGGACTCCTCCACGGTGGTGGGCAGTGGCACGCCGGCCTGAGGGGCCGCCGCCCCCGCCGGTGGTGATGCGGGTGCGGGTGCGATTCGCGAAGCGCGGCCGGCTGCGGTTCCTCTCCCATCGGGACGTGGCCCGCACCTTCGAGCGCGGGCTTCGCCGGGCACAGGTGCCGATGGCGTACTCGGCCGGCTTCAGCCCCCATCCGCGGATCTCCTGGGTGGGGGCCGCGCCCACGGGGGCGGCCAGCGAGGCCGAGTATGTGGAGTTTGCGCTGGCGGTGGCCGTGGAGCCGGACTGGCTGCGGGCATCCCTGGACGCGGCCCTGCCCGCCGGGCTGGATGTGGTCGACGCCGTCGTGGCGACCAGTGGTGGGCTGGCCGAGCGGATCGACGCGTCGTCCTGGCGGGTGCGGCTGCCCACGGTCGCGCCGGCGGATCTGCGGGCCGCCGTGGCGGAGCTGCTGAGCCGTGATGAGGTCGAGGTCGAGCGGGCGACCAAGGACGGCCGGCGTCGGTTCGACGTGCGTGCGGCCGTGGTCTCGGCCGTTGGTCGTGCAGAGAACGACACATGTGCGATACTGGAGCTGGTCGCGCGGCACACGACGCCCGCTGTGCGACCAGACGACGTGCTGACCGCCCTGGACGTGGTAGCCGGTCTGCGCCCGTCGGCGCCTCCCGAGCCCACTCGGTTGGAACAGGGCCGGTTGCTCGGCGATGGCACGCTGGCGGATCCGCTGGCTCCGGACCGCAACGACGCTGGCCGGCTGGTGGGTCGCTCCTCAGCGTAAATGCAGGGCGTCGCAGGATTTCCCGGCGGTACCCCCGCCGGACCGAGACAGTGGCTTCTGCGCGGTCGCGACTGCACCTGCAGCGCGCCCGGGAGCCCGAGAGGCTTCTTAACCCGTGCCCGACGATGACCTGACCACCCAGACAGAGTTCGAACCCACCCGACCCGCGCCACGTCGCCGCCGGGCCGCCGGACGAGCCGCGGGTCCCCCCGTGGAGCCCCCCGCCGTGCAGAGCGACGCGGCCGAACCGGCATCCCCCACAGGGGGGTCCGACCCAACCCCCGCCGCCGATGGCGGGGCCGACGGCGCTGAGCCCGGCGCGGGTGCGACGGCCGAGCCACCGACCGCCACCCGGCGGCGCACTCGCGCCAGCACCAGCGGCACCACCACCCGGGCGCGGGCGAGCCGCGCGACCCGGGTGAAGGCCGTCGATGAGGAGGCCGACCAGCCCGCCACCGCGGCCGACTCCACCGCGGCTCCCTCGATAACGCCCGACCCCGCCGCGAGCCCGCAGGACGTTCCAGCCGCTGAGACCACGCCGCCGGCGCGGCGCACCCGCAGCCGCCGCGCGGTCCGTGAGGTCGCCGCGGCCGAAGTGCCGTCCGGGACCGGGGCCGGCACCGAGAGCGTCAGCGAAGCCGCTCCGCTGGCGCCGACCGATGGGTCGCCCTCGGCCGCCGCCGCGACAGCGCCGCCGCCAGCGGCGCCAGAGAGCACGGAGGAGCCGAAGACCCGGCGCACGCGAGCGCGCCGCGCCACCTCGGCTCCCGCCAGCCCCCCCGCGGCGCCCTCGGTCACCTCGGAGAACACCGCGGATGAGGGCGCGCGGGCGGACGCTCCGGCAAGCACCTCCGCGGCGGTCGCCATCACCTCCGAGCCGGCCATCACCTCCGAGCCGACCCCCACCGAGCCGACCCCCGCTGAGCCAGCGGCCCCGCGGTCCCGGACGCGGACGACCCGCCGTCGGGTAGCTACCACCGGAACGGTCGTGCCCGCGGTGTCCGCGCCGCCGGTCACCGGTACCGGGACAGCCACTGAGACCGACCCGGCCGCGCGGACCGGGGCGGCCGAGCTGGCCGAGTCGGTAACGGTAGTCGTCCGGGCCGAGACGCTGGAGACAGCGGAGACCGCTCCGGAGGACACGGAGGTCTCCACGGTGGCGCAGGCCGTGGTGGCGGAGCCCGCGGAGGCGGCGCCGCCAGCGCCTGACGCAACCGAGGCCGCAGGGCTGACTGATCAGGCCGAGCCGACGGCGCCGCCCGCACCGCCGCAGGATGCCGAGTCGGCTTCCACCCGCGCCCGCACGCGCAGCCGCCGGGCAACCGCCCCGACCTGGACGGGTGTCGTGGAGGAGGCGGCCGGGGAGCCGGTCACCCGGCAGTCGCGCCGTCGTCCTGTTGCCCTGGTCACCTTCCAGGCGCCGGAGCCGGCGGCCGAGCCACGCTGGCGGCGTGAGGTCGAGCGCGATCGGCCGACGGCCGAGACCCCCACGGTCGACGCCGCCGCGGAGGAACAGCCCGCCACCGCCGCGCCGGACGCGGACGCGGACGACCAGATCGACACGGACAAGACCACGCCCACCGCGCTCGCCGAGCCCGAGGACGAGGCCGAGCCCGAGGACGAGGCCGAGCCCGAGGACGAGGCCGACTTCGACGATGACGAGCAGGCGGGTGGTGCTGGGTCGACCCGCCGTCGCCGACGAGGTCGGCGCGGCCGCGGACGCGCCCGGGGCGACGAGGACGGCACAGATCTCGGTGACGAGAGCCTCTCCGGGGAGCCGGGGAGTGACGACACCGCCGAGGACGGGGCGTCCTGGGACGCCGCGGCCGACGCGGGCGCGGCGACCGCTGACGGCGACGAGATCACGGATCGCGACGACGACGGTGACGGCGACTCCGAGGACGATCGTGCCGGCGGATCCCGCCGCCGCCGTCGTCGCAGGCGGCGTACCGGTGGGGACGACTCCGTCGCCGTCGACGATCCGCCGAACACGGTTGTGCACGTGCGGGAGGTCCGTCGGGATGAGGACCAGGTCCGCGGCCTGAGCGGATCCACCCGGCTGGAGGCCAAGCGCCAGCGCCGCCGCGAGGGCCGGGACAGTGGCCGTCGCCGCCCGCCGATCGTCACCGAGGCCGAGTTCCTGGCCCGCCGGGAGGCGGTCGAGCGGCGGATGGTCGTGCGCCACGCCGGCGACCGGACCCAGATCGCCGTCCTCGAGGATGGTGTGCTCGTCGAGCACTTCGTCACTCGGGCGAGTTCCGCCTCCTACGCGGGCAACGTCTACCTCGGCCGGGTGCAGAACGTCCTGGCCAGCATGGAGGCGGCGTTCGTCGACATCGGCAAGGGCCGCAACGCGGTGCTGTACGCGGGCGAGGTCAACTACGACGCCTCCGGGCTCGACGGCCGTCCGCGCAAGATCGAACAGGTGCTCAAGTCGGGGCAGTCGGTCCTGGTCCAGGTGTCCAAGGACCCGATCGGGCACAAGGGCGCGCGGCTCACCAGCCAGATCAGCCTGCCCGGCCGTTACCTCGTGTACGTGCCCGACGGCCAGAACGCCGGCATCAGCCGCAAGCTGCCGGACACCGAGCGTGCCCGCCTCAAGAGCATCCTCAAGAAGATCACGCCCGAGGATGGTGGCGTGATCGTGCGTACCGCCGCCGAGGGGGCCAGCGAGGCGGAACTCGCCCGTGACGTGGAGCGCCTCGCCGCGCAGTGGGAGGACATCCAGCGCCGCTCCAAGAAGGCGTCCGCCCCCTCGCTGCTCTACGGGGAGCCGGACCTCGTCGTGCGGGTGATCCGCGACATCTTCAACGAGGACTTCACCGAGCTCGTCGTCCAGGGCTCGGGCGAGGCGCAGACGATCGAGGAGTACATCGACACCGTCGCCCCGGACCTGCGCCCGCGCATCCGCCGCTACACCGGCACCGGGGACGTCTTCACCGACTACCGGGTCGACGAGCAGCTCGCCAAGGCGCTGGACCGCAAGGTGTGGCTGCCCTCGGGCGGGTCGCTGGTCATCGACCGTACCGAGGCGATGACGGTGATCGACGTCAACACGGGCAAGTTCACCGGCAAGGGTGGCAACCTCGAGGAGACGGTCACCAAGAACAACCTCGAGGCGGCCGAGGAGATCGTCCGCCAGCTGCGGCTGCGTGACGTCGGCGGCATCATCGTGATCGACTTCATCGACATGGTGCTGGAGAGTAACCGGGAGTTGGTGCTGCGCCGTCTCACCGAGTGCCTCGGCCGGGACCGTACCCGCCATCAGGTGGCCGAGGTGACAAGCCTCGGTCTGGTCCAGATGACCCGCAAGCGGGTCGGCCAGGGCCTGCTGGAGGCCTACAGCGAGTCCTGCGTGCACTGCAACGGCCGTGGCGTGGTCATCCACCTGGGTGGTAGCGGTGCTCACAACGGGCAGGGCCAGCAGCAGGCAGCGGCCGGCGGCGGTGCTGAGCCGGCGGCCAGCGCCGGGTCGAGCCGTCGTTCCCGCGGGTCCAGCCGTGGTGTGGGCGGCCCTGCTCTGGTCGCTGCGTCGAGCCAGAACGGCGGCCCGTCAGCCCAGAGCCCGGCGGAGCCCGCGGCCGCTGGTGCCACACCTGTTGATTCCGTAGCCGCCGACGCCGCACCTGCTGGCGCTGTGGCTGCCGCCGGGGCGCGGACAGGCGCGGACGCGGCGGTCGGCACGGGCTCAGCCGCGGCACCCGCCGTCGAGGCCCTCGTCGCGACTACCTCGCAGGATCCGGCGGTCGGCTCCGTGAACGGCAACCATCACGGCGGGGATGCGGCGGCGGTTCTCGACGCGTCGCCGCCGGTCTATGCGAACTCCGATGATCCGGACAGCCTGGCCACCGCGGACAACGGCAGTGGCGCCGGCAAGCCGGCCCGGGGGCGGCGCCGCCGCGCGTCCCGGCCCGTGTCCAAGCCCGCCACCGAGACGCTGGAGCCCGTGCCGCCCGCGGCGACCGAGGACTCCGCGGGCTGACCCGCGCAGCTCACGCTGCCCTGGTGCCCGGTCGCAGTCGCGGCTGGACACCAGGGCAGTGATCTTTCCGGGTGACGGTGAGTGCTCCGGTCCTCAGCTCAGGGGACCTCAGCCGGCTCAGGCCGCGGTCGATCCCGCCGTGCTCTGAGCCGCGGGAGTGGCGCGCACGAACCCGCGGCCCGCGTCCTCCCGCAGGAGCACGTCCAGCGTGGCTCGGGAGCTGGAGAGCGCTGCCTCGACGGCCTGTCGTGCGCGCCCGGCGTCTCCCATCTGCAGGGCATAGGACGCAATGGTCAGTGACTGGACCAGATCATCCTGATCGGCCAGATCGCGGCTCATCCGCCCGGGCGCCTCCACCGCGGCGACCTGGGGCTGCGTGACCGTGTGGACCGACGGGGTGGACCGGCTGGCGGGGGAGTCCGGCGCCGGCCGAGCCGTCGCCGGAGCGCCCACGCCCCACGCGGCGGGATCCCGGCGGCGCAGCGCGATCCACCCCGCGGCCGCCGCGGTGCCCAGGAGCCAGCAGACGGCGGCCCAGGTGGGCAGACCGGTGACCGCCGCCAGTACGAGTCCGATGACGACGAGGACAGCGAGCGCTCCGGCGGCGGCCGGCACCGTGCCGGGCACGGAACCCTGGCGACGGGCGGCCGCGGCCGCGGGGCGGCAGGCGACGGCGAGCTCGGCGGCAGCCCCCGCCCCCGTGGCCCAGATCAGCAGCTGCCAGACCATGGTCGTCACCCCCGAACGGACGTTGTCTCCGGCCGCGAATCCGCGTTGTCGCGCAGACCGTTGCCAGGTGGACGATCCATGCTTCTCCCTACCCGGGAGGGTTCACCATGGCCCGTATGGGTCATCCGACGAAATGGCCCGTCCGCGGGGGACAGGTCGCAGATGGCGGTTCGCCGTCGCGGCCGCGGGGTCCCGGCCGTCATCCACCCGCGGATGACCTGTAAGGTGGAGGCCGCGTGTTCCTCCGGACTGGGTTTTGCCTGCCGGGGAGCCTGGCCCACCGGGGAGTAGTCTTCCGCCGCCGTGTGGGCGGTCGGTGGCCAGGCGCGCGACCAAAGCTCCGTGGGGGACGTGTCCCACGCGGTCACAGCGGTTCAACAACAGCAGGGAGATCTGGTGTACGCGGTCGTTGCCAGCGGCGGCAAGCAGCACAGGGTCGCCGTCGGCGATGTCGTCGACGTCGAGCTCCTTTCCGGAGAGCCGGGCGCGGCCGTGAACCTTCGGCCGCTCCTGGTCGTCGACGGCGACTCGGTCACCCACGCCGCGGACGCGCTTGAGTCCGTCGAGGTGACCGCCGAGGTGGTCGGCGTCGTCAAGGGTCCGAAGATCCGGATTCACAAGTTCAAGAACAAGACCGGCTACCACAAGCGTCAGGGCCACCGCCAGAAGTTGACGCGGCTCAAGGTGACCGGCATCGAGACCGGGAAGGCCTGACGGTATGGCGCACAAGAAGGGCGCGAGCTCCTCGCGCAACGGTCGGGATTCCAACGCGCAGCGCCTTGGCGTGAAGCGGTTCGGCGGTCAGTTCGTCAAGGCCGGCGAGATCATCGTTCGCCAGCGGGGCACGCACTTCCACCCGGGCGACCTGGTCGGCCGGGGTAAGGACGACACGCTGTTCGCGCTGTCCGCGGGGCACGTGCAGTTCGGGCACCGGCGTGGCCGCCGGGTCGTGAACATCGTCGCCGAAGCGGCGGCACCCGCCGCCTGACGGGCACGCACGCCGGGTGCAGCCGAGACCGCCGCGCAGGCGCAAGGCCCCGCACACGCCGGGCATCCCACCGCGCGCATCATCCCAACTGGGTGTGATGCGCGCGGTTTGGTGTCTGCCCAAGGTGGCAGACCGCCGGTGACCACGGCGGGGACGACCCCAGAAGGACGAACCTGACGGGGGAGAGAGAGGCGACGAGATGCCGAGCTTTGTCGACCGGGTCGTGCTGCACGCTGCGGCCGGGGACGGGGGCCACGGCTGCGCCTCCATCCATCGGGAGAAGTTCAAGCCACTGGGCGGTCCGGACGGCGGTGACGGTGGCCGCGGTGGCGACGTCCGCCTCGTCGTGGACCCGGGCGTGACGACCCTGCTCGACTTCCACTTCCATCCGCACCAGCGCGCCTCCCGGGGCCGGCCCGGGCAGGGCTCGAACCGGCACGGCGCCGACGGGGAGGATCTCATCCTGCCCGTGCCCGACGGCACCGTCGTGCGCACCGGGGACGGCGAGGAGATCACCGACCTCGTCGGGGTGGGCAGTGCGTACGTGTTGGCCCGAGGTGGCCGTGGTGGGCGCGGTAACGCCGCGCTGGCCTCCGCCCGCCGCAAGGCCCCCGGGTTCGCCGAGCTCGGTGAGCCCGGCGAGCAGCTCGACGCGATCCTCGAGCTCAAGACGGTCGCCGACGTGGCCCTCGTCGGCTTCCCCAGCGCGGGCAAGTCGTCGCTGGTGTCGGTGCTCAGCGCCGCCAAGCCCAAGATCGCGGACTATCCGTTCACCACCCTCGCGCCGAACCTCGGCGTCGCCCAGGCCGGTGATCATCCGCCCTACACCGTGGCGGACGTGCCCGGGCTGATCCCGGGCGCCAGCGAGGGCCGCGGCCTGGGTCTGGAGTTCCTGCGCCACATCGAGCGCTGCTCGCTGATCGTGCACGTGCTCGACTGCGCCACGCTCGAACCGGGCCGCGACCCGCTGACGGATCTCGACGTCATCGAGGCCGAGCTCGCCGCCTACTCCGCCGACCTGTCCGACCGGCCCCGCCTCGTCGTACTCAACAAGATCGACGTGCCGGACGCGGCGGAGCTCGCCGACCTGGTGGCGCCGGACCTGCGTGCGCGAGGTCTCGACGTGTTCGCGGTCAGCACCGCCACCCGGGCCGGGGTGCGGGCCCTGTCGCTGGCGCTCGCCGAACGGGTCGCCGAGCACCGGGCGGCGGCGCCGGCGCGGATCGCGACCAGGGTCGTCCTGCGCCCCCGGGCGGTGAACGAACCCGACTTCACCGTCTCGCCCCACGAGGACGGATTCCTGATCACCGGTGCGAAGCCCGAGCGCTGGGTCCGTCAGACCGACTTCTCCAACGACGAGGCCATCGGCTTCCTCGCCGACCGGCTGGCCCGGCTCGGCGTGGAGAAGGAGCTCGCCCGGCAGGGTGCGGTGGAAGGCGTCGAGGTCACGATTGGCCACGTCACCTTCGAGTGGGAGCCGACCCTCAGCGGCGGCGGCCTGACCGGCGCGGGCGGCCCCGCCGCGGGCGCGGAGTCGGAGGACGGCTTCGAGCTGGCCGGTGCCGGCACCGACGGCAGCACCATCCCGGGCAGCGGCGGTGGCCCGGGAGCACAGCCGCGGCCAGGCGTGGGTGCCCCGGAGGCACATCTCGGCCCGCGAGGTAGCGACGACCGGCTGCGGACCTCGGTCCGGCTGACCCGCGCCGAGCGGATGGCCCGTGCCCGTGCCCGCGGCGGCGATGCCCCCGAGGCACAGGAGGCCGGCGTGTCCGGCGGCCTGGCTGACCCGGACGCCTGAGCCCGAACCGCCGGACACAATGCCGGGCTCCCGCCCGGGACACCGGCCGCACGGACTTCGATTGACCGCAAGTGGACCTGGCACGGAGGGTGTAGGCGTGCGTGCGTTCGTGGCCGAGGCGCAGCGGGTCGTCGTGAAGGTCGGGTCGTCGTCGCTGACGACGGCGGCGGGCGGCCTGGACGTCGCGCGGCTGGACCGGCTGGTGGAGGCGTTGCTGCCGCGTGCCGGGCAGCTGGTGCTCGTCTCGTCGGGGGCGATCGCCGCCGGGCTCGCGCCGCTGGGTCTGTCGAAGCGGCCGCGGGATCTCGCCACCCAGCAGGCCGCGGCCAGTGTCGGGCAGAGTTCGCTCGTCCACAGCTACGCCACGGCGTTCGGGCGGGCCGGCTTCCGGGTCGGGCAGGTGCTGCTGACCGCGACCGACGTCATCCGCCGCACCCACTACCGCAACGCCCGGACCACCCTCGACCGGCTGCTCGAGCTCGGCGTCGTCCCGATCATCAACGAGAACGACGCGGTCGCCACCCAGGAGATCCGTTTCGGCGACAACGACCGGCTCGCCGCGATCGTCGCCCACCTCGTGTCGGCTGACCTGATGGTGCTGCTGTCCGACGTCGACGGCCTCTACGACGCCAACCCGCGCCTCGGCCCGGCGAACCTCGTGGCCGAGGTCCGTTCGGACGCCGACCTCGCCGGTCTCACCGCACGCGGTACCGGGACGGCCGGCGTCGGGGTCGGCGGCATGGCCACCAAGATCGACGCGGCGCGGATGGCGGCGTCCGGTGGCGTGAGTGCGATCATCACGTCGGCGGCGAACGCCGCGCCCGCGCTGCGCGGCGAGGACGTCGGCACGGTGTTCCACCCGACCGGTCCGCGGCGCGCATCCCGGCTGCTGTGGCTTGCCCACGCCACCGCGCCCGAGGGTCGGCTGCGCCTGGACGCGGGTGCGGTCGCCGCCGTCGTGCGGCGCCGGGCGTCCCTGCTGCCCGCCGGCATCATCGCCGTCGACGGCGACTTCGCCGCCGGCGACCCGGTGGACCTCGTCGATCCCGAGGGCCAGCCCGTCGCCCGTGGCCTCGTCGCCTTCGACGCCGCCGAGCTGCCCGTCATGCTCGGCCGCTCCACCACCGAACTCGCCGCCGAACTCGGCCCCTCCTACGAACGCGAGGTCATCCACCGCGACGACCTCGTCCTGCTCCTCCCCACCCGCTGACCAGGCGCTCAGCCAGAAAGACCCGCGGCCAGGCGTTCATCGAGGTGTCACGCAGGAGGTCTGCGGCGTGGATGGACGTGTAGTCAGGGCAGAACACCGAGTGCCCGCTTCGCCTTGACGACGGTGAAGGGGCGTCTGTCGACGGTGGCCGCACCGCCAGGTGAGGCGGCATGACCGGCGCTACCGAGCGCTCTCATACAACGGTCGTCTCGATCCGGCTGCCGGCGGATTCCTTGATGACGCGGATCTGGTGGGGGATGCGCTGGCGGAGCTCGGTGACGTGGCTGACGATGCCGACGAGCCGGCCGCCGGAACGCAGCTCGTCGAGCACCGCCATCACCTCGTCGAGGCTGTCCGCGTCGAGCGTGCCGAAACCCTCGTCGATGAACAGCGCGTCCAGGCGCCGCCCGCCGGCCTCGGCGGTGACGACGTCGGCAAGGCCGAGCGCCAGCGACAGCGCGGCCTGGAAGGTCTCGCCGCCGGACAGGGTGCGGGTGTGGCGGCGCCGACCGGTCCAGGCGTCCTCGACAAGCAGGCCCAGGCCGGCCCGGCGGCGGCGGTCGCGGCGCACCTCGGTGTCGTGGACGAGGGTGTAGCGGCCGGAGCTCATCGCGGCCAGGCGCCGGCTCGCCGCGGCGGCGACCTCCTCCAGCCGGGCGGCGAGCACGTAGCTGGACAGGGGCATGCCGGCGCTGTTGCCGCCGCGCCCCGCCGCGAGCTCGGCCAGGTGATGCAGTTCCTCGACCTCGGCGCGCAGAGGGAGCAGCGCGGCCAGGCCCTCGGCATGGGCGGCGCGCAGATCACCGAGCTCGGTCGCCCGCTGGCTGGCCCGTGCCTGGGCGGCGACCGCGCCCTCGTGGGCGGTGCGGGCGGCGACGGCCTCGGCCTCGTGCTCGGCGAGCGGCACCGGGGCATCGACGTCGACGGCGAGCTCGTCGTCGGTGAGGGCGGCGGAGACGGTGGCGAGTTCGTCGCGGTGGTCCCGGACCTCGGCGTCCCGGGCGCGTAGCCAGGTGGCGTCGCGACCGGCCGCGGCGGCGTCGTCCAGGTCGTCGAACCCGGCCTGACGGACGAGGTCGAGCGCGGTGAGCCCGGACCGGACATGGGCCTCGCGGGCCTGATCAGCGGCGAGCTCCGCACCGCGAGCGGCTTCGGCGTCGTCGGCCAGCGCGCGCATCGCGGCCAGCCGGTTGTCGAGCGCGTCGCCGTCGCGCAGGTCGTCGGGAAGCTCGGCGAGGCCGCGGGCGGCCCGGTCGCGCGCCTCGTCGGCGCGCCTGCGGGCCGAAGCCACCGAGGTGCGCAGCGCGGCGAGCCGGGCGGTGGCGTCCCGTTCCTCCTCCTGCGCGCCGCGCTGCGCGGTCTGGGCGGCGCCGAGATCGGCGGCGGCCGCGGTGGTCGTCGCGACGGCCGCGTCCAGGGCGTCGATGAACGCCGGCAGGTCGCCATCGGCCCGCTCCGCCGGACGGTTCAGGTCCAGCAGGAGGTCGACCGCGGGAGGCGGAGCGAGGTCGGACGTGCCGGTCAGGTCGGACGTGCCGGTCAGGTCGGACGTGCGGCTCAGTTCGGCGTGCAGGGTGCGGACGCGTTCCTCCAGGCGGCGGGCGGTGCCGAGGGCGTCCGCGGCCTCGGTGGCCAGGCGGTCCGCCTCCCGGGTGGCGGCGATCTCCTCGTCCCGGCTGATCGGGCGGGCGCGGACCTCGGCCGGGTCGGGATGGTCGAGCGCTCCGCAGACCGGGCAGGGCGTGTCGTCGACGAGGGCGGCGGCGAGCTCGGCGGTCATCGCGTCGATACGTTCCCGGCGGACGTTGTCGGCGTGGGCCCGGGCGGCGGTGGCCGTCTCGCGTGCGGTGGCGGCCGTGGCGACCGCGGCGTGGTGGGCTCCCGCGGCGGTGGCCAGCTCTCGGGCCCACCGTGCGCGTTCCGCCAGGGCTGGCAGGGCGGTGGCGGCATCCCGGGCGGCGCTCACGCGGGCGTCGGCGTCGTCGCGCAGGGCGGGCAGCTCGGTGCGCAGCCGCTGGTCGAGGGCGTCGGCCTCGCCGTGGTGGGTGGCGGCTTCCACGTCGGCGGCCTCGGCGTCGCGGGCGTCCTGGTCAGCGTCGGCGAGAGTGCGGATCAGCCCGTCCAGACGGCCGATCTCGACGTGGGCGTGCCGCGCGAGGGCGGTCAGGCGCGCGACCGCCTCCCCGGACGGCAGGTCCGCCAGGTCCGCCAGGTCCGCCAGGTCCGGCTCGGCGGGTAGGGCGGCCTGGTGGCGGGCGAGGGCGCGGCGGGCCACGTCGGCTGTCGCGCGGGTGTCGAGAGCAGTGGTGGTCAGGCGGCGCAGCTCGGTCAGCGCGGGGGTGACGACCGCGGCGCGGCGGGCGGCCTCGGCGGTGGCGGCGAGCTCGTCGATCCGCCTCTTGTCGGCCAGCAGGGCATCACGGCGGCCCACCAGCGCGCGATGGCGCTCGATGCGGGCGGCGAGCGTGCGGGCGGCCGCCAGGGCGGCCTCGGCAATGTCCAGCTCGACCCGGGTGGCGTCACGGCGCCGCTCGGCGTCCGCGGCCTCTCGCGCGGCGGCGGTGGCGAGCCCGGCTGCCCAGGCCGCGTCGTCCGGCGTGTCCTCGGTGGGTTCCGGGACGCCGGCGACCTGGGCGATGCGGGCCGCGACCCGGCCCAGGGCGGCGATCGCCTCGTCGAGGTCGCCGCGCCCGGCCTTGGCCCGGTCGTGCAGCCGCTGCTCGGTGAACTCGAAGCGGCTGACCCGGAACAGCCGCTTGAGCAGCTTCTCCCGGTCGTCGTGCTCGGCCTGCAGGAAGTCGGCGAAACGGCCCTGCGGCAGCATCACGACCTGGAAGAACTGGTCGTGCGTCATGCCGAGCAGCAGCCCGATCTCGTGCCCGACATCCTGAGGGCGGGACGCGATCGTCTCCCAGCCGCCGGCCGTGCCGTCGCGCTGTTCCCGGGCGATCTGCCGTTCCAGGACGGCGGTCGGATGCGAGCGGGCGGTGCCGCCGCCGCGCTTCGGCCGGTCCCAGGCGGGGCCGCGGGTGATCCGGTACCGGTCGGTGGACACGGTGAACTCGAGGCTCACCCACGGCGCCACCGACGCCCCGGCATGGTGCGAGCGCAGGTCGGGACCGCCGGCAAGCTTCCCGCGCAGGCCCGGGACCTCGCCGAACAGCGCGAAGCCGAGCGCGTCGAGCAGGGTCGTCTTGCCACCGCCGGTCTCCCCGCACAACAGCAGCAGACCGCCCCCGCCGACCGCGTCAAGGTCGACGTCGACCCGCCCGGGGAAGGCCCCGAACGCCTCCAGCGCCAGCCGGTGCGGGCGCATCAGGCGGCGTCCTCGGCGACGCGGGCCGCATCGAGGGCCTCGGCGAGCAGCACCCGTTCGCGATCGGACGGCGCCGTCCCCCGCACGTGCTCGACGAAGCCCAGGGCGATCTCCAGGTCGGTGCGCCCGCGGGTCCGTTCGCCGAAGGTGCGCCCGCCCGCCTCGGCGGCCCGCGGCTCATGCGTCAGGCGGAGCGCGAACGGGAAGCGGCGTTGCAGGGTCGCCATCGCGTCCAGGGGCCGGACGGGGTCGGTCAGGACCGCGGCGACGAAGTCCTGCTCGTGCGCGGTGTGGCTGGGTGAGCTCAGCAGCTCGGTGAGGGTGCCGCGCAGCACGGTGAGCCGGCGCGCGACCGGAACAGGCACGCTGCGGACGGCCCCGAGCCCGTCGTGGGTGAGCTCGACGAGCAGGGAGGTCTTGCGGTCGGACGCCTCGGAGAACGAGAACGCCATCGGTGACCCGCTGTACCGGATGGCCGGGGCGATCGCCTGCGGACGGTGCAGATGGCCCAGCGCCGTGTAGGTGACGCCGTCGAACAGGCTCGCCGGCACGTTGCCCAGGCCCCCGACGGAGATGTCCCGCTCGCTGTCACTGGCCGCGCCGCCGGTCACCCAGGCGTGCGCGAGGACGACGGCGCGCGCCCCCGGATGCGTGGCGAGATCCGCCCGTACCGCCCGCATCACCCGACCCATGGTCACAGTGGGTGACAGCCGTGAGGCCGCCGGGCTGGTCCCCTCCTCCGCCGTACCCGCCGTCTCCGGGTCATCGCCGTCCGGCTCGGCGAGCGCCGCGTGGGCGGTGGTGGGCTCCAGGTAGGGCACGGCATAGATCCGGACGGGGCCGTGGGCGTCGTCGAGGACGACGGGCCGCGCGACGGTCGCGGGGTCGGTGCGGATGCGGATGCGCGGGTCGAGCAGGCCGGACTTGTCGCCCAGTCGGCGGGCGGCGTCGTGATTGCCGCTGATCGCCACGACGTGGGCACCCGCGTCGCGCAGCCGGGAGAGGGCCTCGTCGAACAGTTCCAGCGCGCGCACCGGCGGGATCGCCCGGTCGTGGACGTCGCCGCAGACGAGCACCACGTCGACGGCCTCGGCGCGGACGACCTCGACGAGGTGGTCCACGAACGCCGCCTGGGCGCCGAGCAGGTCGTGGCCGTGCAGGCCACGGCCGAGATGCCAGTCGGAGGTGTGCAGGGCGAGCATGCGAGCACGGTAGGCAGGCGGCCCGGTGGGCTCGGCAACGGGGGTCGATCCCGTCCGTCCGAGTGACCGTCCGCCCGCGGGTCATGGCGGGTCATGGCGGGCCGGGACAACCAGATGGCAGGCACCTGGCCGATCGGGTCGGGGGAGTCCACGAGACGGCGCGGCGGGGGCGCGGCGCCGGTAGCCTCTGAAGGTGGTGGGTCGCGCCGCGGCGCCCGCACGTATGGAGGATCCCGAGATGAGCACCTCTGCGGAGGCTGTCCGAGACGTAGCGGTTCGCGCCAGGGCGGCGGCGGCCGCGCTGGCCCCGGCGACCCGCGCGGACAAGGACCGTGTTCTGCTCGCGATGGCCGACGCCCTGATCGGGCGGTCGGCGGAGCTGATCGCGGCCAACGCCGAGGACGTCGCCGCCGCCCGTGCGGCGGGGGTGGCCGGGGCGATGGTGGATCGGCTGACCCTGACCCCGGCCCGTCTGGAGGGCATGGCCGACGGGCTGCGCCAGGTCGCGGGGCTCGAGGATCCGGTCGGTGAGGTCGTGCGCGGGCGGGTGCTGCCCAACGGGATCCGGCTGAGCCAGCTGCGCGTCCCGCTCGGCGTCGTCGGGATCATCTACGAGGCCCGGCCGAACGTCACGGTCGACGCCGCCGGTCTGTGCCTCAAGAGCGGCAACGCGGTGCTGCTGCGCGGCAGCGCGTCGGCGGCGCACTCCAACGCCGCGCTCGTCGCCGTCCTGCGCGACACGGCCGCGGCCGGTGGCCTGCCGGCCGATGCCGTGCAGCTCGTCCCGGGGCTCGACCACGAGTCCGTCAAGCACCTGATGCGCCTGCGCGGGCTGGTCGACGTGCTCATCCCGCGCGGCGGTGCCGGTCTCATCCGGGCCGTGGTCGAGGAGTCGACGGTCCCGGTGATCGAGACGGGCGTCGGCAACTGCCACGTCTACGTCGACGCGGAGGCCGACCTCGACCAGGCGCTCGCGATCACGGTCAACGCGAAGGCGCAGCGGGTCTCGGTCTGCAACTCGGCGGAGACGCTGCTGGTCCACCGGGACGTGGCCGCGCAGTTCCTGCCCCGGGTGCTGGCCGGCCTGCGCGAGGCGGGGGTGACCGTGCACGGTGACGAGGCGGTGCGCGCCGTCGACCCGGCCGCCCTGCCCGCGACCGACGCTGACTGGGCGGCCGAGTACCTCTCCCTCGACATGGCCGTCCGCGTGGTGGACTCGCTCGACGACGCGGTGGCGCACATCCGCCGGTGGAGCAGCGGGCACACCGAGGCGATCGTGACCCGCTCGCTGCGGGCCTCCCAGCGGTTCATCTCCAGCTGCGACAGCGCGGCCGTGATGGTCAACGCGTCGACCCGCTTTACCGACGGTGAGCGGTTCGGGATGGGCGCCGAGATCGGCATCTCCACCCAGAAGCTGCACGCCCGCGGGCCGATGGGGCTGGCCGAGCTGACCTCCACCACCTGGGTGGGCGTCGGTGACGGCCACCTGGTGAGCTGACGGCGCCGCCTGCCGGCCTGTCGGCCTTCGGGGCACATGGTGGCTGACCTCCCCGATCCTCCTCGGTCCCGTTGGGGCCTCGGTCTGGAACCGAGGGGTCGGAAGGCGGTCACCTCGTCGGGGTGGGCGTGAGCCGGGGCGCCATCGGGTGCACGCGCCCGGCCCAACCCCGAAACGTGGGGGCGGTCGTTGGCACGCCTGCCCCCGCCCGGGCATCGGAGGTAGAACGTGACAATGGTTGCGGGCGACGCGTAGTGCCCCATCTGTGGCGTGTTGCTGGCACTATGGATGGTGCGATGCCCGACTGGGGACGGAAGGTGACGATGTCGCTTCAGGAACACGCCTTCGCCGACGTCGCTGACGCCCGGGAGCGCCTGCGCGCGACGGGCTACCTCGCGGACGAGGCCATCGCCACCACCGTCTTCCTCGCCGACCGGCTGCGCAAGCCGCTGCTCGTCGAGGGCCCGGCGGGTGTCGGCAAGACGGAGCTCGCGAAGGCGCTGGCGAGCGCCGTCGGTGCCGCGCTCATCCGGCTGCAGTGCTACGAGGGGCTTGACGAGGCCCGCGCCCTCTACGAGTGGAACTACCGCAAGCAGCTGCTGCGCATCCAGGCCGGCTCCGGCACGGACGGCACCGGCGGCGGTGCCGAGGGCTGGCAGCAGGCCCACGACGACATCTTCAGCGAGGAGTTCCTGCTCTCGCGCCCGCTGCTCACCGCGATCCGGCGCACCGAGCCGACGGTGCTGCTCGTCGACGAGACGGACAAGGCCGATGTCGAGGTCGAGGGCCTGCTGCTGGAGGTGCTCTCGGACTTCCAGGTGACGATTCCGGAGCTCGGCACGATCACCGCGCAGCGCCGCCCGTTCGTCATCCTCACCTCCAACGCCACCCGGGAGCTGTCCGAGGCGCTCAAGCGGCGCTGCCTCTACCTGCACCTCGACTACCCCACGGCCGAGCGGGAGAAGGAGATCGTGCTCGCCCGCGTGCCGGAGCTGCCGGAGCGCCTCGCGGAGTCGCTGGTGCGCATCGTGCGGGCGCTGCGCGCGATGGAGCTGAAGAAGGCGCCCTCCATCGCCGAGTCGATCGACTGGGCACAGACCGTGCTCGCGCTCGGCTTCGACACCCTGGACGAGCAGGCCGTCGCAACCACCCTCGGGGTGGTGCTCAAGCACGCGAGCGACCAGGCCCGCGCCATCGACCATCTCAAGCTCGCCGCGAACTGACGGCTACCAAGCGCTGACGCCAGGGGGCGCGGGCATGAACCTGCTGGACCGCACCGTCGACTTCACCGCCGCCCTGCGCCGCGCCGGTGTGCCGGTCAGCAGCGCCGAGACGGTGGACGCCGCCCGGGCCGTCGGCGTGCTCGGCTGGGCCGACCGGGAGGCCGTGCGGGAGGCGTTCGCGGCCACCCTGTGCAAGCGGCCGCTGTACCGGCCCGCCTTCGACACGCTGTTCGACCTGTACTTCCCACCGAGGATCGGGGATGGCGCGGCCGCCGACCCGCGGTCCGCCCCCGGCGACGAGATGGGCGACGGCCCGGCCGACGACGGCGCGCCGACGCCCCGCGACCTCACCCCCGACGAGCTGGACGCCCTGCGCCAGGCCCTGCGCGCCGACCTGCTCGACGCGTTGCGCGACGGTGACGACGAGTCGCTGCGCGCGCTGGCCCGCCAGGCCGTCGCGTCGTTCGGCGCGGGCGCCGGCAGCGCCGGGCGGTCGTGGTTCCTGTTCCGGGCGCTGCGGGCGATGGGCGCCGAGACGCTCGTCGCCGACCTGCTCACCGCGCTGCTCGGCGACTCCGCGCGGGGCGGCCTCGCCGAGCGGGTCGTCCGGCAGACGATCGCCGACCGCATCCGCGCGTTCGAGGACATGGTCGCCGCCGAGGTGCGCCGGCGGATGGCGGAGGAGCGCGGTCTCGACGCGGTCGAGCGCACGGCGGTGCCGCCGTTGGGTGACCAGGTCGAGTTCCTGCGGGCCTCCCACCGTGACCTCGTCGAGTTGCGACGGCAGGTCTATCCGCTCGCCCGCCGCCTCGCCACCCGGCTCACCGCGCGGCGCCGCCTCGGCCGCGCTGGCCGGCTGGACTTCCGGCGCACGGTGCGCGCGTCACTGGCGACGGGTGGCGTCCCCGTGGAGACGAAGCACCGTCCGCACAAGCCGCACAAGCCCGAGCTCGTCGTCCTGTGCGACGTCTCCGGGTCGGTGTCGTCGTTCGCGCACTTCACCCTCATGCTGACCCACGCGCTGCGCGAGCAGTTCGCGAAGGTCCGCGCGTTCGCGTTCATCGACACCACCGACGAGGTCACCCGTTACCTGCGCGGCGTCGACCTCGGCGACATGATGGCGCGCATCGCCGGCGAGGCGAACCTCGTCTGGCTGGACGGGCACAGCGACTACGGCCACGCCATCGAGGTCTTCGCCGAGCGCTACCCGGAGGCGGTGGGCCCGCGTACCTCCCTGCTCGTCCTCGGCGACGCCCGCAACAACTACCGGCCCACCTCGGCGCCGGTGTTCCGCCAGCTGTGCGCGCAGGCCCGCCACTCCTACTGGCTCAACCCCGAGCCGCGCGGCTACTGGGGTTCTGGCGACTCGGCGACCGATGTCTACGCCGACCTCGTCGACGAGATGGTCGAGTGCCGCAACGTCGAGCAGCTCCAGCAGTTCATCGAGCGCCTCCTGCCCTCCTGACCCGGGAACGGGCCGTCCGGGCGGCGGGGCACAGTAGAGATGGCGGGGAGGCGCGATGGGCTGGAGGTGGTGGGTCGGTGCTGGTGCTGCACGGGCTGCTCGGCCCGGACGGCCCGCTGGTGTGGGCCGAGGACTCGGCACGCTGGCCACCCGCGGGCGCGCCGGCCGGGCGGCACCCCTTCGCCGCGCGGGCGGTGGACCTGCGGCGCGTGCTCGGCGTGACGGACGCGGCTCGCCCTGCCCAGGTGTCGGTGCTGCTGCCCGGTGACGTGTCGGGTCCGCGCCCGTCCCCACTGCTGGCGGCCCGAGCGACCGACGGCTCCCCGGCGGGCGGCTCCCCGGCGGGTATCGCCGAAGCACGGGTGCTGGGCACCGGCCCGGCCATGGGCCTCGCGGCTCGGCGCTGGCGGGTGACCGCGCTCGCCCACGAGCCGACCGTCGGCGAAGCAGGCCGTGACGAGTCCGGCGTGGCGGGAAGCGGCACCGAGGGGCCGGGCTGGGCCGCGGACGCGTCCTTCCAGATGCTGGCGCTGATCAGGGACTTCGCAGATGCGCTGGTGGACGCTGGTCGTGTCCTGCCCGCGGCGCGGGCCGTACAGGGCGGTGCCCGCGCCCGGTGGACGGCGGTGCTGGTCGGCGCCGATGCCGCGCGTTTCGACGTCCTGTGCCGCGCACTGCCCCCCGCGCTGGTGGCCCGCGCGGTCGGGCGGTCGGACCGTGCCGCGCCGCCGGACGACGCCCTGCGGCAGGCCCTGGACGGCCTGGTCGACCGGATCGTGCGCCAGCGGCTGGCCGCGGCCGGTCGCGGAGACCTGCTGCCGACGTCCGCGTCCACGGGCCTCGCCGCCCGCTGGATCGGTGCGCTCGGCGCCGAACCGGTGGTGACGGGGCCCGCGGAGGAGGTGCGGGACCTCGTCGCGCGGGTCGACGAGTGGCGCGCCGGCGCGCACCGGGCGACGTCGGCGCGGGTGTGCCTGCGGCTGCACGAGCCTGCGGACGCAGCGGATCCCGAGGCGGCGTGGCAGGTGGAGTTCCTCCTGGCGCCGCTCGCCGACCAGAGCCTGATGGTGGGGGCTGACCAGGTCTGGGACGGGCGGGCCGATCATCTGGCGGTCTGGGTGGAGCATCCGGTGGACACGCTGCTCGCAGGGCTCGGCCGGGCCGTGTCCGCCTGGCCGCTCGTGCGGCGCGCGCTGCTCGAGACCCACCCCACCGGCCTCCGCCTCGACGTCGCCGAGGCGTACGACTTCCTGCGCGCGGCCGGCGCGCTGGAGCGGGTGGGGCTGGCCGTCCTGGTGCCGTCCTGGTGGCGCCGGCCGGCCCGGGTGGCGCTGAGCCTGCGGGCGCGCAGTGCGGAGCCGGTCGTCCCAGGGGTGCGGGACGCGGCCATGAGCCTCGATGAGCTGGTGGACTTCCGCTGGGACGTCTCGCTGGGCGGGGCCCGGCTGAGCCGCGCGGAGCTGACCGAGCTCGCCGCGGCGAAGATGCCGCTGGTTCGGGTCCGCGGGCGGTGGGCGCATGTCGATCCCGCGCTGCTCGCCGCCGGCCTGGCGCTGACCCGGCGGCAGGCCGACGAGCGTCTGACCGCACGGGACGTCCTCGGCCACGCCGGCCTGCTCCCGGACGTGGGGATCGGCCCGCCGCCGGACGAGCGACCGGGCGCCGACCTCGGCGACCTGGAGATCGAGGTCAGCGCCGACGGCTGGCTCGGCGGACTGCTCGCCGGCCCCGGTGGTTGGCCCGGTGGCGGCGAACCCGGCGGGGTCGACGAGCGGGTGGAGTTCGTCGATCCGCCCGTCGGGCTGGGCGTCACCCTGCGGCCCTACCAGCGCCGCGGGCTCGCGTGGCTGTCGTTCCTCGACCGTGTCGGCGTGGGGGCGCTGCTGGCCGATGACATGGGTCTGGGCAAGACGGTGCAGGTGCTGGCCCTGGAGCTGCTCGCCCGCGCCGAGGGGCGACGGGCACCGACCCTGATCGTGTGCCCCACGTCCGTCGTCGGCCACTGGGAGCGGGAGGCCGCCCGCACCGCGCCCGACCTGCGCCGGCACGTCCACCACGCCCCCGGGAGGGCCGGTGGCGCCGCGTTCGCCGAGGTGGCGGCCGCCGCGGACCTGGTGATCACCACCTACGCGGTGGTGCGCCGGGATGCGACGACGCTCGGCGCGCTGGCCTGGGACCGGATCGTGCTCGACGAGGCGCAGCAGATCAAGAACAGCGGCACCCAGGTGGCGCGGGCCGTGCGCGGGCTGCCGGCCCGCCACCGCGTCGCGCTGACCGGAACCCCGGTCGAGAACCGACTCGGCGATCTGTGGTCGATCATGCACGTGCTCAACCCGGGGCTGCTGGGCGGTGCGTCGGTCTTCCGGGCCCGGTACGCCGTCCCGATCGAGCGGTACGAGGACGCCGACGCGGCCGCCAGGCTCCGCCGGCGGGTCCGCCCGGTCCTGCTGCGGCGGGTGAAGACCGATCCGGCGGTGCTCGCCGACCTGCCGGAGAAACTGGAGTTCCGCGACCTGTGCGTGCTCACCCCCGAGCAGGCGTCGCTGTACCGGGCCGTCGTCGACGACATGCTCGAGCGGCTCGCCGACACCTCGCCGGCCCGCCGCAAGGGCGCCATCCTCGCCGCGATGACCCGGCTCAAGCAGGTCTGCAACCATCCGGCGCACCTGCTGGACGACGGCTCGCCGCTGGCCGGCCGCTCCGGCAAGCTGGCTCGGCTGGAGGAACTGCTGACGCGGATCACGGCCGACGGGGAACGTGCACTGTGTTTCACCCAGTACGCCCGGTACGGGACGATGCTCGCGCCCTACCTCGCCGAGCGGTTCGGCGTCGAGGTGCCCTTCCTGCACGGCGGCGTCCCGCGGGCCAGCCGGGACGCCATGGTCGAGCGTTTCCAGCGCGGGAACGGAGCCGGGATCTTCCTGCTCTCCCTGCGGGCTGGCGGGACCGGGTTGAACCTCACCGCCGCGAACCATGTGATCCACATCGACCGATGGTGGAACCCGGCGGCCGAGTCGCAGGCCACGGACCGGGCGCACCGGATCGGGCAGCGCCGCGGCGTTCAGGTCCGCACGCTGGTCTGCATGGGCACCCTCGAGGAGCGGATCGACCGGATGCTCGCGGACAAGACGGCGCTGGCGCGCAGCATGATCGTCGGCGGGGAGTCCTGGCTGGCGGGACTGTCCACGGGCCAGCTGCGGGACCTGTGCACCCTGGACGGCGAGCACTCCTCGGACAGCGAGCACTCCTCGGACAGCCAGCACCCCTCGGCCAGCGAGCACTCCTCGGCCAGCGGCCACTCCCTGGACGGGACGTGATGGCGGCGCGCGGCGCGGGTGCCGGACCGTCCGGATCGTCTGGGCAGGCCGTTGCGCTCGGTGCGGCGTCGGCGCGCACTGCCTGGTCACGGCGGTTTCTGGCGCTGATCGAGGAGCTCGGCATGACGGGCGCGGTGCGCGACGGCCGCCGGCTGGTGCGGGCGGGCGCAGTGACCAGCGTGCGCCGGGCGGGAAACCTGGTCGTCGCGATGGTGCGGGACGCCGACGACGCGGTGTACGTGGACGCGGCGCACGGGGATTCGGTCCACAAGGCGCGGCTGGCGTTCGGGACGTTCAGCGGCGGGCAGTGGGCACGGGTCGAACGGGCCCTGGCCGCACGGGCCGGCTTCGCCGCGTCACTGCTGGCCGGCGCGGTGCCGCCGGAGATCGACCGGGTCTTCGCCGCGCTCGGCCTTTCCCCCCTGCCGACCGGCGCCGACGACCTCGCCATGGACTGCTCCTGCCGAGACTGGCGGCGGCCCTGCGCGCATCTCGCCGCCGCCTGCCACGCGCTCGCCGAGCACCTCGACCGTGACCCGTTCGAGGTGCTGGCACTGCGCGGCCGCGAACGCGACGTCCTGCTCGACGGCCTGCGCACCTACCGTGGCGTCCCCGTCCCAGCCCCCGACCCCGTCCCCGACGGCAGCACCCTGGTCGACGGCAGGCCGGACCGGAACCCGGACGGCGGCGCCAGCCCGAGCTCGGCAGCAGGCCCTGACCGGACGCCCGCGCCGCCGACCGACACCATCGCTTTCTGGTCCAGCCCCACCAGGCTCCCCGGCGCCACCGGCTCCGAGACGCCGGACACCGGCGGGGCACAGGACGAGGACACCCGGCCGGACGCGATCCTCGACCGGTGCGGGCCGTTGATCGTCGACGCGTCGGGCGACCTGAGGGACGCGCTGAGGCCGGTGTACGGCGCGTTCACGCGCGTTCCGCGCGGCGCTCACCCGAACGGCCGCCACCCATAGGATCGAGTTGTGACCTTCCGTGCCGGTGGGCTGGGGAAGTGCCGGTGGTGGTGCGGGCGGGGGGCCGGTCAGGCGCCGACCAGGGCGGCGTCGACGATCGTCTGGGCCTCGGCGATGACCTCGTCGAGATGCTCGGGGCCGCGGAAGCTCTCCGCGTAGATCTTGTAGACGTCCTCGGTGCCGGACGGGCGAGCGGCGAACCAGGCGTCGCCGGTGACGACCTTCACCCCGCCGATCGCCGCACCGTTGCCGAGGGCGTGCGACAGGGCCGCGGTGACGGGCGCGCCGGCGAGTGTGGTCGCCTCCAGGCTCGCCGGGGTCAGCGCGGCCAGCACCTTCTTCTGCGCGGGTGTCGCCGGCGCGTCGACCCGGCGGTAGGCCGGCGCGCCGTGCCGCTCGGTCAGCTCCTGGTAGAGCCGGCCGGGGTCTCGACCGGTGACGGCCGTCATCTCGGCGGCGAGCAGGCAGGCGATGAGACCGTCCTTGTCGGTCGTCCACACCTCGCCGCCGCGCCGCAGGAACGACGCGCCGGCGCTCTCCTCGCCACCGAACCCGAGCGAGCCGTCGGCGAGCCCCTCGACGAACCACTTGAAGCCCACCGGAACCTCGACGACACCACGCCCAAGGCCCGCGCCGACCCGGTCGATCATGCTGGAGCTCACCAGGGTCTTGCCGATCGCCGTCCCGGCGGGCCAGCCGGCACGGTGGCCGAAGAGGTACTCGATCGCCGCGGACAGGAAGTGGTTCGGGTTGAGTAGCCCGGCATCCGGGGTGACCACGCCGTGGCGGTCGGCGTCGGCGTCGTTGGCGAGGGCGACATCGAACGAGCCGGCGAGGCGCAGCAGCGATGCCATCGCGTACGGGGAGGACGGATCCATCCGGATCTTCCCGTCCCAGTCGGTCGTCATGAAGCCGAAGGTGGGGTCGACGGTGGTGTTCACCACGTCGAGGTCGAGCTTGTACCGCTCGGCGAGGGCCTGCCAGTAGACCAGGCTCGCGCCGCCGAGGGGATCGACGCCGATGCGCACGCCCGCGCCGCGGATGACCTCGAGATCGACCACGTCGGAGAGGTCGTCGACGTAGGCGCCGAGGTAGTCGTGCACGGTGGCGGCGGCCCGCGCCTGCGCGAGCGGGACGCGGGCGACGCCGGAGAGCCTGGCCGTCAGCAGCGCGTTCGCCCGGTCCTGGATGACCCGGGTGACGGCGGTGTCGGCGGGGCCGCCATGCGTCGGGTTGTACTTGAAGCCGCCGTCGGCCGGCGGGTTGTGCGAGGGGGTGACGACGATGCCGTCCGCGAGGCCTCGACCCGCCGCCGGCCCGGCCGCCGGGGACCGGGTGCGCCCGCGATTGTGCGCGAGGATGGCATGGGAGATCACTGGCGTCGGTGTGGCCTCGCCGTGCGGCGCGATCCGCACGGCGACGCCGTTGGCGGCCAGCACCTCCAGCGCGCTGGCCAGCGCCGGCGCCGAGAGGGCGTGGGTGTCGACGCCGATGAACAGCGGACCGTCAATCCCAGCGGACGCCCGGTAGTCGCAGATCGCCTGGGCGGTCGCGAGGATGTGGTCGGCATTGAACGAGCCGCGCAGCGCCGAACCGCGATGGCCCGAGGTGCCGAACGACACCCGCTGCGCGGGATCGGCCGGGTCGGGATGAACATCGTGATAGGCGGCGAGCAGCGCGCCGACGTCGATGAGGTCCTCGGGAGCGGCGGGCTTGCCCGCGCGCGGACTGGTCGGCATGGGCGGCGCCTCCTCACGGTGGGACGGGCTGGCCGGCGGCCTGCCCGTCAGCCTAGCCGGATCGCGCTCCCGGCGATCGCGCCCTCCACAGGCACTGGTCTGTCCACAGACCGTTGCGGCCAGGCGCCCGCGGTGGGCGCCGTTGTGGGACATCTCCCGTCCGGCGGGGCGTCGCGGGCGTGTGCGGGTCGAACGGGGTTAGGGTCCCACCGTGCGACTCGGCGTGATGGGCGGGACCTTCGATCCCGTCCACAACGGGCATCTCGTCGCCGCGAGCGAGGTCGCGTCGCTGTTCGACCTCGACACGGTGGTGTTCGTGCCGAGCGGCCAACCCTGGCAGAAGGCCGACCGGGTCGTCTCCGCCGCGGAGGACCGCTACCTCATGACCTTCCTCGCCACCGCGGAGAACCCGCAGTTCACCGTGAGCCGCCTCGAGATCGACCGGGACGGCGCCACCTACACGATCGAGACCCTGCGTACGCTGCGCGACCAGCGGCCGGACGACGAGTTGTTCTTCATCACCGGAGCCGACGCGCTCGCTCAGATCTTCACCTGGCGTGATCATCAGGAGCTGTTCACGCTGGCCCACTTCGTCGGCGTCAGTCGGCCCGGATACCACCTCAGCCTCGACGGTGCCCTGCCCGCCGACACCGTGAGCCTCCTGGAGGTGCCGGCGCTCGCGATCTCGTCCTCGGACATCCGCGCACGGGTCAGCAGGGGTGCGCCGATCTGGTACCTCACCCCGGACGGTGTCGTGCGCTACATCGCCAAGCGGGGCCTCTACCAGGGGCCGGCGGCGGCGCTCCGGTCCGATCGGGCCCTGTCCGGCGAGCGGGGCGACGCGGCGCCCCGGGGTCGGTGAGATACCCGGTCCAGCAGCCGTGAGGTGCGGTGATGGCCCGGTTTTCAGGGCATCGCCGATGTGATGGGTGCCCTGTCCGGGCGCGGATGTGTCACGCTGGACCCAGCGACCCGGAGCCCCGGGCGCGCGCGGCCCGGCCGGCCATGGTCGTACCGCGGACGTCACCACCCTGGAGACCCTGAGCGTGACCGCTTCCCCGCGAGCCGTCGACCTCGCCCTCGCCGCCGCGCAGGCCGCCGCCGACAAGCTCGGCCACGACCTGCTGGTTCTCGACGTGAGCGAGCGGCTGGCCATCACCGACTGCTTCGTCCTCGCCTCCGCGGCGAACGAGCGGCAGGTCAAGGGCATCGTCGACGAGATCGAGGAGAAGCTGCGCCAGCTCGGAGCCAAGCCGGTGCGGCGCGAGGGGGAGCGGGAGTGCCGCTGGGTCCTGCTCGACTTCGTCGATGTCGTCGTGCACGTCCAGCGCGATGAGGAACGCGTCTTCTACGCCCTCGAACGGCTGTGGAAGGACTGCCCGGTGATCCCGTTCACGGATGCCGCGGTCGGCGTCGGAGCCGCGGCCGCTAGCGGGGCGCCCGGTGCCTCCGGGGCCGGCGAACCCCACAGCGGCGGCTCGGCGGCCGCCCGGTGAGGCTGCTTCTGTGGCGCCACGGTCGCACCACATGGAACGACGTCGGCCGTTTCCAGGGGCACGCCGACCCGCCGCTCGACGAGACCGGCCGGGCCCAGGTCGCCGCCGTCGCCCCGCTGATCAGCGGGCTGAGGCCCGACGCGGTCGTCTCCTCCGATCTGGAGCGCTGTCGTCAGACGGCGGCCGGCCTGAAGCTGCCGTTCCGAACCGATCCGCGGCTGCGGGAGATCGATCTCGGCCTGTGGTCCGGCCTGACCGGTGCGGAGGCCGCCGCCCGGTTCCCCGAGGAGGACCGCGCCTGGCGCTCCGGTGTCGACGTGCCCCGCGGGGGCGGCGAGACCTACCTTGACGTCGCTCGCCGCGCCGGCGAGGTGTTCGACGAGGTGCGCGCGGAGCTGGCGTCGCCGGATCCGGACCGGCTCGTCGTGTTCGTGCTGCACGGAGGCACCGCCCGCGCGCTCATCGGGCGGGTGCTGGGTATCCCGCCGCAGCTGTGGTGGCACTTCGGGCCGTTGGCGAACTGCCGCTGGTCCCTGCTGCGCCTGGCCGAGGGCGGGTTCCGGCTCGCCGAGCACAACGCGGGGCCGCTGCTGGCTGGTAAGGTCGGCAGTGCCGGATCGGGTCTGTCCCAGGCCCTCCTGCCCAGTCAGGGGGCTCCGACGGAGTCCGATACGGAACCTGTACACTTGCCGAAGTAGCCCGCCGGGTACCGAGGTTCAGGTGCGGGAGGGCAACACACCGAGGTCTCCTCGGATCTGATATAAAAGAAGAGCACGAGCAGTTGGGGCTGTGGCGCAGTCTGGTAGCGCATCACACTGGCAGTGTGAGGGTCAGGGGTTCGAATCCCCTCAGCTCCACGTTACTCTGGGGATTTATGCCCAGGTGTTGCTTGGGTTTTTTCGTAACGTAATGCTGGCCGGGGGGCCGAGCCCCCCACGGGACCTGAGTCGGTGAATGGCTCAGGTCCTTTTGGTATGTGTGGGTGGTGGTGCGGCTGGCGGCCATCCGGCTTCTGCTTCTTCAGCTCTCCTTCAGAGCGGCGAGGATGTCAATGCTGTTGCCTCGCAGACCCCCGGACCCCGGGCCCCGTCCAGTGCGGGGCGGTGGGAGGCGATGTTCGCACGCCGCGGATCGGCCTTGGCAGCCGACCAGATGCCGACCAGGCTTGACTGGCGCCTGCAGATGATGTTGGCCTGAGCGGTGGCGATGTCGACCGGCGTCACCGTGGCGCGATGTGGGGCATCGACCGGTGGCCTCAGCTCCAGGTGAAGTATGTAACGCGGTTGCTGAACGTGACGCCGAAGGTGCCGCCGCTGTTCGGTGAGATGCTTCCGCGCGGCCCGGTGAAGTTGGGATTCGTCCAGACATTGGCAGTGAGGTGCCGGTCGTAGTTCCAGGCTGATTGCGAGTTGTCGGCGACGATCTCGCCCTGACCCGCGCCGGGGGTGGCGAAGCGATTGTCATAGAGGTTGAGGTCCGACCAGAAGAAGCCAGCCTGGCTGCCGAGGAAGCCGCCGAGATGCCACAGGCAGAAGTCGCCGTCGCCGTTGCTGTAGAGGTGGCATGAGCCGTCGTCGACATGCCGTGTGCCGACAAAATTATTACCCAGGATGGTGTGCGTCCAGGAGGCCGCGCGAGGCGTGTCGACGCCGAACAGCGATGAAATATCTCGCTCGCGAGTTGTCAGCCGGCTCGATGACGCACCTACGGAACCAGGCGTGCTATATCCCCGCGCGTCAGCTGAAGTGGTCGGGCGCTCTCGTGGCTGCCGATACGGAATCCAGCTCGTGGTGTGCGGTTTCGGGCTCGCTGGGTATACGGAACCAGAGTTGCCGTCGTCCGAGGTCGGAGAGCGCCGCGAAGATTCGGTCGCGCGGTGCCCCGATATCGCCGGAGATGGATGGAGGTCAGAATCCGGAGGCGCGGGAGTAGAGGAGGGTGTTGGGGGAGCCGTCGCCGGTGTTGGTGAGGGTTCCGGTGGTGGAGGCGTCGACGATGGCGTCGCGGACACGGCCGGGGCCGGCGTTCGGGTGGTGCTGGAGATAGAGGGCGGCGACGCCGGTGACGAACGGGGTGGCCATGGACGTGCCGGTGTCCTTCTGGGTGGCGGCGTCCGAGGTGTTCCAGTCCGAGGTGATGTCGGTGCCGGGGGCGAAGATGTCGACGCAGCGGCCGAAGTTGGAGTAGTTGGTGTCGCGGCTGTCGCTGGCGTTGGTCGCGCCCACGGTGATGGCGGCGGGAACCCGGCCGGGTGAGCCGGCGCAGGCGTCGCCGTTCTCGTTGCCCGCGGCGACCGAGTAGGTCACGCCGGAGCTGATCGACTGGCGGACGGCCTTGTCCAGGGCGCGGGAGGCGCCGGCGCCGAGGCTCAGGTTGGCCACGGAGGGGCCCGCGTGGTCCGCGGTCGCCCAGTCGATGCCGGAGATGACGCCGCTGATCGTGCCGAAGCCGTCGCAGTCGAGGACCCGCACGGAGACCAGGCGCACCGACTTGGCGACGCCATACGTCGAGCCGCCCACGATGCCGGCGACGTGGGTGCCGTGGCCGAAGCAGTCGTCGGTGCCGTGGCCGTCGTCGATGGCGGAGAAACCGCCGCGGGCGCGGCCGCCGAAGTCCTGGTGCGTGGTGCGGATGCCGGAGTCGATGATGTAGGCGGTGACGTTGCTGCCTGTGGAGGCGTACGTGTAGGTCTGGCTCGGCTGCAGGCGGCGCTGGTCGATGCGGTCCAGGCCCCAGTCGGCCGGCTTCTGATTGACGGCGTTCGCATGCACCACCGCGTCGGGTTCGACGAACTCGACGTCCGGGTCCGACTGCACGGTCGATAGCTGGGCGGCGGTGAGCTGCGCCGTGTACCCGCTGAGGGCGTGGTTGAACTCCCTGGCGACGCGAATGCCGCGGGACCGGGCGCGGGTGGTCGCGGCCGACGAGCCGTACACCGGCGGTGGTGACTTCAGCACCACGATGTACTGCCCGGTGACGTCCGCGGGGGCGGCGTGGACGGCGCCCGCGGTGGTCAGCTGCGTCAGGGCGGCGCAGACGAGGAGTCCGCAGCCGGCCGCGGCGCGGGTGAGCGACGTTCGTCTCATGGATGGCTTCCTCTGTGAGCGGTCAGGTGAAGATCGTGGACGACACGGAGTTGCGCATCGTTGGACCGGCGCAGCCGCTCGAGCGCGGGCCGGTGCGCGGCGATGTCCGCACGCTGTAGGTCCGCCTCAGCGGCCGACCAGACGCCCACCAGGTTTGTCTGCCGTTTGCAGGCGATGTCGTCGCGCGCGGTGGCGATCTCGGACGATGACACCGGCCCGCGGCGGAAGCGCGGGTCGGCGGCGGCCGCCAGGGGAGTGGGGTAGTGGTGGCCGCGACCGCGCATGCAGTCCGACCAGGAACGCAGCACCGCCCGTACCCGCGGGTCCGCCTCGGAGCGCAGGTAGCTCTGCTGACCGAGCCGCTGCGCGAGGTAGGGGTCCACGTCGTCGAGCACGCCGTCGTTCAGGTGGCGTTTCGTCTCGCCGGTGCAGCCGTCCGGGGGTACCGTCCGGCCCGCGATGACGCGGCGGCCACGGCCGGTCAGGACCTCCAGGGCCCGGGGATCGTCGGGCGCGGTCGGCCGGGTGTTGACCGGCGGCGGCTGCGGTGAGAGGCGGTAGCCGGCCGTCGCGGCCAGGGCGAGGTCGGTGATGCCGTACCGGCGTTCGTCCCAGGTTCGTGGTTCGGGGGCCGCGGGGGGCTCCGGGGGAGGCGTGAGGCCGAACCGTCGTGCGCACTCGTTGAGCAGCACCCGGTAGGCACGCGCGACGAGGACGGTGTCGGCCGGGCTCAGCAGGTAGCGGTCCAGGGGAAGGGTGAGGCGGGAGGCGTCGACGATGATCGGCGGGCTCGCCGCGGCGTCGAGTCCGGCCGATCCTCGCGCGGCGCCGCAGCCGGTTCCGAGAAGCGCGAGAACGGCCAGGGCCGTCGCCAGGGTCCAGCGTGTCCGCCGCCGTGGGCGCATCGCGTCCGGGTTCCTTTCCGTTCCGGGTGTGGTGAGGACAGGGCCCCGCCTGCGGGAGCGGGGCCCTGCGCTGCCGGTCCGTTGCCGCGGAATACGACGACGGACCGGCAGGGCGTGCTGTGTTCGCCGTTCGACGTGCGGTGAACGGGTCAGCGTCTACCGGTCACGTCAGATCCAGCGGAAGGACTCGACGTTGTTGATGAACGGGACCACGAAGTTGCCGCCGCTGTTCGGCGAGATGATCCCGGCCGTTCCGGTGTTGTTGATGCCGGTCCAGACCTGGGCGGTCAGGTGCCGGTCGTAGTTCCAGGCCGACTCCGAGTTGTTGCCGACGATCTGGCCCTGGCCCGCTCCGGGCGTGATGAAGCGGTTGTCGTTCAGGTTGCTGTCCGCCCAGAAGAAGTCGGCGCGGCTGCCGACGAAGTTGCGCAGGTACCACAGACAGAGATCGCCGTCGCCGTTGCTGTAGACGTTGCAGGTGCCGTCGAGGTGCTTGGCGCTGACCCCGGGGGTGTTGCGGTCGCCGTGCGTGGACGAGGCGCTCGACGCGCCCGCGACCGGCGCGGGGCTCGGCGCTCCGGAGCCGGCCGAGGTGGCCGCCGTGCCCCCCGCGTCGGCGCTCGCCGGCTGTCCCACGGCCACGATGCCGGCCAGGGCCATACCGCCGATGGCGACAGCCGTTCCGCGGCGCAGTACCGTCCTGTTCATGCGTTTTCTCCTTGGAATACCGGAAAACTGATTGGTGCCGCTGGTGCGGCGGCGGTCCATGGCCTGGCCACCGGTCCGGACGAGTCCCTGAAATCTTTTCCTGTGGCCCGCGGGCTGGGGGATGATTATTGTTGCGGTGGCCTGGGCGGCGCCGAAAAGCGGCGTCTCTCGCACCCGGAGTTCCTGGATCCGGTGTTGGGATCGGCCGAATTCCGTTACCTGTCAGGTTGGCCCCGGGGTGCGCGACAAAAGTATTGCCCGGAGGTGGGCCGCGTCCAGCAGGACGCCCTGAAGCGTGTCGACCTGCAATGGCGGCGGAATGTCCCGGTCGTTCGCTCTCATCCGACTCGGCGAAAACGTGCGTATCGGCCGATGGTGCGGTCCTCGGCGCGGCCGGCGCACACCCGGTTCTGCTCGGTGGCACAGGCGTCGATGGCATTCCGGAATGACTTTCCGGTGCTGTCGTGGGACTACATGGAGACCGATTGCGGCGGGGTCCTCGCTTGCCGCCGCGGGCAGCTCAGGGCCGTTTGACAAATAGCCGACACCGATCCGGGGGAACCCGGGCTCGGCTGTGGGGGAGGACGGGTGCCGGCGGTCAGCCGGTGATCTCGGCCTCGAAGGCGACGTCCTCGACGAACCGCGCGACCGCGCGGATGTGGCGACGTGCGGCCTGCTCCGCCGCGTCGGGCGCCTCGCCCGCGATGGCATCGAGGATCGCCGCCTGGCCGCGTAGCACGTCGTCGCCGAGCGCGCCGGGCGGCAGCGGCACCGAACGCGTGGCCAGCACGATCTGGTCCTGAAGCCGGGCCAGGTCCTCGGCCAGGCGCGGATTGCGGGCGCCGACCCGGATCAGGCGGTGGAACTCGAAGGCGGAGGCGATACGGCCCTCCTGATCGGCCTGGCGGATCGCGTCGCCGTGCTTGGCGAGGACGGCGCGCAGGGCGTCCCGCTCGACCGGCGTCATGCGGGTGGCGGCGAGGCGCGCCGCCATGCCGTCGAGCGCTTCCCGCATCTCACAGAGATCCCGCAGATCGTCGCGGCTGCCGTCGAACACGACCGCGCCGCGGCGGGCCCGGGTCCTGGCGAGCCCCGAGCGCTCGAGCGCGTACACGGCGTCCCGCACGGGCGTGCGGCTCACCCCGAGACGCCGGGCAAGCGCCGGGATGCTCAGGCGGGAGCCGGGAGCCGGGAGGCAGGTCGCCGGCGAGGATGGCGTCCCGCAGCTGGAGCTCCACCTGCGGCGATCGCCTCGATGTCCTCGGCCGTGTCGATCCGCTCGCACAGGATGGCGAACTCGTCGCCGGACAGCCGGCCGACCACGTCTCCCGGGCGCACGGCATGCTCCAGCCGGGTGGCGATCAGCCGCAGCAGCTGGTCACCCGCCTGATGCCCGAGGGTGTCGTTGACCGTCCTGAAGCCGTCGAGGTCGATGAACAGCACCCCGATGCGGGTCCCGTCGGCGCGGGCCCGGTGCAGGGCCAAGTAGTCACGTTGCGGATCGAGGTGGGGTCGGCCCGCGACGGGTGGCGCTCGGTGCCGGACCCGGCCGGGCTCGCGGGACGCGTCGCGCCGTCCCGTGATTGGGTGGGTGCGGCCGTGTGCCAGTCGGCGGTGCGGGCGGCGGGCATGGGCGGTGCACGCTGCGGCGAGGGCGAACGGGAGTGGAATGGATCTTCGTCTTGCGGGGCGGGTCGTGCTGGTGACCGGGGGTTCGGACGGGCTGGGCGCCGCCCTCGTGCGGACGCTGGCCGCCGAGGGAGCCCGGGTGGCGTTCTGCGGGCGTGATGAAGCCCGGCTGCGGGCCGTCGCCGAGCAGTCCGCGGATGGCGCCGGCGAGGTCCTGCCCGTGGTCGCCGACGTGCGGGACCCCGCGGCGCTCGGCCGCTTCGTCGACGCCGCCACCGACCGCTGGAACGCCGTACATGCCCTGGTCAACAACGCCGGGGCGAGCAGCGCCGGCCCGTTCGAGCAGCAGGGCGACGATGTCTGGCAGGCGGATCTGGATCTCAAGCTGCACGCGGCGATCCGGGCCTGCCGGCTCGTGCTGCCACTGCTGCGCGAGGCCGGTGGCGGCGCCATCGTGAACTCGCTGTCCGTGACAGCCCGCGCGCCCGGCGCCGCCTCGATGCCGACGTCGGTGACCCGCGCCGCGGGGCTCGCCCTGACGAAGGCCCTGTCCAAGGAGTTCGGTCCCGACCGGGTGCGGGTCAACGCGGTCCTCGTCGGGCTGGTGCGCAGCGGCCAGTGGGAGCGCATCGCCGCACGCCAGGGGGTTCCCGTCGACGAGCTGTACGAGCGGATGGGGACGGGTTCCGGCATCCCGCTGGGTCGGCTCGGCTACGCGGAGGAGTTCGCCGATCTGGTCACCTTCCTGGTGTCCGACCGGGCCGCCTACCTCACCGGCACGGCCATCAACCTCGACGGCGGCCTCAGCCCGGTCGCCTGACCTCGGCCGGGGCGCCGGGACCGGGGGTCGGGCTCGGGGCGGTGAAGGGTAGCCGGACCTGGAAGCGGGTGTCGCCGGGCACGGACTCGACCCGCAGGTCGCCGTGGTGCTTCTTGACGACGATCCGCCAGGAGATGTCGAGCCCGAGGCCGGTGCCCTCGCCGACGGCCTTCGTCGTGAAGAATGGCTCGAAGATCCTTGAGCGGATCGCCGGGTCGATGCCCGGCCCCGTGTCGCCGATCTCGACGACGAGGCTGTCGTGGTCGGCGAAGGTCCGGACGGTCAGGACACCGCGGTGGTCCATCGCGGACACCGCGTTGTCGATCAGGTTGGTCCAGACCTGGTTGAGCTCGGCGGCGTAGGCCGGGACCGGCGGCAGGCCGCGGTCGTAGTCCCGGCGGATGTCCACCCCGTCGCCGATCTTGCGCCCGAGCATGATCAGTGTGCTGTCGAGGAGCTCGTGGATGTCGACGGTCTGGAACGGCGCGCGGTCCATCTGCGAGTACTGCTTGGCAGCGGTCACCAGTGAGGAGATCCGGGTGGTCGAGTCCTCGATCTCCCGCATGAGCATCTCGCTCTCGACCGTGTAGGTCAGCCAGCGCACGGCGCCGGCGACCACGCTCGCGGGCACCGAGGCGGCCACATGGTCGAGCCAGTCGACGTCCAGCCCGGCCTGGACGAAGATCGGCGCGATGTCCCAGGCGTCGCCGATGTCGTGCTCGTCGAGCCAGTCGCCGAGGGTGTCCTCCCGGTCCGAGGTCTCGATCGGGGTCAGCGTCGGCGCCTTGGCGACCCGCTCCACCGCCTCCTCCTGCAGGCGGATCAGCGACTCGAGCTCCGGGCGCTCGTACGGCCCGGCTGCGATCATGCCCAGCTTGTGGCGCATTCCGGCGACCCGTTCCCGCAACGCGGCGGTCGCCCGCACGGCCGCTGCGGCCGGGTTGTTCAGCTCGTGGGTGAGCCCCGCCGACAGCGAGCCGAGCGCCAGCAGCCGCTCCCGCTGGCCGACGACCTGCTGCGTGCTCTGCATCCCGAAGAACAGGCCCTCGAGCATGTGGAGGGCCATCGGGAACCACTCGCGCATCATCGTGGCCACGTCCTCGGCGTCGAGGACGAAGAAGCGGCTGGACTCGGTGACCCGCAGCGAGTTCTTGTAGACCTGGGGCAGCCGGTCGCCGAGGTAGGCGTGCCAGGCACCGGCATACACCCCGCGCTGGTCCGTGCGGACGACCTCGACGTCGTCCGCGCCTACCCGGCTGGACATCACCAGCGCGCCCTCGATGAGGACGTAGAAGCAGGTCGCGGGATCGCCCTCGGTGTAGACCGGGCCCGGCTCGAGCAGCTCGACGTGCCCGCGCTCGCACAGCCAGGCCAGCTGGTCGTCGGCGAGCTTCTCGAACAGGAACAGGGTGCGCAGCTCAGGAGCGCTGCACGGCATCGTCGTCATGGTGGTTACCCCTACCCCGGTGCGGTCAGCGCTTCTCCAGGTAACGGTGGACGAGCGCGATCGCCATCGCGCCCTCCCCGACCGCGGACGCCACGCGCTTCACCGACTCGGCGCGGGCGTCCCCGGCGACGAACACGCCCGGGACGGACGTCTCCAGGTGGTAGGGGTCGCGGTCCAGCGCCCAGCCGGGCGGGCGGTTGCCGTCGACGAGCAGGTCCGGGCCGGCCAGGACGAACCCGCGCTCGTCGCGGTGCAGCACACCGTCGAGCCAGTTCGTGCGCGGCGCGGCGCCGATGAAGACGAACAGCCACTGCGTGTCCACCGTCTCGGTGTCGCCGCTGGCGCTGTCCCGCAGGGTGATCTGCTCGAGATGGCCGTCGCCGGTGGCCGCGATGACCTCCGTACAGGTCCGCACGGTGATGGCATCGACCGCGGCGATCTGCTGGATGAGGTAGTGCGACATCGACGCCTCGAGCGACGTGCCGCGCACCACCAGGGTGACCCGCCGGGCGTGCCGGGCGAAGTGCATCGCTGCCTGACCGGCCGAGTTCGCCCCGCCGACGATGTAGACGTCCTGGCCGGCGCAGGACGGCGCCTCGGTGAGCGCCGAGCCGTAGAACACCCCGCGGCCGGTGAACTCGCTGATCCCCGGGGCGGCGAGCTGGCGGTAGGACACACCGGTGGCCAGCACGACGGCGTGCGCGGAGATCTCCTGCCCGTCGTCGAAGCGGACCGTGCGGGCCGGGCCGTTGACCTCCAGGGCGACGGCGTCGCGGGTGGTCAGCACCTCCGCTCCGAACTTCACCGCCTGGCGGCGCGCGCGGTCGGTGAGCTGCGCGCCGGACACGCCGTCCGGAAAGCCGAGGTAGTTCTCGATCCGCGAGCTCTGGCCGGCCTGCCCGCCGGTGGCCATCCGCTCGACGAGCACCGTGCGCAGGCCCTCCGACGCCGCGTACACCGCCGAGCCCAGCCCCGCCGGGCCGCCGCCGATCACGACCACGTCGTAGAAGTCCTCCGCGGGCGTCGTGCTCAGGCCCACCCGGCCGGCCAGCTCCGCGTCCGTGGGATCGGTGAGCGTCACCCCGTCGGGGGTGATCACGACGGGCAGCGTGTCGGGCGAGGCCTCGGCCGCGGCCAGCAGCCGGGCGCCCTCCGGCTCCTCGGACAGATACCACTGGTAGGGCACCTGGTTGCGGGCCAGGAAGTCGCGGACCTCATAGGAACGCGCCGACCACCGGTGGCCGACCACCCGGGTCTCGGCGGCGGGGGTGTGGTCGGTGCCGAGCCACGCCTCCAGCAGCGCGTCGACGACGGGGTAGAGCTTCTCCTGCGGCGGGTCCCACGGCTTGAGCAGGTAGTGGTCAAGGTCGACGACGTTGATCGCGTCGATCGCCGCGCTGGTGTCGGCGTACGCGGTCAGCAGCACGCGGCGGGCCGTCGGGTACAGGTCCATCGCCTGCTCGAGGAACTCGATGCCGTTCATCGCCGGCATCCGGAAGTCCGCGAGCAGCACGGCCACCCGGTCGCCGCGCAGCTTCATCTCGCGCAGCGCGTCCAACGCCTGCGGCCCCGACTCGGCGCGCACGATCCGGTACCGCTCGCCGTACTGGCGGCGCAGGTCACGGGCGACGGCGCGGGAGACGCTGGCGTCGTCATCGACAGTCAGGATGGCGGGGCGGGCCCGGGCGCGGGGCTCCGTCGTCGATGCCGGTTCGCTCGTCATGGGTGCCCCCCGGGAAGATCGATGGCGGACGCGCTGTGGACGCCCCGGGCGCGGGTCATGGGCCGCCCCCACCCGCACACCCCCGCATCCAGCGAGTCTATGGTCCGTCTGGGCGGGGCGTAGGGACGAGCGAGACACCACCTCGAACCGGCGGAGGTCGCCATGAAGCGGTCCACGAGGGGGCCGGCCCCGTCGACCGGCTTGGCCGGGGGCCGGCACCGCGGCGCCCGGAGGCGGGCCGGCGGCCCTACCCGGGAAAGACAGGTGTCGGCTACTCGTCCGTGGTCAGATATTCATTCCTCTCATTCCCGTTCGTACGATGGGCCTGTGTACGGGAAACGGATATCGCCGGAGTGGCGCGCGGCCATTGTCGCTGTCGTCGTCGTGACATCCCTGGCGGTTGTCCTGGTGATACACGGGCACGCCGGCCCGGCCCGGGGAGCGCCCGTCGCGGCGGCGCCGAGAGGTGCCGTTGCAGGCTCCTCCGGTGCCCAGACCAGTAGCGCCTGCGGCGCGGCGCCCACCCAGCCGAAATCCGCGGCCGGGGTGCACACCTTCGCATACCGTGGGGTGGCGCGGCATTACCGACTGTCGGTTCCGGCGCATTACGATGCTCGCCGGGCCTATCCAGTGGTGTTTGACTTCCACGGATTCAAGGCGGATGGCGCGCTGGAGGAGCAGCGGTCAGGAATGGGGGCGACCGGCCCCGGCCGCGGCTATCTCGTGGTCACTCCGGACGCGCTTGGCAGCCCGACGCGGTGGAACACCACCGGGGATCCGGGCAAGGCCGATGACCTGGGTTTCGTCGATGCGCTGCTGACCGATCTCGGGGGCCGGTTCTGCCTCGACGCCCGGCGCGTCTACGCCACCGGGCACTCCAACGGCGCCGAGTTCGCCGCTGCCCTGGTCTGTCATTCCAGCCGGTTCGCAGCGGTGGCGATGGTCTCCTCGACCTCCGATGCCCGCTGCCCCGCCGGGCGCGCCCCGGCGACGATGGCGGTGCACGGCACGGCCGATCCGTCGGTGCCGTACAACGGCGGGCACGTGGTGGGCGCCGTCGTTCCGGTTCCTGCCGCGTCGGTCGTCATGCGCGGTTATGCCGGCCGCTACGGCTGCAGCCCGCTGCCCACCAGTTCGCAGCCGGCCACCGGCATCCTGGCCGTGCGCTACACCGGGTGCATGTCCGGGTCCGAGGTCCTCTTCGACACCGTCGTCGGCGGCACCCACTTCTGGCCGTCGAGCCCCGAGGCCCGCAAGGACCCGCACACCTCGGCCGCGGGGAAGACCTTCGACGCCACCGGCGCGATCCTGGACTTCTTCACGGCCCACCGCCAGCCGGCGGCCGGCCGGGTGTGATCAGCGTCATCCGCTCGGCGTGCGGGTCGGGGCGCCCGCGCGTGGCGAACAGCGCGGCCACGGCAGTGATGCTGCCCGCGCCGGATCAGCGTCCGCTGGGGTCCGTGTACGGATCTGGAAGGGATTCGGTGCGGGCCCGGCCGGCGCCGGCGCCGGTTCCCGCCTGCCTGGCGGCGTCCTCGCGGGCCAGGAAGCCGCGGATGGCCTGCAGACTGTCCGGCGCCGCCGGGCGCGCGCGCCGTGCTGTGGCGGCTGTCCGTGTCTGGGCCGGCGTCCGGGCCGGCGTCCGGGCCGGCGTATGGGGCGGCGTCGAGGAGTCACCGGGCGGTGTGGCGCCGGAGTCTCGGACGACGGCGCCGTCGAGGGGACGCAGCGGCACGGTGCCGTCGAGGACGAGCTGACCGGGCCGGCGGTCGCTCTCCCAGGTTCCGTCGGGATGGCGCAGGTAGAGCTCGCCCGCGTGGACGGCGTAGGAGTAGGCGCTCCGGTCGGAGGAGGTCCGGTCCAGGGCGGCGCGGTCGAAGGCGGCCCGGATGCGGCCCAGACTCACCCCGGCGCGGCGCAGCGCCACGATCACCCGAAGGTCCGCCAGGTCGCGCCCGGCGTCCCGGACCAGTCCCGAGCGCCGCCAGTGCGCCACCTGGCGAGGAGTGACGCGGGCGCCGTCGGGATGCGGGCGCCGCGCGGCGGCCTGTCGGGGCCCGGGTTCGTCACCCGTCATGTCGCCGAATGTAGCCTCCCGCGCCCGGCGTCCCACCTCTCGGGGCCCGTCTTCGTACGCTGAACGGATGACCGATCGTCTGTACTTCCGCCAGCTGCTGTCTGGCCGCGACTTCGCCGTCGGTGATCCGGTAGGCACCCAGATGGTCAACTTCGTCTACCTCGTGGGGGACAGGGAGACCGGTGAGGCGGTGGTCGTCGACCCGGCCTACAACGTGGATGACCTGGTCGACCTGGCCACGGCCGACGGCATGCGGCTGACCGGGGCGCTGGTGACCCACTACCACGCCGACCATGTGGGCGGGTCCGCGTTCGGCCTGGAGATCGAGGGCGTCCGTCAGCTGCTCGCGCGGGTGAATGTGCCCCTCCACGTCAACCGGGCCGAGTCCGAGTGGGTCCAGCGGGCGACGGATGTGTCGGCCTCCGATCTCGTCGAGCACGACGACGGCGACGTGGTCACGGTCGGGACGATCCCGATCCAGCTGCTGCACACGCCCGGCCACACTCCGGGAAGCCAGTGCTTCCTCATCGACGGGCGGCTCGTCGCCGGCGACACGCTGTTCCTGGAGGGCTGCGGGCGGATGGACCTGCCGGGCGGCGACGCCGGGCTGATGTACGACAGCCTGCGCCGCCTGTCGGGCCTGCCGGACACCACGGTGGTGTTCCCCGGGCACCAGTACTCTCCGAAGGCGTCCGAGGACCTCGCCGTCGTCAAGAAGATGAACCACGTGTTCCGGCCCTCGAGCGCCCAGCAGTGGAAGGCCATGCTGGGGGTCGGATGAGCGCCGCGCCGATTCGAGTGGCCTGCCTGCAGGTCGCTTCCCCGGACAGCGAGCCAGCCGCCGACCGGGTGCGCCGGGTCCTCGCCGAACTGCGCGCCGTCAGCGCTGACCTCGTCGTGCTGCCCGAGCTGTGGGCCACGGGATACTTCCACTTCGGCGAGTACGCCGCGCAGGCGGAGCCGCTGACCGGCCCGCTGCTGGGCGCGCTGCGCGAGGTGGCCCGAGAGCGCCGGTTCCATCTGGTCACGGGCAGCCTGCTGGAACGGGCGGCCGACGGCCGGCTGTACAACACCTCGGTGCTCGTCGACCCGGCGGGCGAGATCGCGCTGACCTACCGCAAGATCCACCTCTTTGGCCACGAGTCGGCGGAGACCCGGCTGCTCACACCGGGCGAGGCGACCCCGACCGCTGTGACTCCGCTCGGCCGGGTTGCCCTGGCAACCTGCTATGACCTGCGGTTTCCCGAGCTGTTCCGGCTCTACGCCGACGCCGGCGCCGAGCTGGTGGTCGTCGTGTCGGCGTGGCCGGTGGACCGGCTTGAGCACTGGCGGCTGTTCACCCGGGCCCGGGCCGTCGAGAACCAGGCGTACCTCGTCGCCTGCAACGCCACGGGGGAGCAGGCGGGCCACGCGCTGGCGGGTGCGAGTGTCGTCGTCGGTCCGTGGGGTGAGGCCCTTGCCGAGGGCGGCCCGCGGGAGCCATGGGTGACCGCCGAGATCGACGTGGCCCGGCCCGGGGCGGTCAGGGCCGCGTTCCCCGTGCTCACCCACCGCCGCCTGCGGCCTGGCTAGGCTGGCCGCATGTCGAACCCGTCTCCCGCGACGCGGCGGCTGAGCACTCCCAGCCCGGAGTTCCTCGACTTCTGGCGAGAGCGGCACCTGTGCAGTCTGACGACCGTGCGCCCGGGCGGGGGCGTGCACGTCGTCGCCGTCGGCGCCACGCTTGACCCGGAGGCGGGGATCGCCCGGGTGATCACCGGTGCCGGTTCCCGCAAGGCCCGCCTCATCGCTGCCGGACCGCCCACCGGGACCGCCGTCGCGCTGTGTCAGATCGACGGGCGCCGTTGGTCCACGCTGGAAGGCCTCGCGGTCGTGCGGGACGACCCGGACAGCGTGGCCGAAGCTGTGCGCCGCTACGCCCTGCGCTACCGCGAACCGCGGCCCAACGCGACCCGGGTCGCTCTGGAGATCCGCGTCACCCGCGTCCTCGGCAGCGTCTGAGAGCAGGGACCGGCACGCTTCGTGCCCGTGGCGCTCAGCCCTGCCTGGCCGCGTCGGAGGTGGCCGCGTCGGAGGTAGCCGCGTCGACGGTGGCCGCGTCGACGGTGGCCGCGATGCCGGTGAGCAGCCACTCCAACCCCTCCTCGAAGCGTTGCCGGGCGTCCGCGTCGGAGGCCAGGACGGCCGCCAGGGGTAGCCGCGCCAGGTGGGGATACTCGCCGCTGTCGAGGACGCCGGTCAGGTAGGCGCCGATCGCGTCGGAGTCGTGGGCCTCCCGCGCCTGTCGTTCGTGCATCTCGGTGGCCACATGCCCGACCGTGTAGGTGTCGACCGCGCGGAGCAGGGCGACCCGTTGCGCGTCGGACAGCGGGAGTTCGGCGACGGCGGCGGCCGACTGGTCCACGTGGCGCAGCGCGTTCGGGCCGAGCAGGGGATGGCCCGCGTGGATGCGCAGCATCCAGGGATGGCGCAGGCTGCTGTCCCGGGTGCGATGAGCGATCATCCGCAGCGCCTCGCGCCAGTCTGATGGCAGTGGCCCGGGCACCAGGATCTCGGCGGCGACCCGGTCGCTCATCAGCGCGAGCAGGTCGTCCTTGCGGGTGATGTGGGAGTAAAGGCTCATCGGCCGCGCGTCGAGCGCGGCGGCGACCCGTCGGATCGAGACGGCCTCGATGCCCTCGGCGTCGGCGATCTCGACGGCCGCGTCGACGATCGCCTCGCGGGTCAGCGGTGGCCGCCGCCGGCTGGCCGGTCTGGTCCACACAAGCTCCGCGGCGCCCGCGACGACGTCCAGATCAAGCGCTGGATCGGCGGCCGGCTCGAGGGCCTGGCCACCGGTCGCACTGGTCTGGTCGCCCATGGCTCGAGGTTACGCGGGAGGGGAAACGGCTACGTCGCATCGGAACCGATACGACGTAGCGGTCAACGAGACGGTGTATCGTTCTGCGTGCGCAGCGCGTCCCCGGTTTCCCTGGCTTCCGCCCGGGTGCCGCCCGTCCGAACCATCGCGGAGGTTGCCCATGGCATCGCAGGCGGCAGGAGTTCCCGCGCCCGCGGTGGAGCCTGGTCAGGAGCGGCTCGATCCCGCTCTCATCCGGCTGGCGCTGATCATTCTGGTGGGCACTGTCGTGGTGCAGCTCGACGCGACGATCGTGTCGGTCGCGCTCGACACGCTGGGTCGGTCCTTCCATACCGGCGTGGCCACGATCCAGTGGGTCAGCACCGCCTACCTGCTGGCCCTGGCCATGGTCATCCCGCTCACCGGGTGGTCGGTCGATCGCTTCGGCGGCCGGCGCATGTGGCTGGTGGCGCTGACGCTGTTCCTGGTGGGGTCGGCGCTGTGTGGGGCCGCGTGGTCGGCGGGCAGCCTGATCGCCTTCCGCGTCGTGCAGGGCCTCGGCGGCGGGCTGCTCCTGCCGCTGATGCAGACCATCCTCGCGCAGGCAGCCGGTCCGCGCCGGATGGGGCGGCTGATGGCCACCGTGGCTGTGCCGGCGATGCTCACCCCCGTGCTCGGGCCCGTCGTCGGCGGCGTCATCGTCGAGGCGCTGGACTGGCGGTGGGTCTTCCTGATCAACATCCCGATCTGCGTGATCGCCTTCGCCCTGGCGTGGCGTTGGATGCCCCACCTGCCTGGCGCCGGGCGCCAGGTCTTCGACCGCCTCGGGTTCGCTCTCCTGTCGCCGGGGCTCGCCGCGGTGGTCTTCGGCTTCTCGGAGGCGGGGCGGCTGGGTGACTTCGCCAATCCCCGCGGGCTGGTCCCACTGGTGGCGGGTGTGCTGCTTCTCGTGGGCTTCGGAGTGCACTCCCTGCGGACGCGAGGCGTCCCCCTGATCGATCTTCGGCTGTTCCGCTCGGCGCCGTTCGCGGGCTCCAGTGCGTTGATGTTCCTGTTCGGTATCTCGCTGTACGGCGCGATGTTCCTGCTGCCGCTCTATGAGCAGCAGGTGCGTGGTCGTGGCGCCACCGACGCCGGGTTGCTGCTCGCACCGCAGGGGCTGGGCATGATGATCGCGATGGTGGGACTCGGTCGGATCGTCGACCGGAGCAGTCCGCGGCTGCTCGTCGGGGTCGGGATGGGTCTCGCGACGCTGGGGACAGTGGCGTACACCCAGGTGAGCACCCACACGAGCGAGGTGGCGCTCGGTCTTTCCCTGGTGGTGCGAGGTGTGGGGCTCGCTATGGCGACCATCCCGGTGATGTCAGCCGCCTACACGGGGCTGGAGCGTGCGCAGATCCCGCGGGCGACCTCTGCGGTACGGATCTTTCAGCAGGTCGGCGGCTCGCTGGGCACGGCCGTGTTGGCGGTGGTCCTCACCCACGAGCTGGCCGGCTCCGGGGGGCGGTCGACCAGTGACGTCACGGCCGCCGCACACGCCTACGGGGTGTCGTTCTGGTGGACGCTTGGCGCCGGGCTGCTCGCGTTTCCCTGCGCATTGCTGCTGCCCGGAAGGATGAGCGACGCCGTCGAGAAAGCTGATGTCGAGAAGCCCACCGTCTCCGAGGCGCAGGTCGCCCCACCGACCGGAGCCGGTATCGCCGACACCGCCTGACAGTGACACCGCCTGACAGTTCGCCCGTGCCGCAGGTGTTGTGAGGCCCGGTCAACCTCCGACGGGCTCGGCCTCGGCCTCCCGCCACGGCACGGAGACGCTGACCCTGCTAGGTCCGCCGGGTGGGCTGTGGACGGTCAGTGTGCCATCAACAGCATCGACGCGTTCGGTGAGCCCCGTGATGCCGGAGCCGCCGCGCGGATCCACACCGCCGACGCCGTCATCGCTGATCTCCAGGAGGAGGGTGGACCCGTCGGCGACGCGCCGCAGCTCGACGGTGGCAGCCTGAGCGCCGCTGTGCTTACTGATGTTTGTCAGGAGCTCGGAGGCAGCGAAGTAGAGCATGGTCTCCACGGCGGCCGCTGGGCGGCTGGTCAGCGCGCATGCCGTACGGGTGGGCACGGTGCAGCGGGCGGCGAGTGAGATCAGTGCTGCAGGGAGGCCCCGGTCGGTGAGGATCGCCGGGTTGATCCCCCGGGCCAGGTCGCGGAGCTCCTGGAGCGCCAGCTTCGCCTCGCCGTGCGCCTCCGCCACCATGAGCGCGGCAGCGCCCGGGTCGTCCGCGAGCTTCTCCTTCGCCAGCCCCAGGCCCATAGCCAGAGTGACGAGGCGGGCCTGAGCGCCGTCGTGTAGATCGCGCTCGATACGCCGCAGATCGGCTGCGGCGGAGTCCACGAGGGTGCCGCGGTCGGCCTCCAGCTCCCGGATGCGCCGCTCGACCGACTCGGACGGGGACAGCAGGCCCCGGATCATCGCCCGGTCCACCGCCACCAGCGCCCGCGTGGCCCACGGAAGCACCACCCACCCCACCGTGACCAGCAGCAGCGCGGCCACGAAGCTGATGATGCTCCACGGCAGGCGGATGAACAGGTAGAGGGCATGGCGCCAGGCCACCGGGTCGCCCAGGGCCGCGAAGGCCGAGCCCAGCCCACCACCCTCGCGACGGCGCGGCGGGCGCGACGGCGCGGGGATCCGCAGGCCGAGCAGCCACCGCGCCCGAGCGCGCTCCACGGCGCCGAAGCCGCGGCAGATCCACAGGCCGACGGTCAGCAGCGGCAGGCCGATCACGGTGACGGCCAGGCCCGCGCCAAGAGCAAGCATGACCGTGACGAAGACGAAGCCGATCAGCCCGAGCGGCAGGTTCAGCAGCAGGAACAGCAGGCCCCGCCAGGTGGCACCGCCCACTGCCAGGCGGGCGGGCTTCGCCTGGCTGGGCCCGTCGGCCGGGGCCAGCGCTCCGACTGCGGAGGGCGCATTGGCTGTTGTGGGCGCGCTGGCCGTGGGAAATGCGCTGGCCGGGGCAGGGGAGCTGTCGCCAGTGGGGACGGGACCAGGGGATGCAGCGGCGCGGGGGGCCACGAGCTACCGTCCTCCCAGTGCATCCGCCTGCCGAGCCCGCCCAGGAGCGGGCGCCCAATCGGGCCGTGACGTGGGTCGAGAGTACCCGATCACGGGTAAGTCGAGACATTGTCGGTGGGGGATGGTTGTCTTTTCGTAGATCCGGAGGGCATCCGCTTCCCACCCGGAGGCGGTTGGGCGACCACGAGGAGCTTGAAGGTCATGAAACTTCTCACGGCCACGGCGTACGCGCAGGGCCTGCGTGTCGACGATTTCCACTGGGCGGTGGAAGGCGAGCTCGTCACCCTGCGTGCGTTCTGTGACATGCACCTGGACCGACCGCACGGTCGGTGCGAGTGCGGCCGTGTCTTCGTTGGCCTCGGTTCCTTCTACGGCACCACGACGGCAATGGTGCGTGACATCCCGGGAATCACCGAGGCCGAATACCGCGAGGCGTTCCGTAACAGCCTCGATGCGCAGGGCTGGGACGCGCGCGGCGCGGACGCGGAGGCGTCCCGGCTGCTCGCGGAGGTCGATCGCTGGCCGGTAGGGGCGATCATCGAGCGGATCGTCGACGACCTGGCGATCCGCGCCCTGTCGGACGCCGACATCGGCCGGGTGCCCGGCCGTCGCTGAGAGGCGCGCCGCGCGGGCGGAGTGCCCGGCCCCGTGCGTCGACGCACGGGGCCGGGGCTGTGGGTCGGGTAGGGGGTCGCGAGCTGCTCCCGCGGGAGGGCCTGGCCCGGTGGTGCCACGGCGGCGACGAGGCGATCGCGGCGCCCTCGAGGAGTGCGGCCCCCGGGTTTCGCGGTCGACAGCACCGTGGGTGATGAACAGGAGGTTCATGGCGCAGGCGCAGATGATGATCGCGGTGGTCTGTGCGGGGTAGGCCGCTGCCCCATCTGCGGTAGCGTGCCCGGTGCCGACGATGAGGGTCCGGATGAGGGCACCTCCGCGGATGACCGCGACCACCGTGATGATGAGCTTGGTGACGACCCACCAGTAGCGCAGCAGGCCCCAGCGCGTCTTCATCGACATCGCGACGCCGGTGATGAGGGTCAGCAGAGCCAGTGGAATGTCGAGGGTGCGGTCCACGACGTGCATGAGCTCGTAGGCGGAGTGCCGGAGGTCGGCGTCGGCCGCCGCGGTCGAGGCGAGGACGAGCTGGACGAACGCGACGCCGTTCCAGCCCACGCTGACCAGGACATGCAGGGTCAGCAGCGCGGTGCGCATCGGCTTGCGAAGCCTCGGGGGTGGCCGTGCCCTGGGGGGAAACGGCGGCGGTCCGCGGACGAGGAACCGCCACCCGCATGGCTGGGGCGGCCGTCGGGCCGCGCTTTGTCCGGCCCTTCTGGCCGGGGTTGCGTGTCGGGCTGCCGGCGGACGATCCGCTGGAATCCGCCGCCTTCGCTCCCGCGGTCCTCCGTCCGGCGCTCTTCCCGGCGGTGCTCTTTCCCGCGGTGGCGTTACCGCTGACGGTTTTTCTGGCGTCATTCTTTCTGTTGGCCGTTCTCGCCGCCTCCGTTGACGATGTGCTGGACGGCGGGGTGGCGCGGTTGTGGACTGTCAGGTTCCGGCCGCTGCGGGCTGTTCATGGGCGGTGTCGAGCTGGCGGATCCCGTTTCGCGGGCGGGGGCGCTCACGCGGAGATCTCAGGTGGGGTCATGAATCCGGTTCTCGCCGTCGGTGGGTCACCCCGGGGCGACGGTATTGCCCGGATCTGGACGGATTCCCGGGCAGGCGAACCGGAATGCTACTCCCAATGGGAAAGGCTGAATGGCAACTTCCGGAAGTCCTGAACGTGCAGCAATCGGAATCCGTGGGCGAGGCCGGCGGAGTCTGGTAAAGGCCGGCCGCGCCCCGGGATTCAGGTCAGCGGGTTCGGCCCGCCTGGCTCGGACTGCTCCGCGAGGAACCGCTCGAGCGCCTCACCAAGCTCGTCCGCGGTGGGCAGTTCCTGTTCACCGTCGACCGTGGGCAGGTGGGGCCCACTGCGCCCGCGCTGGTACGCGTCGTACTGCTCCTCAAGCGCGTGGACGAGCGCAGCGGCCTCGCCGCCCTGGGCGATCTGATTGTTGACCTCGTCGTTCACGGCCAGCGCCGCGGAACGCAGGCCGTCGAGCGGCAGCATCAGGCCGGTGGATTTCGACACCGACGTGAGCAGCACCTCGGTGGCCGCGGGATATGTCGTCTGCGCGAGGTAGTGCGGGACGTGAACGGCGAATCCCATCGCGTCCTGCCCGTCGCGACCGAGCTCGTACTCCAGCAGGTGGCCGGCACTGCCCGGGACCTGGAGTCGGCGCAGCCGGGGCTCGTGACCGACGATGAGCTCCTTGCGGGTGGCGTGCGCGGTGACTGTCGCCGGGCGGGTGTGGGGAACCGCCATCGGCACCGCGTTCAGGCCGACGCTGAGCCGCACGCCGAGCTGGCTGAGCAGGCCGCGGACCGCAGCGGTGAACCGCTTCCACTGCAGATCGGGCTCGGGCCCGGTGAGCAGCAGGAACGGCACGTCCGACTCGTCGCGTAGCTGGTAGAGCGCGAGCACCGGGTCGGCGTAGCTCTCCCACCTGTCCTCGGAGAAGATCATGACGGGACGGCGCGACCGGTAGTCCAGCAGCTGGTCGATGTCGAAGGTCGCGACGATGCGGTGGTCGAGCGCGGTCAGCAGGTGATCGCCGGCGAGGCTGACCGCGTTACCGGCGTCGACCACTCCGGTCAGCGCCTCCACCATGATCGGGCGGTGCTGGTCGATCGGGTCGTCCGACGCGTCCTCGGTGAGACTGTAGAGCTCTCGCGGATCAAGCACGATCGAGGTCCTCCTCACGCCAACCGGTCGCTCCCGTCACCTGAAAAGAAGCACGGCGGGCGCCACCGGCATTCCACCGGGCCGGGACCACCGGGTGACGGGCGTCGCCCGCCGGGTGTCGGCATGACGCCGCCCGAGTCTGCCACCCATTTTACCGGTTGGCGTCTCCCGGACACACCGCGGAGCCCGCAAAGGGAATGCGTGCGCGCCGACACGGCGCGTTTAGCGGGCGCGGCCGCGCCGTCGTACCCTGCCGTCGATGAGGATGCTGGTGACCGGGGCGACGGGCAAGGTCGGCGCGGCCGTCGTGCGGGCCGCGATCGCCGACGGCCATGAGGTCCGGGCACTGATCCGTGACGCGCCCCGCGCGGCCCGGATGCTGCCCGCCGCCGCGGTGGCGGTCGTGGGGGATGTGACGGAGCCGGCGACGCTGCCCGCCGCCATGGCCGGTGTCGAGATCGTGATCAACGCGATGGGCGTGCCTGAGCAGTGGCTGGCCGACCCCAGCCGCTTCCCCGGGTGAACCTCCAGGGCAGCGTCAGCGTGGTCCGGGCGGCGCTGCGCGCCGGTGTGCGCCGTCTCGTGCACACCAGCACCATCGACGTCTTCGATGCCCCGCCCGGCGGCACCTTCGACGAGACGAATCTCGCCACCAGCCCGAAACACACCCCGTACGAGCGGTCCAAGCAGGAGGCCGAGCGCGCGGTGTTCGCCGCTGCCGGCGACGTCGAGGTGGTCGTCGTGAACCCGTCAACCGTGTACGGACTTCCGCCGTACGGGGGGACGGCGATGGAACGTCGGATGTTCCTCCCGGCGCTGGGTGGCCGGCTGCCCGTCGTGCCTCCGGGCGGTTTTGGACTGGTCTTCACCGAGGGTCTCGCTCGCGGCCACCTCGCCGCCGCCGCCCTGGGCCGGCCCGGCGAGCGCTACATCCTCTCCGATGCCCACGTCAGCCTGCGGGATCTGACCGCCGCCGTCGTGGCGGTCGCCGGCCGCGGCCGGGCACCGGTCGCCAGCATTCCCTCCCCGCTGGCCACGGCGCTGGCCGCCGGTGGGGAGTGGGCGGCCCGTCTGACCCGTCGTCCGCCGCCGCTTGCCCGGGGGCAGCTGCACTATCTGCGCTGGAACGCGGTGCCGGACGCCGGCCGGGCCCGTCGGGAGCTTGGCTGGGAACCGACGCCACTGGCGGACGGACTGCGCCGCACCCTCGACGAGCTGGCGCGGCACTGACGCTGCGCCGGCACCCGCGCACACAGAACCGGGGCGCGGGGTTCGAGTGCCAGCCGTGCGCAGGTCACCTCGTCCGTCGAGTCCTCGTCCCTCGCGTCCTTGCTGGATCGGGAGAGCGCTCTGCGGGGTGACGTGATGATTCCGGCTCCGTCATGGTCTGTGCCAGGAGTGGCCGGTGGGATGCGGCCCGTGGGACATGTGACCAGCCAGACGCGGTCGTCGTCACAGAAGACGCCCTGACTTGGCCTGTCGCTGAACATTCTGCCTAAGGTGTGAGGTCTAACCCATCATTTCGCTAGATCCGTACGGGGAAGAGGCATCAGGTGAACCGCGCCGGGTCGCTTGCTGCGCCGCGCTGCCCGGTCGATGTGCCGAAATATCTCTTTCATCTGATATGGCACTGAAGATCGGCCGGGAAGGCAGCCGGAGTGCCGCTGCCCTCCCGGCCTCTGACCAGGGTGCTCTTCCCCTCGACGAGGACTCCGGCGTCGAGCCAGTGCCGTCGGCGGAGGATCCGGGCGAACCGTCGGAGCCGGACCCGGCGGTGGCCCCGGAGGACGCCCGCCCGCGACGCCGGCTCTGGTCCCGCGTCGTGCTGGTGATCGCGGGGGGGATGAGCATCGCCGTGCTCGCCGCGTCGGTGGCCGGCTGGGTCGCGCTCACCGTGTACAACCGCAGGATCGACCGTGCTGATATAGCCCTGCCACACGCCGAGATCCGTCGGCCCCCGGCCGTCCCGGCAGGCATGGAGAACTGGCTGCTCGTCGGTTCGGATGTCCGCACCGGCTCGGACGCGGCGGAGGTGGGCGGCGCCCGCTCGGACACGATGATGATCGCGCATCTGGACGCGGACGGCCGTACCTCGATCGTGTCGATTCCGCGGGACCTCTACCTGCCGATTCCCGCCTACACCGATGGCGACGGCGTCCGCCACCGGGCCCGCAACGACCGGGTGAACAGTGCGTTCAACAGTGGCGGGCCAGCCCTGCTGGTCGCGACCCTGGAACAGCTCAGCGGAATCCGCCTCGATCACTACGCCGAGGTCGATTTCGGCGGCTTCCAGCGGATGACGACCGCGATCGGCGGTGTGGACGTCTGCCTCACCCCGTCGTCCTATGTCGAGCCCCTGACGCTGGACAACGGCCGCCGGGTGCGGGCCACCAACCTGAACGACCCCAGCTCGGGTTTCGTCGGTCAGCCGGGCACGAACCATCTCGTCGGCGCGCAGGCGCTCGCGTTCGTGCGCCAGCGCCACGGCTTCGTCGACGGCGACCTGTCCCGGATCCATCGCCAGCAGGCCTTCCTCGCGGCGGTGTTCCGCAAGGTCACCTCGGACGACGTGCTGCTGCGGCCGGCCAAGCTCACCGCGTTCCTGAGCGCGCTGACCCAGTCCACCGTGCTCGACAACGGGACCGGCCTCGCCGACCTGCGCCGCCTCGCCGACCGGTTGCGGGGGATGGACGCCGGCGCCGTGACCTTCGCGACCGTGCCGGTCATGAGCCAGGTGACCCATCCCGCCTTCTACTTCCACTACGACCCGGCCGCCGTGCGCGCCTTCTTCGCCCGCAGCATGGGCGACGGCTCGACCGAACCCTCCGTGTCCCCCACCGACGGCACGGCCGACGACCCCGTGGTTGTCGTCCCGGAGACCCGCTCGCCAGCGGTGACCACGCCCGGCCAGGCCACAGTGCCCGGCCAGGGCACGACCACGGTCCAGCCCGCGACGCCCGGCCAGCCCGCGACGCCCGGCCAGCCCGCGACGCCCGGCCAGCCCGCGACGCCCGGCCAGGCCACGGCGACGACGGGCCCTGGGGCCGGGGTGAATGTGGGCGCTGCGGTGACGGTCGACGCCGCCGGAATGAACGCGCCGGCGGATCAGGCGCCGCGGGCGACGGCGATCTCCCCGGCGCCGACCTCACTCTCACCAACCGGCGCGGCCACGCCCTCGACAGCCAGCCCGACGGCGGTCCCCACCACGACGGCCGTCGCGTCCTGCATCAACTGACCGCTTCCTGCCTCAGGCGTATCAGCGCGAGTAGGGGAAGAACCCGCGACCGCTCTTGCGGCCGAGCAGGCCCGCGTCCACCATCCGCTGCAACAGCGGCGGCGGCGAGTACAGCGGCTCCTTGAACTCCTCGTACATCGACCGGGCCGCCGACGCGACCGTGTCGAGGCCGACGAGGTCGCACAGGGCCAGGGGCCCCATCGGGTGGGCGCAGCCGAGGACCATGCCGCGATCGATGTCCTCGGCCGCCGCGAAGCCCGACTCCAGCATCCGCACGGCGGCGAGGAGGTAGGGCACGAGCAGGGCGTTGACCACGAAACCGGAGCGGTCCTGCGACCGGATGACCTCCTTGCCGAGCCGACCGGCGGCGAAGGACTCGGCGGCCGCGGCGGTCGCGGGCGAGGTGAGCAGCGACGGCACGATCTCGACGAGCTTCTGGACCGGCACCGGGTTGAAGAAGTGCATGCCGACGACCTGCTCGGGGCGGGACGTCGCCATCGCCACCCTGATGATCGGGATGGAGGACGTGTTGGACGCGAGGATCGCGTCAGGCCGGGTCACGACCTTGTCCAGGACGCCGAAGATCTCCGCCTTGAGCTGCTCGTTCTCGGCGACGGCCTCGATCACGACATCACGGTCGGCGAAGTCGCCGAGGTCGGTCGTGAACGAGAGGCGACCCAGCACCGCGTCGCGATCGGCCTCGCTGAGCTTGCCGGCACGTACCCCGCGGTCGAGCGAGGCGGTGAGCCGGGCCCGACCGGCGGCGAGCGCCGACTCGTCGATCTCGCGGACGGCGACGTCGAGGCCGGACCGGGCGGCGACCTCCGCGATGCCGGAGCCCATCAGCCCGCATCCGATCACGCCAAGCCGGGTGTAGGTGGACGCCGCGTCCGCGCCCACCGCGCTGCCAAGGTCCGCTGTCTGCACCGTACTCACCGAACGCTCTACTCCCTGTGGGTGCCGGTTTCGGACACCTTGCAGGTGTCCGTCCCCAACCCTAGTCGGATGCCCCGGCCGAGCCACTGATTCGCCGTCGTACCAGGTCAGCACACCAATTGGGAGACGGAAACCGGCGTCATGCGATCTGGGTCACGAACCGAGGACCAGCGACCACAGCGGCAGGGTCACGAAGGCGAGCGGGACCCCGACACCCACCAGCAGGCTGGGCAGCGGCGGTGCGAGACCGTGGCGGGAGGCGATCAGCGCGCCGGCCACCATGGGCGGCATCGCCGTCTCGAACAGGGCGATCGTCACGGCGTGATCGCCGAGTCGGCCGGTGAGCGCGTAGAGACCGACGACGATCGCGGGGGCGATGACCAGCTTCACGCCGAGGCCCAGGGCCAGCTCGCGCCACCACTGCCGCACTGCCCGCACCTGCAGTTGCATCCCGATCGAGAACAATGCAAGCGGTGTCAGGGTGGCCCCCAGCGACACCAGAGCCGAGTCCAGCCAGTCCGGGAAGGTCACCGGCCGCAGCGCCAGGGCGGCCAGCAGGGCGAGCAGTGCCGGCGCGGTCAGCACGCGACGGGCCAGCGCCGCGCGCGGCAGCGACGCTCCCGCGACGATCGTGACAGTGCTGAGCACCACCGTGTTGAGCAGCAGGAAGGACCCGAGCTGGTCGACGAGCACGGCGATCGGCACCGATCCGGCACCGTAGAAGACGGTCACCATTGGGAAGCCCACGAAGCTGGTGTTCGCCACCGCCGTCGCGGCGACCAGGGCCGTCACCGTCTCCCGCCCGAGCCGCATCGGCCGGGCCGCGAGCAGATAGAGCGCGGTCGTCACGGCGTACAGCAGGTACGGCGCCGCCACGACCAGGGCGAGATCGCCCGGGAAGCGCACCGCGTGCACCTCGTGCAGGACGAGGGCGGGCAGCGCGATGTCGAGAAGCCAGGCGTTCACGGCCGTCACCGCGCCGGGCGGGAGGCGATGGCGGCGCTGGACCACGATTCCGGCGACCAGGCCGACCACGAGGACGACCAGAGCGGACATCCGGCCATCGTGGCAGCTCACGCATCCCGGCACCCGCCGGTCGTGGCGCAGCCCACCTCTCCGCCTTGAGCCGCTGGTCGGCCGGGAGCCGTTGGCCGGACGGAGCTACGGGCGGCGGCGGCGTAGGGCGCGGTGCAGTCGCCGGGCGCGGCGCAGCAGGCGGGGCAGCAGGATGTTCGCCGCGAACAGTGCTGCGGCGAGCAGGTAGTTGCCACGGCCGAACCGCTCCTGACCGGGCAGCGGCAGCAACGTGTACGTGATGAGTACCAGCGCCGGCAGCATCAGGGTGGTGATCATCACGCCGCCGACCCAGGGCGGGGAGTCGGTCATCGACCGCGAGCGCCGGCCGGGGGTGCCCGTCCTCACGGCGGGGTGGTCGTCGTCACGGTGTGGTGTCCGTTGTCACGGTGCGATGCTTCCTTCGGACGTCATGGTTCGGGGTGTCATGCGGCCGGGGCCCTGATGTCGCCCCTCGCGGCCGGATCGCCCGCGGCCAGTGCCCGGCCGCTCGGCCCGGCGGATCGGAGGTATCGGTGGCCGCTCCCGTGCTCACCGCACCCAGCTGTGCTGCCTGGCGCGACGGTAAACGCTACATGTGGCTCACGGCCGTCATGGTGCCGTTGCTCGCGGTCGTCGGCTATGGCCTGTGGCACCGGACGGGCCTCGGGGTGCACTGGTGGATCACCCCGCTGTTCGTGTTCGTGCTCGTGCCCCTCCTGGATCTGACCTCTCCGGCCGACCCGGTCAATCCTCCGGAGGAAGTCCGTGCGGCGCTGGAGGCGGACCGTTACTACCGGCGCTGCACCTATCTCTACCTGCCGTTGGCCGCCGTCAGCCTGGTCCTGGGCTCGGCCGCCTGGACACAGGGGAACCTGCCGCCGCTCGCCCGCCTGGGCGCCGTGATCACGGTCGGGACGGTGACTGGTGTCGGCATCACGACCGCGCACGAGCTGGGGCACAAGCGCTCCATGCTCGAGCGGTGGCTGGCCCGGCTGATGCTCGCACCGACCGCCTACGGCCACTTCCTCGTCGAGCACAACCGTGGCCATCACGTTCGGGTGGCGACGCCGCAGGACCCGGCCAGCGCCCGGCTGGGGGAGGGCTTCTGGCGGTTCTGGCCGCGCACCGTCGTCGGCAGCCTGCGCTCGGCCTGGTCGCTGGAGGCCCACCGCCTGCGGCTTCGCGACCGCCGGGTGCTTTCGCCGGGCAACGAGGTGCTGCTCGGCTGGCTGCTGACCGCCGTCCTGTTCGGGACGCTGGCCGGTGCCTTCGGGCCGGCGGTCCTGGTGTTCCTCGGCGCCCAGGCGATCGTCGGGATCACCCTGCTCGAGGGAGTGAACTACATCGAGCACTACGGCCTGGCCCGAGCCCGCACCGGGTCCGGGCGCTACGAGCCAGTCACTGCCCGTCATAGCTGGAACAGCGACGCCGTGATCAGCAATCTGGCTCTCTACCAGCTTCAGCGGCACAGCGACCATCACGCCAATCCGACCCGTCGCTACCAGGCCCTGCGCTCCTTCCCGGAGTCACCGCAGCTGCCCGCCGGGTACGCCACCCTGCTGCTCGCGGCCTACGTGCCGCCGTTGTGGTTCCGGCTGATGGATCACCGGGTCCTTGCCCACTACGCCGGTGATCTGTCCCTGGCGAACGTCCAGCCCGGTCGCCACGCCACCCTCGCCGCGCGCTTCCCGTCCGGGTCGAGGGCGGCCCGAGATGCGGCAGTCCCTTCCTGACCTCGGGTTCTGAGTGGGCTGAGTGGGCTGAGTGGGCTAGGCGGCGGGGCGCGCACCCGGCGGCGCCTGTCGTTGGCGGGGAGGCGCGGCGGAACGGGCTGTCGCTCGGGACCGCTGGGCAGCGTTCGGGGGCGGGTCGGGCTCGTCCGGCCTGACGCCGATGACGGACAGGCGGTCGAACAGCCCGCGGTAGCGCACGAAAGCAGTCCGCAGGCGCTCGGTGTCCGGTGGCTGTCCGGCGTCGCCGCCACGGGTGGCGTTCGCATGTGCGTCGCGGTAACCCGCGGCCAGGGCCGGGTCGTCGGCGGCGAGCAGATAGGCTCGTTCGGCAAAGGCCGTGGCCGGATATCCCCGGCTGCGCATCACCTCGGTGATCAGCGCGTCTGCCTGGTGTGTCGCCCCGGGCGGATCGTCGACGAAACGGGTCTGGAGCGTTTCCCAGCGGGCTGCGAAGACCTCCCTCTCCGGCTGGCTGAGCGGCGTCAGGGTCAATGCGTTTCGCTTTTCGATGATCTGCGTCAGATACCGTTCCGCGGCCCGCCGGTCGCCATGATCGACGACCGCGCGGTCATATTCCGAGCCGAATCGCCGCCGAAGTGCCACCCGGCCGCCGCCGCGCCGGTCGGCAACGGCGGCAACGGTGACGGCGGTCGCGGCGCAGGCCAGCAGCAGAATCCAGCCAACGGTGGACACGGGAATACCTCCGCGTGACGTCCTTCTCTTTCATGATCCGGACGCACGATACCCGGGCCGTTCGGCGGTAAACGCCGGCGCAGGGCACCCACGGGCCGACGCGGCCACGCCGAGCGGGGTGCGGGCGTGATGCCGAACCTCCGCATCAGCCCAGGCTGGCGCGATTTTCGGCAGGACACCGTGGTCAGGCGGTTGCCCAGGTTCCACCGCCGGTACCCCCGTGCGTGTGCCCACTGTCGGGCCAGCGCCGCCTGCCTGCCCGCCGTCCGTGGGCCGGCTCGCGGGTCCGTCACTCCGATGACGAGCCAGCTGTTCCGACAGCCGTCGGGCCGTTCCGAGTCATTCCGCCAAAGGCCCGGCCGGTCACGTCTCGTCGGCGTCGGCGGCGCGCAGGGGCGGGGCGGAACCGCCGAGGTGTGCCGGCAGCCACCAGTCGGGCTCGCCGGGGGAGGGGAAAGGGTAGCTCCGCTGGGCGGTGTCGAGCAGATCGACCATCACCTTGTGCAGCACGTCCGTCCCGGTCCGGCGGTCGACGAGATCCGACGGCGGCACCGGCGTGCCCACGATGATCGTGATCGGAGTGCCGATCGCCTCCCGCAGGTGGAACGAGTGCCCCTTTGTCAGCGTCCGTTGGCTACCCCAGAGAATCACCGGGATGACGGGGACCCTGGTGTGGGCGGCCATCCGGGCGGCGCCGGACTTGAACGAGGCCAGGCAGTAGCTCGGGTTGATCGTTGCCTCGGGAAAGACACCCACCAGCTCGCCGGCCCGCAGCGCCGCCAGCGCGTCGCGCAGCGATGCGGCGCCGGCCTTGCGGTCCACCGGAATGTGGTGCATCCCGCGCATCAGAGGGCCCGCGATCCGATGATCGAAGACCTCCTTCTTCGCCATATAGCGCACGGGACGCCGCCCGGCTCGCCAGAACGGCAGGCCGGCCAGCGCGAAGTCGAGGTAGGAGATGTGGTTGATCAGGATGATGGCGCCCCCGGACCTCGGGACGTTCTCCATACCTCGGACGTCAATGCGCAGCCGCAGCCCGCCGAACAGCCCCTTGGCGACGGCGACGACCGGCCGGTAGACGTACTCCGCCACGACTGGCCACTCCTCAAGCTTGTCCTCGCCGGACTGCCCGGCGGACCCCCGGACCGACCCGACACTACCGCCGGACCCGACGCGGGTGCGCCGACCGGCGTCCTCCACCCGACCGGCCCGGAGGCGGGGTGCGGTGACGCATTTCCGCCCCCACCGGCGATGATGTCCAAACGGACATCCGGCCAATCGACCGCCACGTCGGCCGATGCGGGGCGGATGCCACCCAACGCGCGGTCGAACGCGCAGTCGACGACACGGTCGGTGACACAGACAGGGAGCGGCCTGGATGGACGTCCTGCGGCGCAGCCTCGAGGCGCAGCCGAGCCCGCCGCAGTGGGTGCTCGTCGTGGCTGCGGTCCTCGCGGCGCTCACCGTGCTCAGCGACCGGATCTGGCCGGTCGCGCGGCATGTGATCACTATCGCGCATGAGGGTGGCCATGCGCTGGCCGCCGTCGCGAGCGGCCGGCGCCTCGCCGGCGTCCGGCTGCACTCGGACACCTCCGGGGTCACCGTGTCGTCCGGTCGCCCGACCGGTCCCGGTGTGATCGTCACGGTCGCGGCCGGCTATCCGACGCCGTCCCTGATCGGGCTGGGGGCTGCCGGGCTGCTGGCCGGCGGGCGTTCGAGCCTCGTGCTCCAGCTGTGCGTGGCGTTGCTGATCGCGATGCTGGTGGTGATCCGCAACGGTTTCGGTGTCGTGTCGTTGCTGGTCTCCATGGGTGCGATCCTGTCGATCTCCTGGTTCGCGCCGCCGACGGCGCGGGCCGGCTTCGCCGCCTACATCGCCTGCTTCCTGCTGCTCGGGGCGCTGCGGCCGGTGGTCGAGGTGCAGCGGCAGCGCCGTCGGCGGCGGGCTCGCGACTCCGATCCCGATCAGCTCGGCCGCCTGACCGGCCTGCCCCCGGCTGCCTGGGTGGGCGCGTTCGGGCTGACCGGGCTGGCCTGTGCCGCGGGTGGAGCATCCCTGCTGTTCGGCTGACCTGCTGTTCTGCGGGCCACCGTCAGCGGTGTCGTCGCCGAGGACGAAGGCGGGCGCCCGGCTCGGTTCTGTCGGACCTGGCTGCGAGACTGGCGCCATGTGCGGTCGCTACACGCAGAAGCTCAAAACCGACGACCTCGTCGCCGCGATGTCCGCCCGCGACGAGACGGGCGGTGCCGTCCGGGAGAGCCTGAACGTGGCGCCGACCTCGACGATGCCGATCGTCGTGGCCGATCCGCCGGCCGCCGAGCGTGGGAAGTCGGCTGCGGGTGCTGCGGGTGCTGCGGGTGCTGCGGACGGTGCGGGAGGGGTGTCGCGTGGCTCGGCCCAGGCCCCACGAGTGCTGCGGGTGGCGGCGTGGGGGCTGGTGCCGTCCTGGGCGAAGGACCGGTCGGTCGGGGCCAGGATGATCAATGCTCGGGCGGAGACGGTGGCTACGAAACCGGCTTTTCGGTCGGCCTACGCCTCCCGGCGCTGCCTGATACCCGCGAGCGGCTTCTACGAGTGGTTTCGCCCGGGCGGCGGGAGTAGGCGGGGCCAGCCGTTCTACGTGTATCCCGCGGGCCACCCCGCGACCGGGGAGCTCTTCGCCTTCGCCGGTCTCTACGAGGTGTGGCGCAAGGGCGACGAGCCGCTGGTGACCTTCACCATCCTCACCACCGGCCCGGCCGAGGGGCTGGCCTTCCTGCATGATCGCTCCCCGGTCATCCTGCCCACCACGTCCTGGGACCGGTGGCTGGACCCGGCGGTCGATCCGGCCACGCTCGCCTCGCTGCTGCGCCCCGCGCCTGCCGGCGTGGTCGCGGCCCATCCGGTGTCAGCAGACGTGGGCAACGTGCGCAACAAGGGCCCCTACCTGGCCGATCCGGTCGATCTGGATCCTGCCGTGGCCGAGGCCGTGGCCCAGGCCGCGGGCCCCTCAGCGGCGGCGCTGAATCTCGCCGATCCCTCAGCCGAACGGCCCGCGCCGCCCGCCGGCCGGGGATCTGCCGGTCGGAGCCCCGGCGATGCGGTGGACCTGGCGCCCTTCGAGCGGGGGGAGATCCCCTCGCTGGCCGCGGGGGGAGATGCCTGAACGCTGTCCGTCAACGGTTGGACACATGGGGGCGATTCCCCCGCGAGTCGGGCTCCACTCCGCAAGGATGGTGCTCGACGGTGTGCCGGGTGGCTGGAGGAGAATCGATGACGTCCCGCACCGACCCCACCGACCCCACCGATCCCACCGGCATCGCCGGGACCGCGGGCGCCGCCGGCGGCGCGCCTCCGCTCGAGGCGCCCGCGCCGCCCAGTGTGGCCGGGCTGGTCAACCTCCGCGACCTCGGAGGCCTCGCGACCGAGGACGGCCGGCGCACCCGCCCCGGCGTGCTCTACCGCAGCGAGATGCCCAGGATCGGTGACAGGCCGCCCACCGCGCTCGCCTGGCCGCCCCGCACCGTGATCGATCTGCGCTCGGCGGTCGAGCGCGGGCCGGGCCCGCACCCGCTGACCGCCCTCGGCTCCACGGTGCGGGTGTTCCCCCTGCTCGGCGAGGACGCCGCCCCGGGACGTCACTCGGCGGCGTCGAGCGCGATGGCGGGCGGGTTGCGCTCGCTGTATGCGGCGATGATGGAGCACGCCGCGCCCCAGCTCGCCGCCATCGTGGACATCGTCGCGTCGGAGCCGGGGCCGGTGCTTGTGCACTGCGCCGCAGGCAAGGATCGCACCGGTGTGACCGTCGCCGTCCTGCTGCGTCTGGCTGGCGTCGTCGAGCGTGACGTGCTTGCCGACTACGCCGCGACCGAGGCCAACATGCCCGGCGTGCTGCGGCGCATGCGGGGCAACCCGCTCCTGCCCAACACCGGTTCGGCAAAGGTGGACAAGGAGCTGGTCGGCACCTCCGTGGCCGCCGCCGAAGCGGTACTCGCTGCCACCGGTTCCCATCCCCGCGGAGTCGCCGGCTGGCTGCGTGACCACGGCACCTCGGACGCGTCGATCCAGCGCTGGCGTGCCCGCGTGGTCGTCTGACGCGGCCCGGCGCCCGCCGGGACCGCTCGGCACTCAGACGCGGCTGCCACGCGGGCGCAATGCCAGGCCGAGCGCGGTCTCGGCGACCCCGGTGACGATGAGCTCGATGCCGAACAGGACCGCCAGGACCACGATCGTCGCCCCGGGCCAGACGAGCGCGAGAACGCCCAGGACGATGCTGAGGATGGCAAGTGTGTATCCGGCGGTGGCGCTCCCGCCGCCGGACCCGGGCGCCCGCGCCGACCTGGTGAGCAACGCTCGAACCACACCCGTGACGATGAGGACGGCACCTACGACGAGAGCCACCGCCCGCACCGTCGCGCCCGGCCACAGCAGGATGACGATGCCGCCCACCGTGAGCAGGATTCCGAACAGCATCGCACCTGCCGTGTTCTCCGCCCGCGCCGCCGCGATCGTCTCACTGATGCCCGAGAGCACCAGTGCCACGCCGGCCAGTGCGGCGAGCGCCCCCGCGGTCGCGAACGGATTCGCGATCAGGAGAATGCCGAGAACCGTGACGGCGAGGCCGAGCAGGACCAGCGCCGGCCACAGGGCACTCGGCGCCGTGCGATCCCGCTGCTGCCGATAGATCGTCGCCATCGGTGGACCTCCCCCCACGGAACGGCGGCCTGCGCCGACCCGTTTCGTGAGGAGCTGTACCCAGTGTTTGGTGCTGTACCCGGTACGAGGGCGACCAGCCGGATACAGCACCGACGCTGGACCGATTTACGCGGTTGAGCCGTCCGTGATGCTGATTGCCTCGGTCGGGCAGGAGTCGACTACCTCCTGAAGATCGTCCCACCGGGACTCGTCCGGCTCCTCGTTCAGGATATAGAGGTAGCCATCATCGCGAATCTCGAAGATGTCAGGAACCAGCCGGACACACGTGCCACTGCTGGCACAGCGGTCGAAATCGACGTTCACGCGCATCGGCGAACCTCCCGGAAATGCTTGAATGTCGTGGTCGCCTGGACCCTACCGCCACGGTCCGCGAGGGGACAGTGACATCCCACGGTGGCCTACACCGACTCCGGCGGTCCGAGTGGTTGTCAGGAAGCCTTGATTGCCGAGATGTCCAACTCGATCTTGATCTTGTCGCTGACGAGAACCCCACCGGTCTCCAACACCGCGTTGAACGTGAGGCCGAAGTCCTTGCGGTTGATCGACGTCGTCCCGGTGAATCCCGCACGAACGTTGCCGAAGGGGTCCTTGGAGCTGCCCTCGAAGGTGACGTCGAGGTCGACCGAGCGGGTGATGCCGCGGATGGTCAGGTCGCCGGTGAGCACGTACTCGTCGTCGCCCTTGCCGGCTGAGGCGCCCGTGCTGACGAAGGTGATCGTCGGATGGGTGGCGACGTCGAGCAGGTCGGCGGACTTGACATGGCCGTCCCGGTCCGCGACGCCGGTGTCGAAGGAGTCGGTCTGGATGGTCACGGTGGCGGTCGAGGCGGTGGGCTGCCCGCCGTCGAGGTGCAGGGTGCCTTCCACGGCGGTGAACTGGCCGCGCACGGTCGTGACCATCGCGTGCCGCGCGGCAAAGCCGATGCGGGTGTGGGCTGGGTCGATCGTCCAGGTGCCGGTGAGGTCGGTGAGGGCGGTGGTGGTGGCGGTGGTGGCGGTGGTGGCCGTCATCGTGATCTCCTCCTGAGAAGGGTGCGCCGTGGGCGTCGCGAGGCAGGCGGCCCGCAGCGCGTTGGTTGCATGTGCAACCTATAGCCCCCGTCAACGCGCACGGCCGGCAGTTATTCCAGGCCGGTTCGGGTGACCTCGCGAGGACCGTAGCGAGTCGCCGCCGCCGATCCCAGTACGTTCTGATGTCCTGTGGACAACGGGGCGTCGTCCACAGATCGGCGCCGGTGGCTGTTTCGCGTACCGGTATCGACCTACCGTCCGCTCATGGTCACAGTCACCCCCGGACCCGGGCGGCCCGTCGGTCGCCCCAACCCGCCCCTACCGCCCGACCCGGCGGAGCGTGGACCGATCCCCGCCATGCGCTCCGTGTCCCGGCGCAGCCTCCCTCCCGAACGCGCGTCGGGTTTCCCGCCATCTACCGCTCGCAGCGATCTCACCGGTCTCGTCGAGGAGGGCGAGGTGCGAGACCGCCCGCCTCCCGGCACAGCCTCGGCCCGTGTGCGGGCCGGTCACTTCACCGACGACGGCGAGCTGTTCGACGAGCGGGACGTGCTTGACGAGCAGGACGTGCTCGTCGAGGGGGACCGCAACGGCCACCTGTCGCGGGGAGGTTCGCCGTCCGACGAGGATCCGGGTCACGGCCCACTGGTCATCCCGGCTGCGGAGCGGCGGGGCCGGAGCGCGGTGGCGCAGTGGTTGTCCGAGCGGCTGCCCATGAGCCTGCGCACAATGGTTGCCACGCCGACGGCCAGCGCGACGCTGCTCCTGGCCCTGGTTGCCCTCACCACCGCGATCATGGCGACCTGGCTTGCCTGGCGGCACCGCCCGGTGCCCGTCGCCGCTCCCGCCTCGGCGAGCTCGGTTGTCATCGCCGCTCCCGCCTCCGCCGGGGTTGGCCCCTCTCCGCGGGCGGAGCACCCGCCGGGCTCGGGGACAGGGGCTGCGGGAGGTGCCGCCGGGCCCTCCGGAGTCGCCGCCACTCCCGGCGGCGTCGTAGTGGTCGACGTCGCGGGGCGGGTGGTGCGTCCTGGGGTGGTCAGGCTTCCCGTCGGCGCCCGGGTGGTCGACGCGCTCGATCGCGTGGGTGGCGTGCTTCCCGGTACCGATACCACCGGTATCGCCCTGGCTCGAGTCCTGATCGACGGAGAGCAGGTGCTGGTTGACGGTCGCCCTGGGCCCCCCGCCGCGGCGGTGTCCGCGCCGGCGGCAAAAGGTGGTGCTGCCGCCGGCTCCGCCGGAGCCGCCGCGGGGGCACCGGGCGGCCCCCTCGACCTCAACAGTGCGAGCGCGGAGCAGCTCGACGGCCTGCCGGGGGTCGGGCCGGTGCTGGCACAACGGATCGTCGACTGGCGCACGGAACACGGGCCGTTCCGGTCTCCCGAGCAGCTCGGGGAGGTGACCGGAGTGGGCGATCGCCGGTTGGCGGACCTGTTGCCGCTTGTGAAGGTCTGACCGCCGTGGCGTCCGCCGCTCCGGATTCGAGGCTCGCGCCGGGCGGCCGGTCGGATCCGGCGGCCGAGCCGATCGATGTGCGCCTGGTGTTGCCCGCGGTGGCCAGCTGGGCCGGCGCTGCGGCGGCGGTGCGCTGGACGATCTCTGATGCCCTGCTCGTCACCGCCGCGGTGGTGCTCGTGGTGGCTCCCGCCCTGATGGCCGGCGGGTGGCTGGTGGGTGTACCGCGGCGCCGGCGATCAGCCGGGGACAGCGGTCGGGACGAGCCGGTGAACCACGAGGGCCTCCGACTCCCGGGCGACCGACTCGCGGGCGACCGACTCGCGGGCGACCGACTCGCGGGCGACCGACTCGCGGGCGACCGACTCGCGGGCGACCGACTCGCGGGCGACCGACTCGCGGGCGACCGACTCGCGGGCGACCGACTCGCGGGCGACCGACTCGCGGGCGACCGACTCGCGGGCGACCGACTCGCGGGCGACCGACTCGCGGGCCACCGTCTCGCGGGCCACCGTGTCATGGACGAGGTGGGCGATGAGCCGAGGAGCCCGGCCAGGGCGCAGGCCGCGCTGGTCGCCGTCTTCCTTGCTGCCGGAGTTGTCGTGGGTGGACTCGCCACCCGTGCCGGCGACCGCGGCCCGTTCGCTGACCTGGTGCGCCGTGGGTCGGCGGTCACCGCCCACGTCGTCGTCAGCGACGATCCCCGTCGGGTCGCGGCCACGGGGACTCCCGCCGCGGGCCGCGCCCGGGCGACCTATGTCACGCCGGCGCGGATGGAGCGGGTGACGGCCGGGAAGACGACGATGCGCCTGCGGGTAGCGGTCGTCCTGATCGGCAGTGGCCGCGCCTGGCAGGCCATGCTGCCCAGCCAGCGTCTGGTGGTGACGGGTCGGCTGGCTGCTCCCAGGGCCGATCCGGGCACCGCCGCGGTAGTGCTGGTCAGCGGCGAGCCGCGGCCACGGGGGCGGCCGAGCGTGATCCAGCGGGCCGCCGGACGGCTGCGGACGGGCCTGCGCGACGCTGCGGCAGGCCTGCCCGCGCCGCGCCAGGGCCTCCTGCCGGCCATTGTGGTCGGGGATGTCTCCGGGCTCGACGATGATCTGAAGTCGGATTTCCGCCAGGCTGGGATGACCCATCTGACGGCGGTGTCCGGAGGTAACGCTGCGATCGTGACCGCCTCTGCCCTGCTGGCCGCGGCCTGGGCCCGGCGCGGCCGGCGGGTACGGGCGGTGTCCGGTGGTGGTGCGTTGATCTCGTTCATCGTTCTGGCCCGGCCCTCGCCCAGTGTGCTGCGGGCCGGGGCGATGGGTCTGATCGGCCTGGCGGCCTATGCGGCCGGGCGCCCCCGGGCGGTGCTGCCCGCCCTGGCCGCGAGCGTCACGGTTCTGGTCCTGGCCGAACCGGCGCTCGCGGTCTCGGTCGGGTTCGCGCTGTCCGTCCTGGCCACGGCCGGAATGATCATTCTGGCGCCGGGGTGGAGGTCCGCCCTGTCCCGGCGGCTGCCTGACCGCGCCGCGGAGGTCCTCGCGGTGGCGGCGGCGGCCCAGCTGGCCTGCACGCCCCTGCTGGTCTGGATCGGCGGCGGAGTGAGTCTGGTCGCGATTCCCGCGAACGTTCTGGCGGCTCCCGCGGTACCGATCGCGACGATCCTCGGCGTGCTGATCATGTTTCTCGCGGTGGTGGCGCCGGGGCCGGCGCGTGGGCTGGCGCATGTCGCTGACCTGCCCTGTTGGTGGCTGGTGACGGTGGCTCACCGATGCGCCTCGCTGCCGCGGGCGACCGTGGCCTGGCCAGGGGGCGCCGCTGGTGCGGCCGGTGCGACGATCGCCGTGGTCGTGACGGTGGCCCTGCTGCGCCGGCGGAGGGGGCGCCGCCTCGCCGCGGCGGCGCTCGCCGGCTTGCTGGTGGCGCGGTGCGCCGTCGTCGAGCGGTTCGCCGCCTGGCCTCCTGCCGCCTGGCGCATGGTGGCCTGCGACGTCGGGCAGGGGGACGCGCTGGTGCTGCGCGCCGGGCCGGACAGTGGCGTACTCGTCGACGCGGGGCCGGATCCGGGCCTGCTGGGCCGGTGCCTCGCCGACCTCGGCATCCGGGCGTTGCCCGCCGTCGTTCTCAGCCACCTGCATGCGGACCATGTGGATGGCCTGCCCGCGGTGCTGGGCCGGCTTCCGGTGGGTGAGGTGCTCGTCGGGTCGCTGCGCGAGCCGCCTGGCCAGTGGCGGCTGGTCCGGCAGTGGACGCAGAGCGCGCGGGTGCCGCTGCGAACCATCGGGGTCGGGACGAGCGGCGCCGTCGGCGAGGTCTGCTGGACCGTGCTCGGGCCCCCGACTCTCCTGCACGGCACCGACAGCGACCCGAACAACGACTCCCTGGTGCTGACCGCCCGTGCCGGCGGGCTGCGCGCGCTTTTGACGGGAGACGTCGAGGCGGTCGCCCAGCGGAGTCTGCTCGCTGTTCCCGGCGCGCGGGCGCGGCTGCGGGCGGACGTGCTGAAGGTTCCCCATCACGGCTCGGCGAACCAGGATCCCGCCTTCCTCGGCGCATCCGGCGCGCGGTTCGCGGTGGTCAGTGTGGGGAGGGACAACGACTACGGCCATCCCGCGCCGTCGACGATGGGGACGCTGGCGCGGGCCGGCATGGCCGTCGCCCGGACCGATCGTGACGGAGCCCTCGCGGTGACCGCCCCGGGATCCCCGAGAGGCGCAGTCGCCGCGGGCGGGGGAGCGTGTCCGCCTCGGGGCGCGGATCGGCCTGCGGCGGATGACGCGGCACATCCCGGCGATGTGTCGGTGGTGCGTCAGAGGTCCGGGGGTGGATCGTGACATGCTCACCGGTGTGGCCGCCTCCGCATCCGCCCCCCTCGTGCTCGTCACCGGGGACGAGGACCTGCTCGTGGCACGCGCGGTCCGGGAGGTTCTCGAGGGCGCCCGCCGGCGTGATCCCGAGGTGGAGGTCGTCGACCGCGCCCCGGGTGAGCTCTCGGAGGCTGATCTTGTCGACCTCGGCGCCACCTCGATGTTCGGCGGCGGTCGGGTCGTGATCGTGCGCGGAGCCCAGGACCTCGGTGAGGAGCTGCGCGACGGGCTGCTGGCCTACATCAGCCACCCGCTGGACGATGTCCTGCTCGTCCTCGTGCACAGCGGCGCAGTGAAGAACCGCAAGCTCGCGGACGCGATGAAGAGCGCGGGGGCACGGGTCGTCCCAGCTGCCAGGATCACCAGGCCGCGGGACCGGCATGACTTCGTCGTGGCGGAGGTGCGCCGGCTCGGCGGGCGCATCAGCGACGGCGCGGTGCGGGCCCTGCTCGACGCCGTGGGTGGCGACCTGCGCGAGCTCGCGGCGGTCTGCGACCAGCTGGTGGCCGACACCGAGGGCGGCCTGCTCGATGAGGCGGCGGTAGCCAGGTTCCATCGTGGCCGGGCGGAGGCGAGTGGCTTCGCCGTGGCGGACGCGATCATTGCCGGTGATCTGCCCCAGGGCCTGACCCTGCTGCGCCAGGCCACCGAGGGGGGCACCGCGGCGGTGCTGATCTCCAGTGCGGTTGCCGGGGGGCTGCGGGACCTGGCCCGGGTCGCCGCGGCCGGGCCTGGGAGCAAGTGGGATCTCGCCCGGTCGCTCGGGATGCCCGACTGGAAGGTAGAGAAGGCGCAGCGCTCGGCACGGGGCTGGTCGGATACGGGGCTGAGTCTCGCGCTGCGCGCGGCCGCGGCCGCGGACGCGGGCGTCAAGGGAGCCTCTGTCGATGCCGGCTACGCCCTGGAGAAGCTGCTGCGGGAGGTCGCTATGGCCCGATCACTGCCGCGAGAGCGGGAGCGCCGTGGGGGCCGAGGGTGATCTCGCCGACCCCTTCGCACTCCTCGCCAGCGGGCGCCGCGCGCGCCGAGGCCGACGCGCCGCCGCCGGGTGGGTGGTTCGGTCTGCGGGTGCTGCCTGCGGGATGGATGCGAGGGCTGCTCATGGGCGTCACCGCGCTCGCGACGGTGGTGGTGGCGCTCGGCGACCTGGCCAGCGCGTGGGTCGTGCTCGTGCTGCCCGCCGCCGTTGCCGTGATGGTGGCCTACCACGAGGCGCTGGAGCGCATGATGCGCCCGTCAGCGTCCACCAGGACGGCTGGCACGCACACCGACCCCGCCCGCCCGAGGGGCGCGAAGGGATAGGCCGCCGGACCACCGATGCGGGAAATCGGCATGCGCCGGGAACCCTGCCCTGAGGCAGTGTCAGGCACGCAGAAAAGCCGGAGTGCGCAGGCACCCCGGCTCGGCCGCGCGAACTCAGCTGGCGGTCAGCTTCGCGTGGGCGGAGGCCAGCGCCGACTTGCGGTTGGCAGCCTGGTTGGCGTGGATCACGCCCTTGCTTGCCGCCTTGTCGAGCTTGCGCGAAGCGATCCGCAGGGACTCACCGGCCAGCTCGACGTCCCCGGCCTCGACGGCCTGGCGGAACCGGCGCACGTGCGTCTTGAGCTCGGACTTGACCGCCTTGTTGCGCAGCCGCCGCTTCTCGTTGGTGAGGTTGCGCTTGATCTGCGACTTGATGTTGGCCACGCGGAGGAACCTCTGGGTTGTCGAGTCGGGATGATGCAGACGAGTCCAGAGCCCGCAGGCCCAGCCGCTCAGCACCTCAGAGGCAGAACACCTCGAAGGCGGAACACCTCAACGGCGGGGCAGCCCACCTGGACACCTTCACGTTACCAAACGGTGCCCCAGGCGGGCCGAAGCGGTGTCGACCGGTGCACCGCCACTACCTCACCGCGGCTCCTGGCACGATGAAGATGAGGCCGACCCAGATCTCGGCACTCCGGATCGCGCCGCCACCATCGCGAACCGGAGTGACCACCGCGAGCGAAACGAGAAATCTCCGCGTGTCCGCAGCCCCGCACCTGGCGCCCGGCGCCGACCCGGCGATGATCCGCAACTTCTGCATCATCGCGCATATCGACCACGGCAAGTCCACCCTTGCCGACCGGATGCTCGGCGTGACCGGCGTCGTGGAGGCGCGCAACATGCGCGCCCAGTACCTGGACCGCATGGACATCGAGCGCGAGCGCGGGATCACGATCAAGGCGCAGAACGTCCGGCTGCCCTGGCAGGCGGAGGACGGTCGGGACTACATCCTGCATCTGATCGACACGCCCGGGCACGTCGACTTCAGCTACGAGGTGAGTCGCTCGCTGGCCGCCTGTGAGGGCGCGGTGCTGCTCGTCGATGCCGCGCAGGGGATCGAGGCTCAGACCCTCGCGAACCTCTACCTCGCGATCGAGAACGACCTGACGATCATCCCCGTCCTCAACAAGATCGACCTTCCGGCCGCCCAGCCCGAGAAGTATGCCGAGGAGATCGCGGCCATCATCGGCTGCGATCCGAACGATGTCCTGCGGGTGTCGGGCAAGACCGGCCAGGGAGTTCCGGAGCTGCTGAACGAGATCGTCCGGCAGGTGCCGGCGCCGGTCGGCAGACCCGACGGCCCGGCCCGAGCAATGATCTTCGACAGCATCTACGACATCTACCGCGGCGTCATCACCTACGTCCGGGTGGTCGACGGCACGCTCACCACGCGCGACCGCTGCCTGATGATGTCGACGGGGGCGAGCCACGAGACCCTCGAGGTCGGCGTGATCTCCCCGGATCCGCACCCGACGGGTTCGCTGTCGGTCGGCGAGGTGGGCTACGTCATCCCCGGCGTCAAGGATGTGCGCCAGGCCCGCGTCGGCGACACGATCACCACCAGCGTGCGCCCGGCGACGGAGATGCTCGGCGGCTACCGGGACCCGTTGCCGATGGTCTACTCCGGCCTATACCCGATCGACGGCAGCGAGTACCCGGCGCTGCGGGAGGCTCTCGACAAGCTCCAGCTCAACGACGCGGCCCTCACCTACGAGCCGGAGACGTCGGCGGCGCTCGGCTTCGGCTTCCGCTGCGGCTTCCTCGGCCTGCTGCACCTGGAGATCGTGCGGGAGCGGCTCGAGCGCGAGTTCAACCTGACGCTCATCTCCACCGCGCCGAACGTCGTGTACCGGGTGGTGATGGAGGACGGCTCGGAGGTCAGCGTCACCAACCCCAGCGACTGGCCGGGGGGCAAGATCGCCGAGGTGTACGAGCCGATCGTCCAGGCGATGCTGCTGCTGCCCACCGAGTTCGTGGGTGCCGTGATGGAGCTCTGCCAGACCCGCCGGGGCGTGCTCGGCGGGATGGACTACCTGTCCACCGATCGGGTGGAGCTCAAGTACACGCTCCCCCTCGGTGAGATCATCTTCGACTTCTTCGACTCGCTGAAGTCCCGGACGCGCGGCTACGCGAGCCTCGACTACGAGCCCGCCGGCGAGCAGCTCGCCGATCTGGTCAAGGTGGACATCCTGCTGCAGGGGGAGACGGTCGATGCCTTCTCCGCGATCGTGCACCGGGAGAAGGCGTACGCCTACGGAGTGTCGATGACGACGAGGCTGCGCGAGCTGATTCCGCGCCAGCAGTTCGAGGTGCCGATCCAGGCCGCGATCGGCGCCCGGATCATCGCCCGGGAGAACATTCGCGCGATCCGCAAGGACGTGCTGGCCAAGTGCTACGGCGGTGACATCACCCGCAAGCGCAAGCTGCTGGAGAAGCAGAAGGAGGGCAAGAAGCGGATGAAGACGATCGGCCGGGTCGAGGTCCCGCAGGAGGCCTTCATCGCGGCGCTGTCCACCGACGCCGGGAAGTCCGGCCAGCAGGCCAAGTAGTCGAGAACGGGCCAGGGCGCCGCCGGGTCGGCCGGGGGCCGCCGGGCCGGCGGGCCGGCGGGGGTGCCGAGGGGTGGGGTGCGTCCGGGGCCCGAAACCGTCCCGGAATCTCGGCGTGACGCTGTCGGCGTGCGGCGGGGGCGCCCGGGTGCGGGTACCGGGCGTGGACCGATCGGGTCGGCGGGAGGACCGGGCCGACCGGGGGCCGGCGGGCGGGTCAGCTGCCGGGAAGCGAGGTCGCGGGCAGCGGGATCGGTTCGGTCACCGGCTCGATGAGTGAGCTGCCGCGACCCGACGTGGCGGTGTGGGAGCGATACACGGTGGTACGAGGTGGGAGCAGCTCGGAGATGTTCTCCAGAACGGCGCTGACGTCATCGTCCATGACTGGATCTTTTCGTACGCGGACCGCCCAGTCCACGACGCGTCGCCCATATTCCTCCCCTCTGTCCACAACATCGGCAAAACATCACAGATGTCCAGGTAGGCGGGGTGCCGGCGATGCGCGATGCTGTTGGTCCGACTGTGGTCCCAGTGTGGCCACCCTCGGCCCGCTCGTGCGCTTGACAAACTTTGCGTTGCCGTAAATCCATCGGTTGGGGGCACACTGGGGGCATGCCACAAAAGCCTCCCGACGGGGCACCTCCCCCCGACGACGGTGCGCTGCCCGCGGCCTCGCTGGCCGAGCTCCCGGGACGCCCCTTCGGGGCCTACGTGCACGTGCCGTACTGCGCGGCACGCTGCGGCTACTGTGACTTCAACACCTACACCGCCGCGGATCTCGGCGGCGCGTTGATCTCGTCGGTGGGTCTGACGACCTTCGTCGACAACGCGGCCAGGGAGATCCGGCTCGCCCGTGAGGTGCTGGGCGCGGCGGCCGGTCCCATCGCCACCGTCTTCGTCGGCGGCGGCACGCCGACACTCCTGCCCGCCGGTGATCTCGCCCGTCTGCTCCGGCTGCTCGAGGCGGAGTTCGGGCTCGCGCCCGACGCGGAGATCACGACCGAGGCGAACCCGGAGTCGGTCGACCCGGCGCAGCTCGAGCAGCTGCGGTCCGCCGGGTACACGCGGATCTCGTTCGGCATGCAGAGCGATCGGCCGCATGTGCTCGCCGCACTCGATCGCCGCCACACCCCGGGCCGGGTGTCGGAGGTGATGCGCTGGGCCCGCAAGGCCGGCTTCGACCACGTCAGTCTCGATCTCATCTACGGCGCGCCCGGCGAGTCCGAGGCGGACTGGGCAGCGAGCCTGCACGCGGCGGTGGCACTCGGGCCGGATCATGTCAGCGCCTATGCCCTGACGGTGGAGGAGGGCACGAAGCTCTCCCGGCGGGTGCGCCGCGGCGAGCTGCTCGAGCCGGACGACGACCTGCTGGCCGACCGCTACCTGCTCGCGGACGACATCCTCGGCGCCGCCGGTCTGGTCAACTACGAGGTCAGTAACTGGTCCCGGGGCTCAGCCGCCCGCTGCCAGCACAACCTGGGGTACTGGCGCGGGGACAACTGGTGGGGCTTCGGGCCCGGCGCGCACAGTCACGTGGGCGGCGTGCGGTGGTGGAACGTGCGCCACCCCGCCGAGTACGTCGCCCGGCTCGGCGCGGGCCGCAGCCCCGCGCTGGCCCGCGAGGAGCTTGACGAGGGCACCAGGCGGATCGAGCGGGTGATGCTGGGGGTCCGGCTGGCCGAGGGGCTGCCGGTGGCCGAGCTGGACGAGACGGGCCTGGCAGCCTGCGCGGAGTTGGCCCGCTCGGGCCTGGTGGAGGCGGGTGGCCTGGAGTTCGGTCGAGTGCGTCTGACGCGGCGTGGCCGGCTTCTCACCGACACGGTCGTCCGGGCGCTGCTGCCGGACTGACCCGGCGGTGCCGGTGCGCGATCCGGGTGGCTGTGGCCGGGTTCGGAACCTGGCGGCGGGCCTGGTCGTTCAATGGGAAGGATGTCGCCGGATCCTCACCGGTCATTCGTGGAGTGGCTGATGTCCTGTGCTTGTCCCGGCGTCGGCCGCTACACTTGGCACTCACTGCGGCCGAGTGCCAGTTCCGGTGTTCGGCGGTGCACGCACCGTGGCCCGGCCACGTCCCGCTGCTGAAGGGGGTGCGACCGCGTGCTGGAGGATCGGCGCCTCGAGGTTCTTCGAGCGATCGTTGAGGACTTCGTCCTCAGCAACGAGCCGGTGGGTTCCAAGGCACTGGCGGAGCGTCACAGCCTCGGTGTCTCGCCGGCCACGGTCCGTAATGACATGTCCGCGCTGGAGGAAGAGGGCTACATCACGCAGCCCCACACCAGCGCCGGGCGGATCCCCACGGACAAGGGCTACCGGCTCTTCGTCGATCGGTTGTCCGGCGTGAAGCCGTTGTCGCGCGCGGAGCGGCGGGCGATCCAGAGCTTCCTGGAAGGCGCCGTCGACCTCGACGATGTGGTCCACCGCTCGGTGCGTCTGCTGGCCCAGCTCACCCGGCAGGTGGCCGTGGTGCAGTACCCGTCGCTGTCCAGCAGCAGCTTCCGGCACATCGAGGTCGTGACCCTCAGTCCGCGCAGGCTACTCCTGGTGATCATCACGGATACCGGCCGGGTCGAGCAGCGCATCGTCGACAGCCTCACCCCGGTGGATGACGAGATGGCCGCGGAGCTGCGGTCGGCGCTCAACTGCGCGCTCACCGGCCAGCGGCTGGCGGAGGCGTCCGAGGCGGTCGCGGCGCTGCCCGACCAGGCCCGGCCGGAGCTTCGGCCGTGCCTCGCGGCGATGGCCGGAATCGCGCTGGAGGCGCTGGTGGAGCGCCCGGAGGAGCGCATCGCCATGGCCGGGACGGCGAACCTCACCCGCGCCACGGTGGACTTCGCGGACTCGCTGCGCTCCATCCTCGAGGCCCTCGAGGAGCAGGTCGTGTTGATGAAGCTCATCGGCTCCGCCCGGGAGACCGGTACTGTAACGGTACGCATTGGTCGCGAGACGGACGTCGATGCCCTGCGGTCGACCGCGGTGGTGGCCACCGGCTACGGCCGCGGCCCCTTCGCGCTGGGCGGCATGGGCGTGGTCGGGCCGATGCGCATGGACTATCCGTGGACGATGGCGGCCGTTCGGGCCGTCGCCAAATACGTGGGTGAACTCTTGGGTGCCGACTGATGGCCGTGGACTACTACGCCGTTCTGGGCGTGCGTCGTGACGCGTCGAACGACGAGATCAAACGGGCCTACCGCAAGCTGGCCCGCGAGCTGCATCCGGATGTCAACCCCGACCCGGAGGCGCAGCAGCGCTTCCGGGGGGTGACGGCGGCCTACGAGGTGCTCTCCGACCCGGAGAAGCGCCAGATCGTCGACCTCGGCGGCGACCCGCTCGCGCCGGGCGGCGGTGGCGGAGGCGGTTCGCCATTCGGTGCCGGCTTCGGCGGGCTCGGCGACATCATGGACGCCTTCTTCGGTGGCGGCGCGAGCCGCGGTCCGCGCTCACGCGTGCGGCGGGGCAACGACGCGCTGCTGCGTATCGAGCTCGACCTGTCCGAGACCGCCTTCGGGGCCACCCGGGAGATCACGGTGGACACCGCGGCCGTCTGCTCGACCTGCTCCGGTGCGGGGGCGGCCCCCGGCACGCACCCGTCCACCTGTGGCACCTGTGCGGGGCGCGGCGAGGTGCAGCAGGTCACCCGGTCGTTCCTCGGCCAGATGGTGACCTCACGCCCGTGCCCGCGTTGCTCGGGCACCGGCACGGTGATCGAGCACCCCTGCCGTGACTGCGGTGGCGACGGCCGGGTCCGCAAGCGCCGCACCCTCACCGTGAAGATTCCCTCCGGGGTCGAGGACGGGATGCGCATCCGCCTGTCCGGGGAGGGCGAGGTCGGTCCTGGCGGCGGCCCGCCCGGTGACCTTTACGTCGAGGTCTCCGAGCGCCAGCACGCGGTGTTCACTCGGGAGGGTGACGATCTGCACTGCGAGCTGCCCCTGCCGATGACGTCCGCCGCCCTGGGTACGTCCGCCACACTGGAGACCCTCGACGGCACCGAGACGATCGCCGTCAAGCCCGGTACGCAGCCCGGCGAGGTGATCAAGCTTGCCGGTCGCGGTGTGCCGCACCTGCGTGCCGCCGGCCGAGGACACCTCCACATCCACATCAACATCGAGACGCCGACCAAGCTGGACGCGGAGCAGGAGCGGCTGCTGCGCGAGCTCGCGAAGCTGCGCGACGAGGAGGCGCCCGCGGTGGTGGGTGGCTCCGGGAGCGGTGGCGCGAGCGGTCTGTTCCGCCGCCGTGGTGCCCGCCGCGGGCGCTAGCGCGACGGCCGCACAGGTGAGGACGACGAGGACGATCCCCTGACCACCGCGCTGTTCCACCTCACGCCGCTGCCGTCCGCGGACGCCTTCACCCTCGGCGGCCCGGAGGGCCATCACGCGGCCGCGGTGCGCCGGCTGCGGGCGGGTGAGCCCGTGGACGTCACCGACGGTCGCGGCGGGGCGCTGGAGTGCGTCGTCGTCGCAGTGCGCCGGGACGAGATCGACTGCGCGGTGCGCCGCCGCGTCGGGCTGGCGCCGCCGGGTCCGAGGCTGGTCGTCGTGCAGGCGCTGGCCAAGGGGGACCGGGGCGAGCGGGCGGTGGAGATGCTGACCGAGGTCGGCGTCGACGAGATCGTTCCCTGGTCGGCGGCGCGTTCGGTGGTGCGCTGGGAGGGCGAGCGGGGCGCCCGGTCCCGCCAGCGCTGGGCCCGCACCGCGGCCGAGGCCGCGAAGCAGTCCCACCGCCTGCACTGGCCGGAGGTGGCGGATCTCGTCGGCACGCCTGAGCTCTCGCGGCGGGTGGCCTCGGCGTCCCTTGCCGTCGCCCTGCACGAGGAGGCCGAGCGTCCCCTGGTCGGACTGGTCGGCGGGTGGCGGGCGGCAGCGGGGGAAGCCGCGGTGAAGATGGCGGGCGCGGGGGAGATCCTGCTGGTTGTCGGGCCCGAGGGAGGGCTCGATGACGCGGAGGTCGACACGCTGCGCCAGGCGGGTGCGACGGTGGCGAGGCTTGGGCCGACCGTGCTGCGCACGTCCACCGCGGGAGTCGTCGCGGCGTCCGTGGTGCTGGCCGAGCTCGGTCGCTGGGGCGCCCCGGATCGCCAGGACGGCTCGGGTCGATGACGGATAGACTGTGCGGGTAGCGCCCGTGGCCATGTCCGGTCGGGTGCCGAGCATCCACCACGGTCATCGATTCTGAGAGGTGCCGCGGCCGTAGCCGGTCGCTCTCTATGCCCGAATCCGTCACGCCTTCCGTCGCGTCGGCCGTTCCCGCCACGACTCGTATCGTCGTGCCCGGTCCGCACAGCATGGTCAGCCTGCTCGGCCATCAGGACGAGCTGCTGCGCACCATAGAGCGGGCCTTCTCCTCCGACATCCACGTGCGCGGCAACGAGATCACCATCACCGGTGCGCCTGCCGAGAACGAGCTGGCCTCGAAGCTGTTCGCCGAGCTCATCGCACTTCTCGACGCCGGCACCGAGCTCAGCCCGCAGCACATCGACCACTCGCTTGCCATGCTGCGCAGCGGTGGCGAGGAGCGCCCGGCCGAGGTCCTCACCCTCAACATCCTGTCCAACCGGGGTCGCACGATCCGGCCCAAGACCCTCAACCAGAAGCGTTACGTCGACGCGATCGACCAGCACACGATCGTGTTCGGGATCGGCCCGGCCGGTACCGGCAAGACGTACCTGGCCATGGCCAAGGCCGTGCAGGCGCTGCAGGCGAAGAAGGTCAACCGGATCATCCTCACCCGCCCGGCGGTCGAGGCCGGCGAGCGGCTCGGCTTTCTGCCCGGCACGCTCTACGAGAAGATCGACCCGTACCTGCGGCCGCTGTACGACGCGCTGCACGACATGGTCGATCCCGACTCGATCCCCCGGCTGATGCAGAGCGGCACGATCGAGGTCGCCCCGCTGGCCTACATGCGCGGCCGCACCCTCAACGACGCGTTCATCATCCTCGACGAGGCCCAGAACACCTCGCCCGAGCAGATGAAGATGTTCCTGACCAGGCTCGGCTTCGGTGCCAAGATCGTGGTGACTGGTGACATCACCCAGGTCGACCTGCCCAGCGGCACCCGCAGTGGTCTGCGCGTCGTGCGGGAGATCCTCGACGGCGTCGACGACGTGCACTTCGCGTCCCTGACCAGCTCGGATGTGGTCCGCCACCGACTGGTCAGCGAGATCGTGGACGCCTACGCCCGCTGGGACGCGGCGGAGGACCACGCCGGACCGGCCGCGGCGGCCTCGGCGTCCGGTTCGCCCCGGGCCGGCCGTCGGGAGCGACGGTGACCGTCCCCCCGGTCGGAGAGGACCGCTGATGGCCGTGTTCGTCGCCAACGAGTCGGGTGTGACCGACGTCGACGAGGTGCGCCTGACCGCCCTCGCCCGGTTCGTCCTCGACGCGATGAAGGTCAGCCCGCTGGCCGAGCTGTCGGTGCTGCTGGTCGAGGAAAAGGCCATGACCGACCTGCACGTGCGCTACATGGGCGAGGAGGGACCGACCGACGTGCTGTCCTTCGCCCAGGACGAGGCGTTCGACGCCTCCTGGTCGGAGTCGGGCGACGACGATCCCACCACTCTGCTCGGCGATGTGGTGCTCTGCCCGGACGTCGCCCGGCGGCAGGCCGAGCAGGCGGGGCACACCTTCGAGCGCGAGCTGCACCTGCTGTGCACGCACGGCATCCTGCACCTGCTCGGCTATGACCACGCCGAGCCGGACGAGGAACGCGAGATGTGGAAGATCCAGAACAGGCTGTTGACGTCCTGGGACGCCGCGGTGAGGTCCACCGCCGGCAGGCGTCCCGCGGGCGGTGCGGATGGTGCGGGTGGCGGCGAGACCCAGGCCGGTCCGACCGCCTCGCACTGACACCGGCCGGATGCGCGGATGAGCTCCGGCGATCTGCTGCTCGTCTTCCTCACCGTGGTCGGCTCGCTCGCGGCCGCCGGGTTCGGCTGTGTGGACGCGGCCCTCACCCGGGTGTCACGGGTGGCGGTCGAGGGTTTCGCTCGCCAGAGCCGGGGCGGCGCCGCCAATCTGGCGACGGTCGTCGCCGATCCCGGGCGCTACCTCGCGCCGCTGCTGCTGTTGCGGATCATCGGCGAGATGGTGGCCGCGGCCTGCCTGACCGTCCTGTTCACGCGGGCCTACGGCACCGGCTTCGCGGCCGTCGGGCTGGGGGCGGCGGTCGCGACGCTGATCGCCTACATCCTGGTCGGTGTGATCTTCCGGACTCTCGGTCGCCAGCACGCGCCCGCCGTCGCGCTGGCGGGGGCGGGCATCACCGTGCGCCTCGCCCGGCTGCTCGGCCCGCTGCCGCGCCTGCTCATCGCGCTCGGCAACGCGGTCACCCCTGGTCCCGGCTATCGCGACGGCCCGTTCGCGTCCGAGGCGGAGCTGCGCGACCTGGTTGACCTGGCCGAGGAGAACGAGGTCATCGAGCGCGAGGAGCGCGACATGATCGCGTCCGTGTTCGAGCTCGGCGACACCCTCGTCCGCGAGGTGATGGTGCCCCGCCCGGACATGGTCTTCATCGAGTCGGCGAAGTCGGTTCGCCAGGCGCTGTCGCTCGCGCTGCGCAGCGGCTTCTCGCGGATCCCCGTGATCGCGGAGAGCGTCGACGACGTGGTGGGCATCGCCTTCCTCAAGGACATGGTCGCCTGCGAGCGCGACGGCGACGAGGACGGCCCGGTCGCCGAGATCATGCGTGCCCCAGCCCTCGTCCCCGAGAGCAAGCCGGCCGACGACCTGCTGCGGGAGATGCAGGCGTCGCGCACCCACATGGCGATCGTCATCGACGAGTACGGTGGGACGGCCGGGCTGGTGACCATCGAGGACATCCTCGAGGAGATCGTCGGCGAGATCACCGACGAGTACGACAGCGAGGTGGCCCCGGTGGAGTGGCTCGATGCCGACACCGCCCGGGTGACCGCCCGTCTCGACGTCGACGATCTCGGTAAGCTGTTCGATCTCGACCCCGACGAGCTGCCCGGCGCGGACGACGCGGTGACGGTCGGCGGCCTGCTGGCCACGGCGCTCGGCCGGGTGCCGATTCCAGGCGCTTCGGCGGAGGTCGGTGGCCTCCGGTTGACCGCCGAGCGGGCGGCTGGCCGGCGTAACCAGATCGGCATGGTCGTCGCCACCCGTCTGACCGGCACCACGCCCGGCCACGGCGGGGCACACAACAGCACCCCCGGAGGCGCACCAGGCGGAGCTGGCTCCGCGAGGGCGGACGGCTCTGGCCTCTCGGCAGCGGCCGGCGGCCCTGGTGGGGGAAGCGGCCCCGACGCCCCCGATGGGGGACGCGTCCCGGACACCCCCGCCGGGGGAGGTGGGTCCGGAGCCTCGGGGAGCGGCGGTGTCCCGGCCGCCTCCACCCGGGGCGGCGGGCCCGGCGCCTCCGCGGGGCACGACGCCAGGACGGCGGCCGGGCCGGCAGCACCCACGCAGCATGGAAAGGTGACCTCGTGACCGCTGACCCGACCTCGCCCGGCGCTGTCTCCGCCGGCGGGCCAGGCCTTGACCTCGCGGCCGAGGACGCGAAGCTGGTCGTCCTGGCCCGCTCCGCGCGGCTGCGCGCCCACGTCCCCGACGGCCGGCCCGCCCAGGGCGCCGCCCTGCGCGACACCGACGGCCGCACCTACGCGGCGGCCACCGTCGGCCTGTCCCGCCCGGAGCTCGCGATCTCGGCGCTGCGCGCCGCCGTGGCCGCGGCCGTCTCCAGCGGGGCGCGCCGGTTCGAGGCCGCCGCGATCGTCACCGAGGGCGACGAGATCGCCGCCGACGACCTCGCGACCCTGGCCGAGTTCGGCTCCGGGGTCCCCGTCTACCTCGCCGGTACCGACGGTACGGCCCGCGCCCGGGCGACCAGCTAGCGTGCCGACCACCAGCAACCCCACCGAGCCGAGCCCGCCGGCCACGTTCCGATCCGGGTTCGCCTGCCTCGTCGGCCGGCCCAACGCCGGCAAGTCGACGCTGACCAACGCGCTGGTCGGCACCAAGGTCGCCATCACCAGCGGCCGCCCGCAGACGACCCGGCACGCCATCCGCGGCATCGTGCACCGCGCCGACGCGCAGCTCGTGCTCGTCGACACTCCCGGCCTGCACCGCCCGCGCACCCTGCTCGGCCAGCGGCTCAACGACGTCGTGCGGGCCACCCTGTCCGAGGTGGACGTGGTCGGCTTCTGCATGCCCGCCGACGAGCCACTGGGGCGCGGTGACCGGTTCATCGCCGAGGAGCTGTCCCGGCTGCCGAAGCGGACGCCGGTGGTGGCGATCCTCACCAAGACCGACAAGGTCACCGATCCGGACCGGGTCGGTGCCCGGCTGCTCGAGGTCTCGGCGCTCGGCACGTTCGCCGAGATCGTCCCCGTCAGCGCGGTGCGCACCTTCCAGGTGGATGTGCTAGCGGACGTGCTGGTCGGCCGCCTGCCTGCGGGCCCGGCGCTGTACCCGGGCGGGGAGTTGACGGACGAGCCGGAGCAGGTCATGGTCGCCGAGCTGATCCGCGAGGCGGCACTGGAGGGCGTGCGCGACGAACTTCCGCACTCGCTCGCCGTGGTCGTCGAGGAGATGGTGCCTCGGGAGGGCCGTCCCAAGCAGCGGCCGCTGCTCGACGTGCGGGTCAACGTGTTCGTCGAGCGGCCGAGCCAGAAGGCGATCGTCATCGGTGCCGGGGGCTCGCGGCTCAAGGCGGTCGGCACCCAGGCCCGCACCCAGATCGAGGCGCTGCTGGGCACGCCGGTCTACCTCGACCTGCATGTCAAGGTGGCCAAGGACTGGCAGCGCGATCCTCGTCAGCTGCGCCGCCTCGGCTTCTGACCCGGGGGCTGCCAGGACCCGGGTTCGCCCGTGATCGCGAGCGCGAGGGGCACGACTCCGTACGCGGATCAGTGGCGCGATGAGTGGCCGCGGCGCCACCAGCGGGGCCGGCGGCCCGATCCCCGGGTCGCCGTCACCGGCTCGTGCGTTCCCTCGCCGTCGGCGATCTCCAGGGCAGCGGGTCGGGCCCGCCGCCGGTGCGTTGTCCCGGCCAGGACGTCCCCGCCGCCTGCTGTCGACCCCGGCCGCACGGGACCCACGACGACCCGCGTGACCGGCGTGACGCCGAGAGCACCGACCGTCGTCGGGGTTGCGGCCGGCTCCGCGTCTCCACGGGACCCAGGATTCTCCTCCGTGCGGGGGCCCGGATGCGGCTGGGTCTCGGCGTACCGTGGTTGCTCGGCGTCGGGCTCGGGCTTGGCGTCGACGGCCTCGAAGGCGGTCAGTGGGGGTGCGCCGGCGTCGAGGGCGGCCATCAGCAGGGCCTGACGGTTGGCCATGATGAACGCCTTGATCTCGGGGGGTTGCAGCGCGTAGCGGCTGAGCTTCTTGCTGCGCAGGTCGATCCGCTCGACGTCGTAGCGGCCCTTGGCCGGGTTGGAGAACTCCTCGCCGGTGCGCAGCGAGAGGTCCATGGTCAGGAGCCGGCACACGAAGAAGTGCGACACGGCGATGCCGCCGCCACGCGGCGGGCTGGCGAGGAAGACCTGTTGGACGCGGTCGACGGTGGCCCCGAGTTCCTCGGCGAGCTCGCGGTGCAGCGCCGCCTCGATCGACACGTCCTCGTCGTCCACCCCGCCGCCGGGGGTGGACCAGTAGGGCTTGCGTTTCGGCAGCGTCCGGCGGAACAGCACCAGCCGGCCGTCAGGGTCGATCAGGATCGCTCGCGCCGTCCGTCGTACAACCCGCACCCCACCATCATCCGCACATGCTGCCGGGTGATGTGGGCGAGCCCGTCGGGAACCGTCAACGGACACGGTAGGTGCCTGGCCGAACTCCGGTGGTCATCGGGCGTGACTGGTCGCGCCAGGCATGCCGTCGGATGACCGCGCCTTACCGTGCGGGGGAGGGAGCGTGCAACCATGTGCGGTGTGCCGGTGTATCGCGACGAAGGGGTCGTCCTGCGAACGACCCCTCTCGCCGAGGCTGACCGCATCATCACCGTGCTCACCCGGCGTACCGGTCGGGTGCGGGCCGTGGCCAAGGGCGTGCGCAAGACGTCATCCCGCTTTGGTTCCCGGCTGGAACCGGGCACCTATGTCGACCTGATGCTGCATTCCGGTCGTTCGCTGGACACGGTCACCCAGGCCGACATCATCTCTCCGTACGGCGCCGAGATCGCGGTTGACTACGCACGGTATACGGCAGCCGCCGTCATGCTGGAGACCGCCGAACGCCTGACCAGTGAGGAACGTCAGCCCGCGCTGCGCCTCTTCCTTTTGCTCATAGGCGGTCTGCGGACCCTGGCCGCGGGGGAGCGGCCGCCGCCACTCGTGCTGGACGCCTTCCTGCTGCGGTCACTGGCCGTGTCGGGGTACGGAATGGCCCTGGACGACTGCGCCCGGTGCGGAGAGCCGGGGCAACACCAGTCGCTGTCGGTCGCGGGCGGCGGCGTAGTGTGCGCGCAATGTCGTCCGCACGGCGCGGCCTCCGTGTCCGCCGGCGCGGTGCGGCTGCTGACCGATCTGCTGCGCGGTGACTGGGACGGCGCTCTGCTCAGCGATACGCGCGCGCGTCGGGAGGCCGGTGGAATTGTCGCCGCCTATCTCCAGTGGCATCTCGAGCGGGGGTTGCGTGCGCTACCGCATCTGGAACGCGCATGAGGCCTCCGTGGTGGAGTCCGCCGGGAGGAACGAGGAATCTGCCGGGAGGGCTCTGCCGGGAGGGGGCTCTGCCGGGAGGGGGCTCTGCCGGGAGGGGGCTCTGCCGGGAGGGGGCTCTGCCGGGAGGGGGCTCTGCGGGGAGGGGGCTCGGACGGGCATGGTGAGGTGGGTGGCGACAGTGGGTGCTCCTCGCGGGAACCGGCGTCGGCAGGGGGACGGTGTGGTGATGGCGGGTAACGGTGCGATGGATGACGGCTCGGCACTGCCCCGGCCAGGCATGGGGAGGTAGGCAGTGACTGTGCGTAATGACCTGGGGACGCGGTTTCGGGATCCGCATCCGCATCCCTCGGGGGCGCGCCCCCCGGCGCTGCCGCCGAGCCTGGTCCCGAAGCATGTGGGCATCGTCATGGACGGCAACGGCCGATGGGCGAAGTTGCGCGGCCTGGCCAGGACGAAGGGCCATGAGGCCGGGGAGGATGCGCTGTTCGACTGCGTCGAGGGCGCGATCGAGCTCGGCGTGCGCTGGCTGTCCGTCTACGCGTTCTCCACGGAGAACTGGAAGCGCTCGCCCGACGAGGTCGCCTTCCTGATGCGGTTCACCGACGGGGTGTTCGGCCGCCGCATCGACGACATGGACGCGCTCGGCGTGCGGGTGCGCTGGGCGGGCCGGCGGCCGCGGCTGTGGGGCAGCGTCATCCGGCGCCTCGAGTCCTCCGAGGAACTGACCCGGAACAACGACCGGCTGACGCTGGTGATGTGCGTGAACTACGGCGGCCGGGCCGAGATCGCCGACGCGGCGGCCGCGATCGCCCGTGACGTGCGGGCCGGGCGGCTGCGCCCCGACCGGATCGACGAGGCGACGATCAGCCGCTACCTCGACGAGCCGGACATGCCCGACCTGGACCTCGTCATCCGGACGTCCGGTGAGCAGCGGCTGAGCAACTTTCTGCTCTGGCAGGCGGCGTACGCCGAGTTCTCCTTCGTCAACACGCTGTGGCCCGACTTCGACCGCCGCGACCTGTGGCTGGCCTGCGAGGAGTACGCCCGCCGGGACCGTCGCTACGGCGGCACCGTCGCCCACCGTGCCTGACCGACCTGAGAGGCCGACGGGCGTCGGCGCGCCGGTGATCGCCCAGATCGCCTTCACCCTGCCGCCGAGCGTGGAGGCGGACTTCCGGGCTGCGGCAGGCGAGGCGCTCGGCGCGCTTGCGGCGGCCGCCGGCTTCCGCCGCGGCCGGGTGGCTCGAGCGCTGGACGCGCCGCGGTCCTGGCTGCTCGTCACCGAGTGGGACGGCCCGGGCCCATGGCGGCGGGCGTTGTCCGGGTTCGACGTACGCCGCATCCTGACGCCGCTGCTGGCGTACGCCGTTGACGCACCGGGCGCCTTCGAGGTGCTCGCCGCCGTGGACGGCCCCGCCGGCATCGGCGGTCCCGCATCGTTCGCCTCCGACAGGGCCGTGGACGACGTGGACCCGGCGGCACCCGGCGCAGACGCGGGCCGGGACGGCCACCCGGCTGTGGCTCGGAGACCGGGCGCTGGGCGAGACCACAAGGACACGCCGGATCGTGATCTTTGAGGGCTTGATCGCGAGATACCGGCAGCGTCGTGGCCGGGTGTGTGGCGAACCAGGGGGCAAGCCAGACAGGGCAGCGGCGCTGAGGGCGGCGGAAGCAGCGGCCTGATGTCGAAAAGTAGCAGCGACCGGTAGCCTTGACGCTGGTTCCGATGTCCGGGAAACCATGTCCATGACAGTGACCGTGACAGTGAGAAGCCGAGGCTCACCCGATGTTGACCATGCAGGACGCGTTGCTGGCGCTGACCCGTTACTGGACCGACCGCGGCTGCATGATCATGCAGCCGTTCAACACCGAGGTCGGCGCCGGTACGCTCAACCCGGCGACGGTCCTGCGGGTGCTCGGTCCGGAGCCGTGGCGGGTCGCCTACGTCGAGCCGTCGGTGCGCCCGGATGACTCCCGCTACGGGCAGAACCCGAACCGGCTGCAGACGCACACCCAGTTCCAGGTGATCCTCAAGCCCGATCCCGGTAACGCCCAGGAGCTCTACCTGGGCAGCCTTGAGGCCATCGGCGTCGACACCGCCGCCCACGACGTGCGCTTCGTCGAGGACAACTGGGCCTCGCCGGCGCTCGGTGCCTGGGGCCTGGGCTGGGAGGTCTGGCTCGACGGGCTGGAGATCACCCAGTTCACCTACTTCCAGCAGGCCGGTGGCCAGACGCTGGACACGGTGAGCGTCGAGATCACCTATGGCATGGAGCGCATCCTGATGGCGCTGCAGGGGGCGCGCCACTTCACCGAGCTGGTCTATGCTCCGGGCGTCTCCTACGGCGAGGTGTTCGGCCAGTCCGAGTACGAGATGTCGCGCTATTACCTGGACGACGCCGACATCGACACGGTGCGCCGCCTCTTCGCCGACTACGCCGCCGAGGCCCGCCGGTTGATCGACGCGCGGCTGCCCGTCCCGGCGCACTCGTACGTGCTGAAGTGCTCGCACGCGTTCAACATCCTCGACTCCCGCGGTGCGGTGTCGACGACCGAGCGGGCCACCTCGTTCGCGCAGATGCGCGGGCTGTCCCGCGAGGTGGCGGCGCTCTGGCGGGACCGCCGCGAGGAGCTCGGCCATCCGCTGGGGATCGCGAGCCCGCCCCCGGCCGCGGTGCCGGCCCAGTCGGGCGCGCCGGTGACGGAGCCGGCGACGCTGCTGTTCGAGATCGGTACCGAGGAGCTGCCGGCCGCCGAGGTCTCGCGCACGGTGGCCGCGGTACGCACCGGCCTGCTCGACCGGCTCGCCGCCACCCGGCTGACCCACGGCGAGGTGCGGGTGCTTGGCACCCCCCGCCGGATCGTCGCGGTCGTCGAGGAGGTCGCCCCGCGCGAACCCGACGTCGAGCGGGTCGTGCGCGGTCCGCGGGTCTCCGCCGCCTACGACGCCGCCGGCGCTCCGACGAAGGCCGCGGTCGGCTTCGCCCGAGGCCAGGGCGCTGACCCGGCAGGCCTGCAGGTCGTCACCCATCGTGACATCGAGCATGTCGCGCTGGTCCGTACGGAGGCCGGCCGGGACGCTGTCGACGTGCTCGCCGGCCTGCTTGGCGAGGTCGTCGCCGGGCTGCGCGGCGAGCGCAACATGCGCTGGAACGATCCGGCCCTGTCCTTCAGCCGCCCGGTGCGGTGGCTTGTCGCCCTGCTCGGGGAGACGGTGGTCCCGGTCGTGGTGTCGAGCCTCGCCGCCGGGCGGACGACCCAGGGGCATCGCCGGGCGGGTTCGAAGCCGATCGAGGTGCCGGCCGCGGACGGCTACCCGGCGCTTCTCGCCGCGCACTCGATCGTGCTGGACCCGGAGGCCCGGCGCGAGGTCGTCGTCGAGGAGGCGGCGAAGATCACCGCGGACATCGGTGGTCACATCGACCCCGATGTCGACGGGGACGTCCTCGCCGAGGTGACGAACCTGGTCGAGTTCCCGCGGCCGCTGCTGGGCGCCTTCGAGGCCCGCTTCCTCGAACTGCCCGCCGAGATCCTCACCACGGTCATGCGCAAGCACCAGCGCTACCTGCCGGTGCGCGACGCCGCCGGCCGACTGCTGCCCGCCTTCCTCGCCGTCGCCGACGGCGCGGTCGACGAGGCGCTGGTCCGGGCCGGCAACGAGGACGTCATCCGCGCCCGCTTCGCCGACGCGGCGTTCTTCTACGAGGCTGACGTCAAGGTTCCGCTGGACACGTTCCGCGCGGGCCTGGCGAAGCTGACCTTCGAGCAGCGGCTCGGGTCGGTCGCGGACCGCGCCGACCGGATCGGCACGCTCGCCCGCGCACTCGGCGACGAGATCGGCCTGGCCGGTGACGAGCGCGCGACGCTTGACCGGGCCGCCGCGCTCGCCAAGTTCGACCTGGCCACCCAGATGGTCATCGAGCTGTCCAGCCTCGCCGGCACCATGGCCCGCGAGTACGCCCGCCGGGCCGGCGAGCCCGAGGCGGTCGCCACCGCGCTGTACGAGATGGAGCTGCCGCGCCGCGCCGGTGGCGCGCTGCCCGCCACCACCCCTGGCGCCCTGCTCGCCCTCGCCGACCGGCTCGACCTGCTCGTCGGCCTGTTCGCTCTCGACGCCGCGCCGACCGGCAGCTCCGACCCGTTCGGCCTGCGTCGCGCCGCGCTCGGTGTCTCGGCGATCCTCGCGGGCCAGCCGGCGCTCGCCAGCCTCGACCTGGCCGACCTGCTCGCCCGGGCGGCCCGGCTCACCCCGGTGCCGGTCGAGGCGTCGGCGCTGGCGGCGGCCGAGGGGTTCGTCCGCGGCCGGTACGCGCAGCAGCTGCTGGACAGCGGGGTCGACCACCGGCTCGTCGGCGCCATCGGCCCGCTCACCGGCTCGCCGGCACGGGCCGGGGCGACCCTTGAGACCCTCGGTGATCTGCTCGGCCTCGCCGGTCCGGCCGCGACCGCCGGGCCGGACGGACAGGCGGCCCGGTTCGCCACGCTCGCCGCCGCGCTGCAGCGGGTGCGCCGGATCGTGCCCGCGGACACCCCCGCTGTTCTCGACGCCACACGGCTCACCGAACCCGCCGCCGCGCGGCTGCTGGCGGTCGTCTCGGACCTGTCCGGCCGGCTCGGCGGCGAGCCTGGCACGCCGGGCGGTGCCGCCGGGGCGGGCGGTGCGGTGGTCCGGGGTGGTTCGGCTCCCGTCGCGCTTGCCGAGCTGGTCGCGGCCGCGGGCGACCTGCCAGCGGCCGTTGACGCGTTCTTCGAGGGGCTGATGGTGATGGATCCGGACCCGGCCATCCGCCGCGCGCGCCTCGGCCTGCTCGCCACGATCCGTGACCTGACGGCGGCCAGCCTCGACTGGGACGCCCTGGGATCATTTGCCGCGGCGGGGCACTGACCGTCGGGTACGGCTTCGTGATCGCCGCGGTGGAGGGCTGATCGTCCCCGTCGGCGGCAACCCGGATGGGCAGGTTGGCGCCGGGTGGCCCGATATGTGGAGCGCGGAGCCTGATCTGCCCCGATGGAGGTCTAACGTCTGTTCGTGTGGCACTGTCCCGACCTCGCCTGGCCGTCCATCCGTTGCGTGCCGAGTGGTGGCAGGTGCGGTGGTGGCGGTGGGCGATCCGGGTGGTCCTCGCCGGCGGAACGGCCGTTGTCGTCATCGCCGCCGTGACCTTCCTACAGGTGTGGTGGGTCGGCCGGGAGGATCACCACCCGACGTCCGACGCGCTCGTCGTGCTGGGGGCATCCCAGTACGACGGTCGGCCCTCCGCCGTCTTCGCCGCCCGGCTCGACCATGCCCTGGCGCTCTTCCGGCAGGGCGTGGCGCCGGATGTGATCACTGTGGGTGGCAAGCAGCCGGGCGACCGGTACACCGAGGGCGAGGCGGGTGCGTCCTACCTGCGCCGGCGCGGAGTCCCGGCGGACCATGTGATCGTGATTCCGGAGGGCTCGGACACGCTCGGCTCTCTGACCGCGGTCGCGGGTGTCATGAACAGCCGGCACTGGCGTTCCACGGTCCTCGTCACCGATCCCTGGCACAGCCTGCGGTCCCGCACGATGGCGCGTGACCTGGGGTTGCGGGCGTCGACCTCGCCGGTCACCACCGGCCCGGCGGTCCGTGGCGTCGACACGAAGGTGCACTACATCATCCGCGAGTCGATCGGCTACCGCTGGTACCAGCTGTTCCACCGTGCGTCTCCACCCGAGGCGACGTCCCGCGCGGTATGACGATGCGCAAGGGGTGAGCGCCCGGAGTGACGACGTGGGGGCTGGCCGCGGTTGGGCATCGATGCCGTCACCGTCAGGTGGGTGGGCGGTCGCCGTCACCAGCACGGATCGGCGAGCCTCAGCAGGCTGTTCACCGATGTGACCTACCAGCGACCCACTCGACCCCCTTCGGTGGTCACCCGCGCTGGTACGGTTCGGATCGCCGGGCGAAAGGGTAGTGCGACAAGCGGTGGTGACGCCTGTCGGCGGGGACGGCCACGTGACGCGTGCGACAGCATCGTGAGATCACGATCAAGATCAGAATAAGGAGACTGGTGTGGCAACTCCCGTATCCGAGAGTGCGGTCGGGACGGCCGATCTGACCACGGTCCGCGAACTCGCGCAGCAGCTGCGCGTCGACTCGGTGCGCAGCAGCACCTCCGCGGGCTCCGGGCACCCCACCTCGTCGATGTCCGCGGCCGACGTGCTGGCCGTGCTGGTGGCTCGGCACCTGCGCTACGACTGGGACAACCCCGAGGACCCGACGAACGATCACCTGATCTTCTCGAAGGGGCACGCCTCCCCCCTCCTCTACTCGATCTACAAGGCGGTCGGCGTCGTCACCGACGACGAGCTGATGAACGGCTACCGCCGCTTCGGTGAGCGGCTGCAGGGCCACCCGACGCCGATCCTGCCGTGGGTCGACGTCGCCACCGGCTCGCTCGGTCAGGGCCTGCCCGACGGGGTTGGCGTGGCGATCGCCGGCAAGTACCTGGACAAGGTCCCCTACCGGGTCTGGGTGCTCTGCGGCGACAGCGAGATGGCCGAGGGCTCGGTCTGGGAGGCGCTGGACAAGGCGTCCTATTACCAGCTGTCCAATCTCATCGCGATCGTCGACGTCAACCGGCTCGGCCAGCGCGGGCCCACCGAGCTCGGCTGGGACCTCGACCGCTACGCGAAGCGCGTCGAGGCGTTCGGCGCCCGCGCCATCGTCATCGACGGCCACGACCTCGAGGCGATCGACGCCGCCCTCGCCGACGCCGAGGACGCCTCCCGCCCCACCGTCATCCTGGCCCGTACCCGCAAGGGCGAGGGCTTCTCCGAGGTCGCCGACGTGGAGGGCTGGCACGGCAAGCCGCTGCCCGCCGACATGGCCGAGCGGGCCATCGCCGAGCTCGGTGGCGAGCGTGACCTGCGCGTGCGGGGCCCGGTGCCGTCCGCGGACCTGCCCCGCCCGGCTCCGATCCAGCGGCCCGCGATCAGCCTGCCGAGCTTCGAGCTCGGTGCGAAGGTCGCGACCCGCAAGGCCTACGGCCAGGCGCTCGCCGCGCTCGGTGCCCGCACCGACGTCGTCGCCCTCGACGCGGAGGTCAGCAACTCCACCCACGCCGAGGACTTCGCCAAGGTCCACCCGGACCGCTTCTTCGAGGTGTTCATCGCCGAGCAGCAGCTCGTCGCCACCGCTGTCGGCCTGTCCGTGCGGGGCTACGTGCCGTTCGCCTCGACGTTCGCGGCGTTCTTCTCCCGCGCCTACGACTTCATCCGGATGGCGGCCATCTCGCAGGCGGACATCCGACTGTCCGGCAGCCACGCCGGCGTGGAGATCGGCGCCGACGGGCCGTCGCAGATGGCGCTCGAGGACCTGGCGATGATGCGGGCCGTCGGCGGGTCGACGGTGCTCTACCCGAGCGATGCGACGTCCACGGCGAAGATCGTCGAGGCCATGGCCGACCTGCCCGGTGTGAGCTACCTGCGTACCACCCGCGGCGCGTACCCGGTGCTGTACGGCCCGGACGAGCCGTTCGCGCCCGGCGGCTCGAAGGTGCTGCGCCGTTCGGACAGCGACACCGTCACGCTCATCGGTGCCGGTGTCACGCTGCACGAGTCGCTCGCGGCCGCCGACGCGCTCGCGACGGAGGGCGTGTCGGCCCGGGTCATCGACCTGTATTCGGTCAAGCCGGTCGACGCCGCGACCGTGCTCGAGGCCGCTCGGGCCACCGGCGGCCGCATCGTCGTCACGGAGGACCACTACCCCGAGGGCGGCCTGGCCAGCGCGGTGCTCGCCGCGCTCGACGACAGTGGGCTGCAGCTGTCGGTCCGCCACCTCGCGGTGCGGTCGCTGCCGGGTTCCGGCACCCCTGCCGAGCTGCTCGACGCGGCGGGGATCTCGGCGAAGCACATCGCCGATGCCGCCCGCGACCTGCTGCGCTGAGCGCGTAGAAGATCGGGAAGAACTGAGGCGGGGCTGAAGGACATGTCCTTCAGCCCCGCCCGAGGCGCGTCCCCATGCGCGCCTACGCAGCCAGCCAGAATCCCGCCTCTCCCCAGGGGGAAGGTCCGGCCGCGCGTTCATGCCCCGCGAGCGGAGGACGGCCACACCTACAGGGCGGAGCCGATCCCGAACTCGATGAGCCGGTCGGTGACGAGGGTCAGTCATCCCCCGCGGGCGACGGTGCCCCACCAAAGGTCATGTCGACCAGGGTGAGGTACAGCCGGTCCGGCCGCGGAAGAAACTGGATCTTCGACAGTGCCTGGTCCTGACCGGCGGATTCGACGACGAACTCGCCGTAGCCGAACAGCCGCCCCAGTGGATCCCGGTTGTAGGTGAGATCCGTGATCTTGGACAGTGGCATCGTCTGCACCTTGCGGAAGAAGATCCCTGACACCTTGAGCAGGCGCTTGTCGGTGATCATCAGATGATCGAACTGCCAGTCCGCGATCTTCCAGAGCATCCGGAGGATCATGAACAGTGCGAAGTACCACAGCAGCGTGGTGACGAAGTCCCCATCGACGTCCTGGGAACTGAACGCGATGTTCACCACCAGTGCGAGCAGGACCGCGCCGACGGTCTGCAGCAGGACGGGCAGGAGCACCGCCCAGTGCAGCCGCACCATCATGACCAGGCGCTCCTGCGACGCGAGGTACTTGGCGTCGCGTTGGGCCGGGTCGGGCAGCTGGAGTCTCACCACGTCCGCAGTGTCTCAGAGATCGGGGCCGGCTGGATGGGGATCACCCAACGGTGTTGCTGACGAACTCGGACACGCCGTCACCCCATGAGTGCAGCCAGCCGAGGGCGCGGTGGACGATGCCAGCGGCGCTGTTCGGTGCTGTGATCACGAAGAAGACTAGGAACGCGATCGCGACATACTTGATCATCTTGTCCACGGCGGGCCTCCGGGCCGATTTGGTGAAGGGTGCGCACAAAGTATCGTCGCTGCGATCGGCCGAGGTCCCCGAATCGCGCCGATACGCTCAAGCTCGTGGTCGCTGAGTGGTATGACGCCTTGGACACCGTCCGTCGGGTCGCTGAACGTCCGAAGGCTACACCGGGTCCGCGCGGCCCCTTCGCCCGGGATCGCGCGCGGGTGCTGCATTCCAGCGCGCTGCGTCGGCTGGCGGGAAAGACGCAGGTCGTGGGTCCGCTGGATGACGACTTCCCGCGCACCCGCCTGACGCACTCGCTGGAGACCGCGCAGGTCGGGCGGGAGCTCGCCGCCGAACTGGGGGCGGATCCGGACCTGGTCGACGCGGCGTGCCTGGCACACGATCTCGGCCATCCCCCCTTCGGGCACAACGGCGAACAGGCCCTGGCCCTGGCCGCGCAGGCCTGCGGCGGCTTCGAGGGCAACGCCCAGAGCCTGCGGGAACTGACCAGGCTGGAGATCAAGGTCGTCGACGACGACGGGCGCAGTGCCGGACTGAACCTGACCCGCGCGAGCCTCGACGCGGCGACGAAGTACCCGTGGGCGCGCGGCCATGGGCCCGACCCGGACGCGCCGAAGTACGGCGCCTACGACGACGACCTCCCCGTCCTGGCCTGGCTTCGGGCCGGCGCGCCGCCGGGGCGGCGCTGTGTCGAGGCCCAGATCATGGACTGGGCGGACGACGTCGCTTACTCCGTGCACGACCTCGAGGACGGTGTGGTGGCCGGGCACATCGAGCTCGCCGCCCTCGACGACCCCGGCCACCGCGACGAGCTCGCGGCCGCGACGGCGCGGCGGTTCCCCGAGTCCTCGGCCCCGGCCGTCGCGGCGGCCCTGGACACACTGCGTGCCCAGCCCTGGTGGATCCGCACCGAGATCACCTCGGCCCGCGGCCAGGCGGCGCTGCGGCAGATGACGAGCGAGCTCATCGCCCGGTTCTCCCGTGCGGCCGTGCGCACCACCCGGGAGAACCATGCCGAGGGACCGTTGCGCCGCTACAGCGCGGATCTCGTCGTCGATCCGGCCACGATCGCCGAATGTGCCGCACTCAAGGGAGTCACGGCGTGGTACGTCATGGAGCGACCGGGCGCGCGGGCCCGGCAGGCCCGACAGCGAGAGGTCATCGGTGAGCTCGTCGAACTGCTCGCGCGCGACGCGCCGCGCTCCCTGGATCCGGCCCTGCGGGTGATGTTCCAGGAGGCGGTGGACGACGCCGCCCGGCTACGGGTGGTCATCGACCAGGTCGCCCGCCTCACCGACGCGAGTGCCCAGCGGCGGCACGCCGCGCTGCGCGGCCAGCCCGTCCGCCGCGTCCTGTGACGCCGCGTCCTCGGGGCGGCGAGGGATCGGAACCGAGGGCCCGGGGGTGGTCGTAGTGGCGTCCGCCATCCCCCGTTCGGAGGAAAGGCGCTTCCCCCGAACGGGGGATGCCGCGGCCGGCGGGACCCGGCTGTGATGCCGGGGCGCGGGGGTGGTCACCGCGCAGGCTGTCGATCATCCGGGTACCGATCGAGGTATCGGCGATCTTCGGTGGCGGCGAGCTCCGTGCGCGACGCCTCAGCGCAGGTGAGGGGCGTTGTCCTCAACATTCACGTGGCATGATCGGTACTGTCGCGCTTACGACACGTACCATCGCAGCGGTAGGACCGATGTGCGGGGCACCGCGCATGCGGCCGCCAGCCTCGGCTGGGGGTCCGCCGGAGGGGTTCCGGAGATCGGCCAGGCGGGTATGACACATCGCACGACAGGTGGGCGATCTGCCCCGGGCGAGGTACTTCGCCCGGGAGGGACGAGGGGAGGGGCGGATGGCCGGACGCATCCGTGACGCCGACGTCGCCCTTGTCCGGGAGCGCTCGCCGATCGCGGACGTCGTCTCCGAGCACGTCCAGCTGCGCCCGGCCGGTCGCAACGAGCTGGTCGGCCTGTGCCCCTTCCACGAGGAGAAGTCGCCCTCTTTCTATGTCAACGTGGCGACCGGTCTGTTCCACTGCTTCGGGTGCCAGCAGGGCGGGGACGTCTACTCCTTCGTCCGTGAGATCGACGGGCTGAGCTTCCGTGAGGCGGCCGAGCGCTTGGCCCGCCGCGCCGGGGTGACTCTGACCTTCGAGGGCGGTGGCACGACCGACCGCACGGTCTCGAGCCAGCGCCAACGCCTGCTGGAGGCGCACCGTGTCGCCGCCGAGTTCTACGCCGAGCAGCTCACCAGCCATCCCTCGGCCGGCGCGGGCTGGGAGTTCCTCAATTCCCGCGGTTTCGACCTCGACGCCGCCCGCCGGTTCGGCGTGGGCTACGCCCCGACCGGCTGGGACACGCTGACCCGCCATCTGCTCGCCCGCCGCTTCACCGGCGAGGAGCTGGTGCTCGGGGGGCTGTCCAGGCAGGGTTCCCGCGGCGGCCTGATCGACCGGTTCCACCACCGGCTCCTGTGGCCGATCCGGGACCTGGCCGGCGAGGTGGTCGGCTTCGGTGGCCGCCTGCTGGCCGCCGAGGGTACGCCGAACGCCGGGCCCAAGTACCTCAACACGCCCGAGACGCCGCTGTTCAAGAAGGCAAGCCTGCTCTACGGCGCGGAGCTCGCCCGCCGGGACATCGCCCGGCGTTACCAGGTCGTGGTTGTGGAGGGCTACACCGACGTCATGGCCTGTCACCTGGCCGGCGTCACCACCGCGGTGGCGACCTGCGGCACCGCCTTCGGCCAGGAGCATGTCGGCGTCGTGCGTCGGCTGCTGATGGATTCCGACGAGCGGCGCGGCGAGGTCATCTTCACCTTCGACGGCGACGCCGCCGGCCAGAAGGCCGCCATGCGGGCCTTCGAGCACGAGGAGCGGTTCGCCACCCAGACCTTCGTCGCTGTGGAGCCGTCCGGGCTCGACCCGTGCGAGCTGTGGATGCGCGGCGGGGACGCGGCTGTGCGTGAGCTGGTCGCCCGCCGGGTGCCGCTCGTCGAGTTCGCCATCCGCGGCGTGCTCGGCCGCTACGACCTCAACACCGCCGAGGGGCGCCTGGCCGCCCTCGATGCCGCCGCCCCGCTCGTCGGTCGGATCAAGGATGCCGGCCTGCGGCACGGCTACGCGGTCAGTCTCGACCGCTGGCTGGGCTTCCTCGATGAGAAGTTCGTGGCGCGCCGCGTCGCCGAGCACAGTTTCACGGCGAAGGGACGGGCGTCGGGACCAGGGGCGCTGAGGCAGGGACACGGGTCCGCGGCCGTCGCGTCCGCCGTCGACCCCCGCCTGCCGGGTACCGTCGACCCGGTTGTGGTCGTCGAGCGCGAGTCGCTCAAGCTCGCTCTCCAGTTTCCGGGACTTGCAGGGCCGATGTTCGACAGTCTGGCCCCGGAGATGTTCACTGTTCCCGCGCACCGAGCCATCCGCGAGCTGGTCGCGCGGCGCGGTGGGGTGTGCGGGGGGCTGGCGGCGGCCGGTGACGTCGCCACGTGGGTCGCCGACCTGTCCTCGGCGGCGACGGAGGAGGAGCTGCGGCGTTTCGTCACTGCTCTGGCCGTGGAGAGGGTGTTGTCCGACCGCGATGTTGATGATCGTTATGTCGACGAGCAGATGTCACGCGTACAGGAGTTGCATGTGACACGTCGGATCACCGACCTGAAGTCGCGCGTGCAGCGGCTCAACCCGGTGTCCGACGCCGAGGCCTTCAACCGTGCCTACGGTGAGCTGATCGCTTTGGAGCAGCACAAGCGTCAACTCCGGGAGCGGGGCGTAGGTGCCGCGTAACCTGGGTCGATCCCGAGAAGGAAGTGACGAGATTCCGCCCATGAGTAGTCCTACCGTCCTACCGCGCGAAGCCCAGGTGGACGAGGTCAAGGACCTCATCACCCGGGGCAAGGAGATCGGTTTCCTCACCACCGAGGACGTCTCGGTCGCCATCCAGGCGGCGGAGCTCCCCCCGGAGCAGGCCGAGACGGTGCTGCAGGTGCTCAACGACGAGGGCATCGAGGTACTGGAAGCGGGGGGCGAGAACCCCGACGAGGCGGATCTGCTCGCCCGTCGGCGCCGCGAGGAGGAGGAGCTCGCGCTCAAGGCCCCGACCTCCGACCCGGTACGCATGTACCTCAAGGAGATCGGCAAGGTCCCGCTGCTCACCGCGGAGGAGGAGGTCGACCTCGCCAAGCGGATCGAGGCCGGTCTTTTCGCCTCCGAGAAGCTGGCGGTGGCGACGAAGAAGACCTCCCCGCAGATGCGGCGGGATCTCGAGGCCATCGAGCGCGACGGTCAGATCGCCAAGCGCAAGCTCGTCGAGGCGAACCTGCGTCTCGTCGTCTCGATCGCCAAGCGCTACGTCGGGCGCGGAATGCTGTTCCTGGACCTCATCCAGGAGGGCAACCTCGGCCTCATCCGTGCGGTCGAGAAGTTCGACTACACCAAGGGTTACAAGTTCTCGACCTACGCCACCTGGTGGATCCGGCAGGCGATCACTCGCGCCATCGCGGATCAGGCGCGCACCATCCGCATCCCGGTGCACATGGTCGAGACGATCAACAAGCTGATCCGCATCCAGCGCCAGCTCCTGCAGGACCTCGGCCGCGAGCCGAGCCCGGAGGAGATCGCCAAGGAGATGGATCTCACTCCGGACAAGGTCCGCGAGATCCTCAAGGTCTCCCAGGAACCGGTCTCGCTGGAGACGCCGATCGGTGAGGAGGAGGACTCCCACCTCGGCGACTTCATCGAGGACTGCGACGCGGTCGTCCCGGTCGACGCGGCGAGCTTCATACTCCTCCAGGAGCAGCTCGATTCGGTGCTGCACACCCTCTCTGACCGGGAGAAGAAGGTCATCCAGCTGCGCTTCGGGCTCACCGACGGCCACCCGCGGACGCTCGAGGAGGTCGGCCGGGAGTTCGGCGTGACCCGTGAGCGGATCCGGCAGATCGAGTCCAAGACGCTGTCCAAGCTGCGTCACCCCTCCCGATCCCAGAAGCTGCGCGACTACCTGGAATAGGAAGGCCGGCGCACCCCTCCCGGTCGTTGACTCTGGGTGGTCGCATTAATACTCTTGGTGAGTATCGGGCTTTCTGATCTTCGATGGCCGCAGTCCGTCGATCGTCATCGGTCCGGTGCGCGGCGGCACGCTCGGTGTCGCCTCCGGCCGAGAGGATGACGGGCATGGCTGGCAGGGGATCGACCGTCGAGCGTCGGCTCCGCACCGTGGCGGGGTTCGTCATGGCGACGGTCGGAGCGCGGAACCTCCTCGGTGCGCGATGGGTGCCGGCGTTGCTGGCCGTGATCCCGGCCCAGCATCGGCGGCAGGTCGCGCTGCGCCTGCTGGCCCTGAGCCCGCACTACGTCCAACCGGACGAGCGCGACCGGCGCAACCGGAAGATCCTCGCCGACGACATGCTCGGGCGCTATCTGCAGCCGGACGACGACGTCCTCGATGTCGGCTGCGGCCCAGGGTATCTGGCCGCTGCCATCGCTCCCCGAGTACATGCGGTGACCGCTGTCGACGTCTCCCGTGGGGTGCTCGCCTGCGCACGGGTGCTCAACTCGGCACCGAACCTGGAGTACCTCACCGTCGAGGACTTCCGGCGCAGCGGTCGGGACGTTGACGTCGTCTCCTGCATCGCCGTGGCCCAGCACCTCACCGACGAGGCGTTCGCGCGTGCTCTGCGTGACTGGCATGCGGCCCTGCGGCCAGGTGGTCGCCTGCTCGTCCACGTGGAGGTCGACGACTCCGCCTGGCGGACCGAGGAGCAGTGGCGCGCCGATCGAGGCATCGTCGGCCGGACCAGGCTGCGCTTCGCCCCGAACTGTTTCGGGCGCAGCGCCGAGCAGGTGCGCCGGCTCATCGCCGGCGCCGGATTCGGCGAACTCGACCTGGTCCCGGTCGCGTCGCTGGTCGACGTCGACGACGACGTGGCCGGCCAGCATCTGGTGGTCGCTCGGCGCCTCGACGTGGCGGCCATGCCCGCGCCGACCCCCTCCCGCGGACTCGCGGTGGAGATACCGGCCCAGGCCACGCCGGTTGACCGGACCGGTCCGGAGCGGCTCGGCCTGGAACGAGTCGACCTGGAACGACGTGAGTTCGGACGGATGACCCCAAGTGACGCCAATCCGGCATACTGACGCCGCCGCCGGGGTAAGGGGGAGCTCCCTCCCGGGCCGGGCGAATGTCAGTCGGGCCTGATCCCCAGAAGCTGGTTGAAATAGGGGCCGCGATCGAACAGCCCACTCTGGTCAGGCTTCACATCGGCGGCCAGCGCGGCGAGCACCGCGGTGGCAACCTCGTCGGGCGTCTCCCGTGGGTAGGGTATTAGCGCTGCTCCGGCGATCTCGCGGTTGTGCGGGGAGTCGAGGGCGATAACCGGGACCCCCGTCACCCGGCCCTCCGCCAGCGGATACCCGAACGACTCGAATTCGGACGGGAAGTAGACGGCGTCGCTGTGGGCCAGCATGTCGGTGACCGTAGCCGGTGACTTCGGCCCTATGAGACGCAGTCGTGGGTGCCCCGCCAGGGGGGCGGCCTCAGGGTGACTGGCTCGCTCGGTGACGGTGAGCACGGCATCGACCGGGTGGGGTGGTGCCGCCAGCAAGTCAAGGGCGGCGAGGACAATGCGCAGATGGTCGGCCATCCGCTTGTACGGGCTGAACAGAAGAGGGCAGAGGATCTCCGTCGGCTGGCCGCCGCGACTGTTCCGGTTGCTGTGGCTGTCCCGGGCAGCGCCCGCGCCGGGGTCGGGTGGCGTGACGGGGTTGAACACGATGACGATCCGGTCGCGCACAGACGGCACGGCGTGGATAACCCGCTCTGCCATGTTCGTGGACGGAACGAAGACCCGATCGGCCCAGCGTACCGCCGTACGCACCACGGGCACCTGCGCGTGGGCGGCCGGGCTGATCAGCGACCCGAACGCCCGCGCCTCGTCGAGTCGCAGGAAGTGCTGAGCTCCGTGAACCAACACATGCCGCTCGCGCCCGGCGACCAGGAAGCCCACATTGTTCATCGCCACCGCTCGGTCGAACCGACCGTAGGCGATCTCGCGGCGCAGCAGCCACGGCACGTTCACCGCACGATTGCGTCCGATCACCCACGGCTGGGCAGGGCGGCAGGTCCGCTGGTAGAGGTCGAACTCGGTGAGCAATCGCTTCGCGCCACCCATCTGGGCACCGGCGAAGTCGACAAGAATCCTCATGATGCTCCCAGTCCTGTCGGCGCGCCGGGCCGGACCCGGTCCCGGCCGGGACCGGTCTCCGACGACTGCTCCGGGATCTTCTGGCCGGTGCCGGTGTCGGGCGCGTGTTCGGCCGGGGGCAGCCGCCCGGTCAGCGTGGAGAAGACCGCACGGGTGTAGTCCTCGGGCCGGGTGGCGGCCTCGGCCCAATCGGCGGCGCGTCGGCCGATGCGAGTGAGCCGGGCCCGGTCCGTCAGCATGGCGCGCAGAACGATCTCCAGCGCCCCGGCCGATTCATCTGTCGGTGTCTGTCCGGTCACCCCGTCCTGGTAGGCGTCGTGGCTACCGCCCGAGGCGGGTCCAACCACCGCACACCCGGCGAGCTGGGCCTCCAGCAACACGATGCCGTAGCCCTCACCGCTCTGGCCGGGCCCGCGCGAGCGGGTCCGGGTGCACAGGACGAACAGGTCGGCGGTGGCGTAGAACCGGGCGAGCGCCTCGTCTGTGGGGGACTCGTGCAGCTCGGTGTCCGGATGGGCCGACACAAGTTCGTGCAGGGCGCCGGGAGCCGGTCCTCGTCCGGCGAGCACCAGCCGGATCGGGCCGACGGCGGCCCGGGCCGACTCGACTGCCTCCAACAGGACCGCCGCGCCCTTGCCCACCCAGTCGTCGAGCCGGAACACGCTGAGCACCGTCGGGACGGGGGACAGTGGTCGGCGACGGCGTGCCTCGGCCAGCAGGGCGGTCCGCCAGGCGGGCGATATGCCCGGTGCGAGGATGGGGGCGAGCCCCACTCTCGACAGGGCGCCAGCGCTGTAGGAACTGATCGTGACCGGGCGCAGGCGTGGGTCGGTGCGCAATATCGCCCGGTCGGTCCAGCGCATGCCCCAGATGTCGGTGCCGTAGAACAGGACTGGTCCGAGGGGTGCGTGGGTCACCCGGGTCGCCGCCGCCGCGACGGGGATGAGGTTGGCGTGCGCGGCGATCACACTGTCGGCGCGGCCGAAGCGCCGCGCCGCGTCCAATACGCGCAGGAGGAAACGCGCTCTGGTCGCGAGGGACAGCTCGGCCTCGGGTTCCAGCATGTCCACCCGGACGATGTCGGCCCCACCCGCCCGCAGTGTCTCCTCGACCGTCGTGAGGTAGCGTTCGATGCCGCCGCCGAGTCCGCGGGACGGGCTCAACAGGAGAACCCGTGGAGGTTGATCGGCGACGAGGCTGGGCGAGGCAAGGGATGCGGAGCGCGTAAGACTGTTCACGTATCGTGATGCTAGTATGCCGTCGCGTAGTAGTCCTGTGTCTCGCCGTGTGTCGCTGTGACGCTGTGCTTCTTGTGATCGTCTTTGCTTTCCGGGTGAATGCTGGTCCTCGGAGTCACCGAGATCCTGGGCCGACTGGCGAGCACACGGCGGAGACGGCACGCAGAAAGCCCTCGACCGAGGCGGCGAGCTCGATGTCGCCGATCGCCTTCTCCGACTCCTGGGCCATCTCGGCCAGCAGGTCCGGACTGCGGCGTAGCTCGTCGAGGATCCTCGCGAGCGCGGTCACGTCGCCGACGGGGTACACTCGGCCGTTGCGGCCGGGGCGGACGTCGTCGGTCGGCCCCACGGAGCCGACCCGGTCGCTGACCACCACCGGCAGGCCGGACAGCACCGCCTCCTTGACGGCGAGCGGATGCGGATCCCGCTGCGCCGGGTGCACGTACAGGTCGCTCGCCGCGTACAGGCGCGGGAGTTGCCGCTGGTCGGCGAATCCAACGAGCCGCAGCGCGCCGTCGAGTTCGGCTGCGGCCGCCTCGAGTGCGGGGCGGAGCTGCCCGTCTCCCGCCATCACCACGACTACCTGGCGCTCCCGTGGGCCGCAGGGCTGGCGGGCGAGCGCCCGCAGCGCATTGACGAGGTCCAGTGGACGCTTGCGGTCGATCAACTTGCCGGAGAACAGGGCGACGAGTGCCGCGGGGTCGATGCCGAGTTCCGTGCGGACGGATCTGCGGTGGGCGTCCCGCTGGTCCAGGGCCTCCCGCAGGGCGGCCTCATCTGTGGTGAGCGGAACGCGGAACATCCGCGACCGCGGCACGCCGTAGTCCGCCAGGTAGGCCTCGTTGTTGTCGCCGATGGTCAGGAAGGCATCCACCCGGCGCAGCAGCGGCGGCAGTGCGAGCCGCTTGGCGATCCGGGCCCGGGCCGAACGCCGGCCGAGTAGCTCGCTGTCGCCGATCATGAGCACGGGGACGTGCCGCCGGAGACACCAGGCGAGCGCCGCGAGATTGAAGGTGTGCCGGTATCCGTAGATCAGCACGCTCTCCGGGCGCAGCCGGTCGAGGGCCGTCCAGACCTGCCCGGCGGCCCGGAGGCAGGCGTTCGGCTGCTGCCAGTCCGGCCGCAGCGCGAGGTCCGCGATGAACTCGTGCCGGTAGCCGCCGGTGATGTCGGAGCTCCACTGGACCTGTGTGCCGAATCCCCGGTCGTGGTAGCGGTCTAGGCCCGCCCGAGACAGGAACAGCACCCGCAGATCCAGGTTCCTGAGGGTCAGGGCCTGATAAAGCGGCGCAAAGTGCTGGATCGGGTGCGACACGACGACAGCCACCGTCGTCCGATTGGGAGCGGACTCCATGAGCTGGTTAAGCCTCCTCGGGCGTATCGCTGATTCGACGGGCGCTGGCACCGGCCTGGACGGCACATGAGTCTTCATTAAAGGTGGCGAGCAATCAACGAAGCGTAGTTTTGTGTCGCGCGGACAGGCGGGACGCGATCCGCAGGTCCGGCGTGTCGGGAACCCGTCCAGGCTCTAGGCGGTTATTTTCCGGTCCGCACCATCGCCCGGGTCTGGGATGATCAGTCGGAAGCCGGGCCTCGCATACGCCGCGTCGGGAGTCGCCTGATGTATTCGATGTGCCCGGCGGCTGACGGACGCGCCGGATTCCTGGCGAAAACCGAACACGGTGAGTATCAATTGTGTTACAAGATGCGGGTGGCGCAGCCAGCGATGGGACCCCGCATCCCGGTCCCGCCACAAGCCCGCCGTGGTCCGGATCCCCCCGCTGCCCCGTAACCGACGACGTGGGCGTCCCGCCGACGGACACGAGGCCCAGGCCTATCCACGAGCCGGGCCGGAAGGAGACCGGTGTCGGCCGGGAGACACCGAGGGCCGATGGTCGACCGCGGCGACCACCAAGGTTGCCATCACCTGCGTCAACGGCCTGCTCTGCGACCCGCGCAACCCGGCGCAATCGCGCGGAAGATACTCATGGGGCTCATGGACCAGGAGCTCGTCCACACCAAGGAATCACGAAAGGTGCCCAGTCGCATGACACGAGACGGTGACGTTCCCGCGGGTGGGACGGCATGAGCTCCCCACGGTCCACGAAGGCGCGAACCCCCACCGCAGTCCCCGGTCCGCGTCGGGACCCGGACAGCGGCGTCACCGGCAGCCGCGACGTTGGCACGGCCGTTCCGGCCCGCGAGCGCCTGTATCGGCGCTACGCCACGACCCACAGCGGAGAGGCCGACCAGGACCTGACTAATCGGCTGTTCGAACGCGACATCGCGCCGTTCCTGCCAGCTAACCGCGATGCCGCCATCCTCGATGCCGGTTGCGGGCAGGGCACGCTTGTCGCCGCCTTGCTGCGTGCCGGTTACCGGCAGGTTCGCGGGGTCGACGCCAGCCCCGAGCAGGTGGCAGCCGCACATCAGGCTGGCGTCGTCCAGGTCGAGCACGCATCGCTCGACGCCGCGCTTGAGGCGGTGCCGAACCGTCTCGATGTGGTGGTCGCCATGGACCTCCTTGAGCACCTCACCCGCGACGAACTCCTGCGGACGCTGGATCTGATCGCGAGTGCACTTCGCCCCGGCGGCCTGCTGCTCGCTCGCACTCCGAACGGCGTAAGCCCCTTCGCGGGCAACTACCGCTACGGGGATCTCACCCACGAGATCTGCCTCACCCCGCGCAGCATCCGCCAGACGCTCCGGGTTACCGGCTTCACGGCCGCTGACGTCCACCCATGCGTCCCGCTCGTGTACGGAGCCGCGAGCGGCGCCCGCTGGCTGTTGTGGAAAGGTCTGAGCGGCTGCTACAAACTGGCGTTGGGCATCGAGTGCGGTTCTCCTCGTGGCCATGTGGTGACGCAGAACATGCTGGTTGTCGCGCGAACCCCAGCCCTTGCTGACGAGTCCGCCCAGCACCGGTCCGGGTAGCGACGGCGGACGGGCGCCGGCCTCCGTCTTTCACCGGGGCAGGTGATATGCCGGGCTGACTTTTGCTGGAACGTGATCGAGGTGCATCTGACCAGCAAGGATGCGATGTGTCTGGGATCACGTCCGTGTGAGGTTAGGTGCACCTCTTCGGTGCGGGCTACGCCAGGTGCCGGGTGGGCTGACCGGCTGGAGTTCGTCGGGACGATGATCGGCTGGTCGCTTCCGTCGGGGTGTTACCGATCCGGCTTCTGGCCGAGAAGCCAGGCCTGGGGGCCGCGCTGTCCGGGGCCTGGGCACGGCGCGGGTTCACCTCGGTCCATGACCGGGCCGATCGCCTCGACGCCGACGGCGTGGCGGTTCCTGAACGAGGCCGACGAGGAGACACTCGGCCGGCTGGTGCGAGCCGTCGCCGGGTTCCGCCGCCCCTGGTGGGGGCTGCTGGCCGCCCGCCCGGAGGGTTTTCCCTGGCTGACGGTCGCCGGGAGGAACTGACCGGGATCACGGTGGTCGACCTGGACGCGTCGCAGGTCGGAAACGCCGGCTGCACCTTACGCGCCGACTGGCCCTGGCACAACGCCGCCCCCCGGCGCCTGGAACCGGGTCAGGGCCCTGCCCATCCCGACCTGACCACCCGCACCCGCCCCGACGAGCAGTGGAAGGACCCCTCCGGGCCGTGGACCCGGCGCCCCGACGCGATCGCCGTCATCCCACCCCGCCCACAGACAGGAAACCCAGATCAAAAACCCCGGTCGCCGCTCACCCAGCGAAGCCCCGCCAACCCCGTGAACGATCGAGGCCGGACGCCGAGCCCGTCGGCCGACATCCCGGTGCCGCGACCACCCGCGACTGTACAGGCACGCCAGCTCCACATGGCCGCTCGCTCGTACGCTGGCGAAGGAACCCGTTCCCCGACCTCGGCACCCTCCGTTGAGATCAGCCTGGCTCGACCCTCCGTAATGGCAGTCAGAGCGTCCCGGCGGAGCAGGACATCCGATATCGGAAAAGTAGTACGCGCGTACACGCCGACGCGCCAGGTGCCGCATCCCAAGTACACACCGGGCACGGTGCTACGTTGGGCGCGTCGCCGTCGATGCGACGGTGAGAATTTCTCGCCCTCGAACCAGGCGGTGTTCGCGCCAGCGTAATTTGGAACGAAAAGCGGTGACCAAAATGCGGCTCGGCGCCCGCCTTGGACGGCATAGAGCCCACTTTCATCACAAAATATCCACGGACGGCTCGAACGGCGAGCCACGGACCACGAACGTGACTGAAGGTGGATATCTACGTCCTGTGATGTCCGCCGCGTCGACGAATGTCGCGATCACCGCGCTGGGCGCGGCGACCAGCTTCATGCTCGCCCACGGCCTCGGGGCGGCGGGTCGAGGTACATACGGCGCAATCCTGAGTTATGTCATGTTCGCGGCCGCCATCGGCGACTGCGGGCTTAGTACCGCGATATGCTTTCGCGTTGCGCAGTCCCAGGGTTCGCCCGTTTCGGAGAATCCGGTCCGGATCGCGCGAGACGTAATACGGACCGGAGGGATCATCCTCTTTTCCCTCGGGTGCTTGGCGGGGGCAGCCGGATTGGGGCTGGCACCTGTGATTGTGGGCGGTGAGCCGGGAGCGGTCACGGCATTCGTGATCGCATCGGCGGCCCTGCCGATGGTGTGCGGAAAGGCATGCTGGATCTTCGCTCTCCAGGCCTGCAGCCAGAGCCTCTGGAACATCGTCCGGGTGTCCCAGACTGTTACATATACCGCGCTTGTCGTCACCTTCTCATTGGTTCACCATCTTTCCCCGCTGACGACAATTTTCTGTCTGCTTGGGTCCCTGGCGGTGCAGACCGTGCTGGCGGCACTGGCCTGCAGGACCGTGCTGCCGGCACGTGGCCACGTGCGTCGCGACATCGCGGGTGCCCTGTTGCGCTATGGCTGGTGGAGCTTCACCGGCGCCCTGCCCTTTCTCCTGAACGCCTACCTCGATGTTCTTCTCCTCGCACTCCTGGTTGGTCCGGCCGACCTGGGACACTATGTGGTCGCGCTGTCGCTGGCCAACCTGTGCAATCCTCTCTGTGTTTCATTTGGGAATGCGGCGCTCCCGCGGCTTGCTCGTAAAGCACGTCCTGACGGCGATGTTCAGGATATTCGTCGGGTCGCGCTCCTGGCCGTGGCCGGCAGCCTCGCGGTCGGGCTGCTCGTTGTTCCCCTGGTGTGTATCGGCGCACCGGTCATTGTCCACATTCTGCTGGGCGACGCATTCAACCCTACTGTGCCACTCCTGTGGCTGCTTGCGCCGGGAGCGGTCGTGATCGGGTGCAACCAGGTGATGGGCGACATTCTTCGGGGACTGGACCGAGCCAGGGCTGTCGCCCGGTGCGAGGGGGTCGGACTAGTACTGACGCTTGCTGGTCTCGGACTGTTTGTGCCGATCATCGGCGTCTCGGGGGCAGCTGCGGTATCGTCGGTCACCTATTTGCTGAACTTCGTACTCCTCTCCCGGGCGGTGTCGCGCGCGGTGGGCGGGATACGGGGGGCTATGGGGACAGGAATTCGCAGACTACTCGGATACGCGGTGGTGCGGGTGCGGACGGTTCTGGCTGGATGAAGCGCCATGTCCTCAGCCTGGATGCCCCGCCCGATATAGTTGGTGATCGGCGGGTTGATCGAGAGAGTGCCCACTGACTGACTACACGGACCATGCCGCATCGGCGCCGTCGTGGGCGTGGCTGAGAGTCAGTTGTCCCGTCGTATGGCATAGTCCACTCGTGGCCGTCATCATCGAAACTCGTTCCCTCGCGCCGGCCAGCGCACTGCGGCGGAGAATCGCACGCCGGTCCGCGCTATGGCCGGCAATCGTGGTGGTGGCCTGCTTTGGTCCTTATCTGCATCAGGGTGTCCGCACCGAGCAGGTAGTTCTCTACGCCTCCACGGTAATCGCGATTCTGCGAAGACGTCCCGGTAAGAGCGTCGACCCGTCAGCCTACAAGTTGATCGCACTGTGGATCGTGATGCTGTCGTTCGCGCTGGTTACCGTCAACCTCGTCTACGTGCCTTTCATGCGGCGGCAGACCTTCAATGGAATTGACGACTACCTCGAGGCACTCTGTGCGATGACCCTTGCGACGCTCTGGCTATGCCATCACTATCCACCGCGACGGCTCCTCGACACGATTGCCGCGGTGGTCATTCTCGGAGCGGTCGGCTCAGGTATCTTCGGCCTCGTCGGAATGTGGGTGGATACCAAGCCTCTTGGCTACTACTTCTGGGAGGGTGTCCAGGCCGACAGTGATCTTCAGAGGAAGGCAGGTGCGGTGGTCTCACTCTCCAATGGCCGCGTGACCGGGCTCTTCAACCTGCCGGCAGAGGCGGGGATAGGTTATTCGCTGGGGGCCTTCGCCGCCGTCTACCTCCTCGCGAGGAGCAGGTCCGCGGCGGGCCGGATCATCCTCCTGGTCTCTCTGGTGATTATCACGGTAGGTGGCCTCATATCCGTCTCGAAGATCTTCATACTCGTCGGAATTCCGGCTGCGATCATCCAGCTCCTCTGTACTCGAGTGGCGGTGAACAAGCTCCTGCTCATTGTGCTGTCGCCACCGCTTGTAGCCCTGTTCGTGATCAGACCACTATCCGGGCAGTGGGGTGGATCGTCTAACTTCGAAATTTTCCTGGACAATTTGAAAAGCCGTCCTCGCGGCACGCTGAACACCTTTACCGCGGGACGCTGGGGGCATGATCCACAGGGTAGCGTGCTTCCCTCCTGGTCGAAGGTCCTGCATATTTCCCCGTGGTTCGGCCTAGGCGCCGGTGGAAACGTAGGCGCACCCTATGACAGTGTCTGGTTGCAGGTGATATGCGTAGGCGGCCTCGTGGGTGTCGGACTCGCCGTCTGTGTGATGTTGATCCTTCTCTGGCGACTCCTTTCGCGGCGCCCCGCGCGGCCTCCCGAGGTCCAGGCGCTCGGGCGGTCCCTCGTGTTTCTTGTGATCTTCGGATCGTTTGGTATGACCATACTGACGGCCAACCGAGTGGCAGTCTGCCTCTGGCTGCTTCTGATTCCCACACTGTTCTCCATCTGGCCCGTAGCCGGGGCCGAGCCGGTCGCGAAGACCAGTCTGGACGGCGGGAAGACCAGTCTGGCCGGCGGTATGCAAACATTTAGCCGGTGAGCTGAGGGTGTTGGTTCGTGGCATGGCGTGATGGCCGGTGGGCGCGGTACGCCTCTGGCTGGTGGGCTTCCCGGTGGGGGTTGTGTTTCACGCGGGGGCGGTGGGCCAGTCGGGGGCCCATGCCTGGCCGGTCATGATGTCGCGCAGGGTGGCCATCGCGGGGCGGCCGTGTTTCGCGGCGGTCCGCAGGTACCCGAGGATCGTGTACCGGTCCTGGGTGACCTTCTCGCTGGTCAACCGGCCGGAGATGTTCTGCTGGATCTTCGACGGGCGTAGTGCGCGTTCGGCGTCGTTCGAGGTCGCGGGAACGGTCGGGTCGGTGAGGAACCGCAGCATGGCGGTCTGCCTGTCGCGCAGGAACTCCAGCACGAGACGGGCGGGGCGTTCCCCGGGCCGGGTGCCGTGCGACATGGTGGCGGACAGGCCGACGGTCACGCCCCGACGGAACATGCCGAGGAGGTCCTCGACGGTGGGCGGGGCGGGTCCGGCGGGGGGCCGGCAGTAGTGGCAGTGCGCCGCGTCGTGTCCCTGCCCGCCGCTGTCGGCGGCGAGTGCGGTGGCGTGGCGGGTGAGGTTCGTGTGGTGGATCAGTCCGCGCAGCGCGTCGGCGATCTGGGCCGGCCAGTGCTCGCCGGGGTAGGTCTCCCCGGCGGCGGTCAGGTCCCGTAGCAGGTGCTGGGTGCAGATCTGGTGGACCAGGCCGAGGGACTCCCCACTGCCGGTGGGGTCGGTGTCGTCGGGATCACCGTCGGCGAGCGGGTCACCGGGGACGGGGTTGAAGAAGTCGTGGTCGTAGAGGCTGTACCGGTCGTGGACGACGGTCGCGCCGGCGGCGGCGAGTTCGCGCTGAGCACCGAGGCCTGGAACGTCTGAAGGTCCCGGTCCCCGAGCAGGAAATGGGTGTAGAGATCGGTGCAGGCCACGAGCAGGTACCGCTCGGCCTTCTTGCGGCCCGGGCGGGGCAGCCGCGGGCCGACCCTCAGCGGCGTCTCGTCCATCACCACGACCGCGCACAGGCCGATCAGCGCCCGGATCCGGTCGTGCGCGGCGGCGAGCGCCGCCGCCCGTGCCAGCAGGCCGTGCACGAACCCGGCGGACGGCGCCGCGCCGGTCAGCGACTCCACCAGCCCCACGCAGCGACCGACGGGCAGGTGATGGACCACCATGAGGAGACGCACCAGGCCTGAAGGTTCGGCCCGTAGCCGACCGGCCCGGGGCGGGCGCCGGCCGGGCGGGCCGCCCGGTGGACCGCGCCGCAGCCACAGGCCAACGCGTGCTGGTCGTACTGGGTCACCGTCGCTGTGACCAGCGGGATGTCGACCTGCTGGTAGCGGTCGACGACCCCGAGGTCACGAGCCTGGCCGCGTTCCAGCGCCGTGGCCAGGTCGTTCCCGCAGCCACACCGCCCCTCGGGGAACCGGTCGACCCGCTCGTCGGGCTGCTCGCTGAACCGCAGATGTGAGCCCGGCGCGCCGGGCTGCCCGCCGCGGAAACGCCGCCCACCACCACTCACCCGCGGCTTCTTCGGCTTCGGTTCCGACGTACCCGGCTGGCCATCCTTCGACGACGGATACGAGGAGTTGCCGCTGTTCCGCGTGACGAGATGCTCCAGCCGCGCGAGCCGTGACGCGAGATCCTCGTTCACCGCGACCAGCTGTGCGTTCACGTTCCTGAGTTCGGCGTTCGCAGCCGCCAACCGTTCGTTCTGCGCGGCCAGCCTCGCGATCCGCGCGTCACGCGCCGCGTCCTGCCGCTCGAACAGCCGGGCGATCCACAGCATCTGCGCCCACGTCAGGGGCGCCGCCACGTCACGCGGTGGGCCACCCGGATCGGACACGGCCCGATCCAACACGTCCAAGACCTACCGCACACGGCGACAGGCCCATCACCCACCCAAACCCATCAGCCATCCACCGACACGCCCGAGCGTCACGCACCGCCACGACAACCCCGAATCGAACTACACCACGCAAACCAGCTGAAGGTTTACGGCGGTATGCGGCTGGAAGGCCCCGACCGGCGCTGTCCCTCCGGTGGTACGCGACATGACGCGGCCCATCGTGCTCGACAGGGAACGGGAATCGCACTGGCTTCCGAGATGGGGTCCGTCGCTTGTCATAGTGGCGGCAGGCATCCGTCGTCCAACGATATGCCTCTATGCGCACTATGCCTGAAACCGTGTTTGGGTGGTTGCGCCACGGATGCGGTGGCGGTGACGGGGAGTGGCCAGGGCGGGTGGGTGGCGCGGGAGGCGACGTAGCGCCCCCACGCCACCTGCGGCGTCGATGCCCGCGCCGTCACCGTCACCGGCGTGGCTCTCCGTGTTGGTGGTCCTGGGGGAGGCTGGAGGCGGCTACAGTAATCGACGATTCCTGGAACCCGTGAAGAGTTCGAGTCAGGTCGTCCCCTCGTCCACCTTTCCTCTCGCGGCCTTGTCGGTGGACGGCGCGCACGGCCTGCTCCCCGCCACCCGTATGGCGGACCGTGTTGTTCCTCGTACTGTGCTTCTCCTGCGACAGTAGGAGTGTCACCGACACGCTCGATGTAGCAGGAGGTTGGGGGTTGGATCAAATAACCTCGCTGCAGATCAGACGAGGGTCGGCGCGTTCTCGGCGTGCCCTGGTTTCGGTGAGCGGAAGAAGGAGGTGCGGGTCGATGAAGCGCGGCGGCGTCGTTCTCGGTGCGAAGATTTCCGTGGCGGGTGTCCTGACCTCGCCGATGATGGGAGCCGCCGTCGCGGCGGCGACCCGCAACCGTGTTCCCCATCACGGTCTGCGAATCGACGTGAGCGATCGCGAGTTCACGTCTCGAGTCCGCGCGGCTCTGTTCTGGCACCTGTACGAGTCGGCCGAGATCCGGATGATCCGCCGGCATCTGGGCGCCGCGACCACGGTGGTCGAACTCGGCGCGAGCCTGGGCATCACCGGGGCCCACATCGCCTCGAGGTTGGCGCCCGGGTCGCGGCTGGTGTGTGTCGAGGCCAGTCCTCACCTTGCCGACGGCCTGGGCCGCCGCTTGGCGCCGTATGCCACGCACCTTACCCTGGAGATCGAGAATCTGGCCATCAACGGTGAAGCCGGACCAGTCGACCTCACACTCACTGGAACGAACCTGAACGCCCGCCTGGGGGACAGCGCCTCGGCGCACCGCACTACCGTCACGGGCACGACGCTGCGCAGCCTGCTCGTCGACAAACTCATCGGCGAGTTCGACCTCGTGTGTGACATCGAGGGAGCCGAGGCGTCGTTCCTGCTGGGTGACCCGGGAGCGCTGGACGGCTGCCGGCGGGCGGTGTTCGAGTTGCATGACACGACCTTCGCCGGCCGGGGGGTCACGGCCGGCGAACTCCTCGCGGCCGCATGCGACCTGGGTTTTCGGGTTATTGAGCGTCGCGGCGTGGTCGCGGCGCTCGGCCGCGACCACTGACGGCTGCCCGGCATCCAATCGCTCTCCGTGCCTGTACCCGTGCTCCCGGTCCCGGGCGACCGGGAGCACGGGTACGCTCATCCGTGCCCCGCGGTTAGGCGGCTGGCTCCGGAGCGAGCCGATCGGAACCGGCGAGTGGCTCTGGCACGGCCAGGGTCGACCAGGGGGCCGAGGCGAGCGGTCGGCGGGCCGTCGGCGCGAGTCCCCCGTCGACGATCCGATAGCCCTGCGCCCGAAGCAGCGCACCCACGGGGTCCGAGTTCGGTGCGGCGACCTCGCAGATGACGGTGGGCCGCACCTCGGCCAGCATCCGCGAGCCACCTTGCAGGACCGTCTGCTCGGCTCCTTCGACATCGATCTTCAGCACGTCCGGCGCCGGCAGGTGCGCGAGTAGGTGATCCAGCGTGAAGGCGGGCACGAGCTGCGCGTACCGGGTCCCGCCGGTCTGGTTGTTGCCGAATCCGGCGAGATGACTGGTTGCCCGGTTGCGGCTCGCGACCTGGAATCGCTCCAACCCGACCGATACGCAGACCGCGGCGGGCACGATCTCCACCGCGGCGCGGTCGGCGGCCCGCTCGGCCAGCCGGGCCGAGCGGCGAAGCAGCTCCACCATCCAGGTGTCGGGTTCGAACGCCACGACCGTGCCGCTCGCGGTCGCGGCGCATGCCGCGGCGAAGGTGAACAGGCCGACGTTCGCACCGACGTCCCAGACGACACTGCCGGGCCGGACCACCTCGGCGACCAGGTTCGTCAGCATCGTGTCGGCGTCGGAGAGGCTAGGGCGCAGGTACTTCAGGCCGCCCTCGCTGGAGACGTAGATCCGGGTCTTCTCGAACGGCGGCGGCAGCCGGCGTGGCACGACCAGGCGGTGGGTGAGCCGCTCGGCGACCCTGCGTACGGCTGGCCGATGGGCCATGGGGCTTCTCCTGTCGGACGGTCGGATCGAAGGCTGAGGGCGGGCCGAGCTGGCGCTGGCCTGGTCACGACGGGATGGGTCCGGTCACGCCCTCCCGGCCGGTGCCCGCCCGGCGGCCGGCTGGCCGACCCGGCCGCCCGCCGACCCGGCCGCCCGCTGTCCGGGAACGGCGAGCGGCGGCTGGCTGGTGATCGGTGTCGCATCGCCGCCCTGCCGGGACCGCACCAGCGCGCCCACGGTGAGCTCGTACCAGGCGTGGTAGAGGCAGAACAGCAGCCCGCTGCGACCGTCCCGCCAGCCGGCGCGCACCAGATACAGGTAGACGAACAGCAGCACCGGTCGTCCCGGGAGCAGGGGAAAGACGAGCTCGCGCGCGATGATGCGGCCCAGCGGGCGCGTGGACGCACCCCGGTGGCGGATCGCGGTCCAGGCCAACGCCATCCGGTGGCGCGCGGCACCCCGGGGCGGCTGGGACTCGGCCTTCAGCTCGGCGTAGCGCACGTGCTTGTGTAGCCAGGATGCGAGGCCCTTCTGGTCCTCGTCGACCAGGTCGGCGGACAACCGGCCGATCCTGCCGACGACGTTCGGCCGTTCCCCGTAGGCGACGTTCTGGTCGAAGGATGCCGTCCGACGGTCGAGCAACCGGACCTGCCAGCTGTTCGCGTACCAGCCGCAGTGCGCGATCCAGCGGCCCTGGAACACCAGCCGACGGCGATGTGCGTAGGCTGCCTGATCGGCGTTCCCCCGCCGGTCCGCGATCGTGGTGGCGATCTCGGCGGCGAGGTCGGTCGACACCCACTCGTCGGCGTCCAGGAAGTACACCCAGTCATGGGCGATCCCGGGATGGTGCAGAGCCCACTGGCGCTGGCCGGCGAAGCCACGCCATGTCTCGCGCCAAACGGTCGCGCCCGCGGCGTGGGCCAGCTCCACGGTGTCGTCCGCGGAACCGGAGTCCACGACGACGATCTGTCGACTCCAGCCTGCGGACCGGACGGCCCGGACGATGTTCGGGGCCTCGTTGTGGGCGAGGATGATCGTGGTGACCGGGACTGTTCCCGGAACAGGCCAGGTGGTGTCCCCGCTCGGGACCGCCGTCCCGTAGGGGACGGGCCAGGCGGCGCGGGCGGCCTGGCCGGGCCGGCGGCCTGGTCGAGCGCGAGACGCCGGCCGGAACGGCCGAGGTGCCAGCCGAGGCGGGGTTGCCATGGTGCGCCTCCGGTGTCCCCCGTCACGCCGACGGTTCGTGGGGCGCCCCGGCGAGGGGCGCGAGAACCGCTCCGCCGCCGGGGCGCCTGTTCTCGGCCGCCGCGCTGTCGATCCGTTCCTCCTCGGCCGGTGGCCGGCGGGCGGGCGGTATCGGGCTTCTGCGGTGGGCGTACAGATAGCCCGCGGGCGCGTCGCCCAGCCGGTCGTTCCGTACCAGGTCGTTGTCCAGCAGCGTGGCGTCGAAGCCGCGCTGGGCCAGCAGATCGACGAGGGCGTGGGGATCACCGAACTCGGTGTGGACCTCCATCACGATGCGGCCGACCGCGTCCAGCCATCCGGGCTCGTCGAACAGCGCGAACTCGGAGCCCTCAATGTCGATCTTGACCAGGTCGGCCCGCTCGACCCCGCCGGCACCGAACACCTCGGTCATGGTCAGCACGTCGACATCGCCGTCCCAGTGACTGGCGGCCTGCCGGGTGCGGGAATCGGCCAGCACTCCCGTCACGGGGCCGACGAGGGCGTGCAGCAGCCGGACGCGGTTCGAAACACCGTTGCGGGCGGCGTGGTCGGTGAAGGTGGCGGCAAAGCCCCGCTGGGCCTCGACCGCGATGACGTCGGCGCCCGCCCGCGCCGCGAGCACCGAGAACAGGCCCTGGTTGGCACCGAGATCGATGACGACCTCGCCGGGGCCCGGAGCATATCCGGGAAGTGCGTGATAGACCCCCCGGCAGTACATCTCGCGGGCTCCCCCGAACGCGGTCCCCGGCAGCGTCACGGCTACGCCCCGCAGCGGCCGGAAGGTGTGGTCGCGGGTGGCCATCGCCGCGTCGGCGGCGATCAGGGTGCCCGTGCGGCGGATCGTGGGCGCGTTCCTGAGCACGGCCGCCCCGAACCGCAGCGCCGTCGGGGTGCCGGCCACGGCGGCGATCCGGCGAACATCCCGCAGAAGCTGCGTGGCCTGGTTGATCCGGGTCATCCGGCTCTCCGTTTCGACGAGGTGAGCGGCCGGTGCCAGCGCCCGACGGCGGCCCGGGACGGGGACATGGCCCTGTGACCCCAGCCGTCGACAACCGTCGACAACACGCTTACCTTTCTTTGGGTAATTGAAGCATTGCAATGGGCGATCATCTGGGGGTTCGCGGGTGAGCGTGTCACTCCTCGACCATGGGCGTGCGGCGGCCGACTCTCAGCTCTGGGGCCACGCCGTCCACCGGGCCGCCCGCGGCTCGTCGATGCGGGGATCGCCCGGCGGTGGCAGCGGGCCGAGGCCGTCGAGCAGGCCGTGGCGGACGAGTGCGGAGGACGGGAGTGCGCGCCCGTGCAGCAGGTCCGCGGCCAGGGCGCGCGGCAGGACGATGGTCGCGGTGGTCGCCGCGAGGAGCAGCGTGCGCAGCCGCCAGCCGCGGATCCGCGCGAACCACAGCCGGTTGCGCACGACGTAGTAGGCGTTCCCCTGGCGGGGGATCGCCGTGCTGCCGGTGTGCCAGGCGCGCTCGGGGCTGAGCACCACGCTCCAGCCAGCGTCCCGCACCCGGTAGCAGAAGTCGGCGTCCTCGAAGCCGAGGAAGTATCGGCCGTCGAACGGGACCCGGCGCAGCACCTCGGCCTTGACGAACATCGCGGCGCCGGTGACCCAGTCGGCTTCGCAGGGGCGGTCCTCCGGCGGGCGGCGCGCCCGGGGCGCGACGAGGACCGGGCTCAGCCTGGCCGAACCTGCCTGCAGGCCGTCGCCGTTGACCAGGGTGGGAGCGACGACGGCGATGTTCGTGCCGGCGAGCAGGTCCAGGCAGGTGCGAACGGTCGCCTCGTCGATGCGGATGTCGTTGTTGACGAGCAGGTAGGACTCGGCCGCCGGATACTCCCGGCACGCGTACTGGAAGCCGCCGCCGAAGCCGAGGTTGCGCGCCGGACGGAGCCAGGCGGCCGCCGTCGGCAGGTCCGCGGGACGATCCGATCCGTCGTTCGCGACCACGGTGACCTGGGCGATCGATGGGCACGACTCAAGACGTTCGGCGACGTCGACGGTGGGCTGGGAAGGGCCCCAGTGAACGATCACGGCGACGGTCTTCATCGGGCTCCCTGGCTCGGCGAGCGGAGTGGAGCGGACACACGGTCGATCTCTCTCCGTATACTCTCGGATACTGAGAGTAGCAGAATCGTCTGAACTCGTGAGGCAGGCTGCCGGTGTCGACGTCGCATGCTCCGATGGCGTGCGGGTCTACCTCGGAGATGCTTACTAAAGGTAGTTGACTGATGCCATAGTGCTGCCGTGACTGATGCATCGTCGGCCCCGGCGGCCAAGGACGAGCAGGAGGACCCGACTGGCCGGCCGTCCCGGGTGGGCATCCCGGTGCCGGGCGTACCCGCGGACGCGGCCGCAGCACGAGCCGCACCCGCGGCCAGTGCCGACGCCGACGCCGACGCCGACGCCGACGCCGACGCCGACGCCGACGCCGACGCCGACGCCGACGCCGACGTGCCGACCGTACTGGCGCCGGTGGTGCCGGCACCCGCGTGGGGCGCGCTCGGTGGACCCGGCGGGCCCGAGGGCGACGCGGGTGCAGGTGGGAAGGAAGGGATGCCCGGCGCGGGCCTGGGCGGACGGCGACGACTGCTCGCCGGCAGGCTGGCCCGCGGGCTCGGCGAACTGCTGATCACCGCGGGCGTCCTGGTCGCGTTGTTTCTCGGCTACCAGCTCTGGGTCACCGACCTGTTCGCCGCGCGCACCCAGGACCACCTCCATCACCAGCTCGTCGAGCAGTGGAACAGGCCGCCGCCGGCGCCGCGCCCGCCCGCCGCCGGTCACGCGCAGCCAGTGGTTCCGCCAGTGCCGCTTGGCGACGGCGTCGCGATCCTGCGGGTGCCGCGATTCGGGCCGGACTACGCGCCGGTTGTCGTGCAGGGCGTCTCGGCCGCGGACCTGCGCCGCGGGCCCGGGCATATCCCCGGCACGGCGATGCCCGGCGAGCGCGGCAACTTCGTCGTGTCCGGGCACCGCACCACCTATGGGAAACCATTCAATCGACTGGATGAGCTGAAGGTTGGCGATCCTCTCGTGGTCGAGGTGCGGGACCGTTATTACACGTATCGCGTGACCGGATCCGAGGTCGTGCTGCCGAATCGGGTTGATGTCGCCGATCCCGTTCCGAAGCGCCCCGGGTTGGCGCCGACCAGAGAGCTCATTACCTTGACAACCTGTCATCCAAAATTCTCCGCAAGTCACCGGCTGATCGTGTACGGGGAGCTCGCCGACACCACGCCAAAGTCCGCCGGCCTTCCCTCGGCGCTACGGGGAGAGTGATACCGGTGTATGCCTGGCTGTACCGCCACCTGCCTGGTCCGCGGCGGCTGCGCCCCGCACTCGCCGCTGTGCTGGTGCTGGCTGCCGTGGCCCTGCTGATGCTCGTGATCTTTCCTGCGGTCGAGGCGGTGCTGCCCACGAGCAAGGTGACCGTTGGTAGTTGAGAAGGTGCGCCCTTGCGATAGTCCCAGGTGAATTGACTGTTTCTTTCGCTACCTGGCGGGTGGATTGGGAAAATGGTCGTCCTAATGCCGCCGCGACCTCCGGACTTTTCTCTCGACATCACAGCGAGACCACATCGCGGATGCCGTCGGCGGCCCCGCGGGGCGGTCGAGCCGATGGCGGTGGAAAGTCCGGTCATCGGATACCCTGCGAACTGAGCGGCGTTACGCTCGCATAGCGCCCATCGGCGCGGCCGATGGGCGACCGCTTCGCCGGGGCAGGGTGGTGCCCTTGCGTCATCCCAGGCAGGCTGTCGTTCGGTGCACAGGCATTGCGGGATCGTCTTCGGGGGAATTCGATGAAATGGCGGAATCGGATATGGCGGCGACCAGCGGGCCAAGCCTGCGGCGGCGCGGGCAGAGCGGAACGGCGCCGATCGGCCGCTCGCGGGATCGGCGGGCTGGCCGTGACGCGGGTGGCGGCCCGACCGGGTAGCGGGGCGACCGGCCGGAATCGCGACCTCGTCCACGATCACACGCGTGCGGCGTGCCGCCAGCGGGTGGTGGCGGTCGGGTTCGTCGCGGTTCTCGTATTCCTCGGTGTCGCCTGGGCGGTGCTGGCGCGTGGGTCGGCCGACAGCGTGGGTACGGGCGCACTCTGCGCCCTCGCTGTACTGGCGACGGCCGCCTCCGTCGGTGTGGGGGCCGGCCCGCGTAGCGCGGGCGGCCTCGGCCACCGGGGCGAGGCCATGCGCCGGCACCCGGGCACGGACGAGCTCACCGGGTTGCCCGAGCGCCAGTCCTTCCTCCATGCCGCCGGGCGGCTGCTGGGTGGCGGCCACCGGATGCGGGCGGTGGCGCCCGTCGCTCTCCTGGTCCTCGACGTCGACGGCATGAGTGACATCAACCTTGCGCTCGGTCACGAGCTGGGCGACCGGCTGCTCGCCACGGTGGTCCGGCGGTTGCGGTCCGCGCTGCCCGACTCCGCGCTGCTCGCCCGGGTCGATGGCGACGCGTTCGCCGTTCTGCTGCAGGGCGTCGACGCCGACGAGGCCCGGCGGGTCGCCGTCACGCTGCGCGCCGCCCTCGAGCCCCCTCTCCTCCTGGACTCGACGCCGGTGCGTCCCGACGCGAGCATCGGAATCGCCTGTTCGCCCCTCCACGGCCGGACACCCCTGGAGTTGCTGCGGCGCGCCGAGCAGGCGATGCATTCCGCGAAGCGAGCCCGCAGTGGGCAGGCCGTCTACCTACCGGCGCCGCCGCCGGTCAACCGCGCGCGGCTGCTGCTGCGGGCAGAAGTCCGTCAGGCGCTGGACAAGGGGCAGATCGAGCTGACCTACCAACCGAAGGCCGATCTGCGCAGCGGGCGGATCAACGGGGTGGAGGCGTTGGTCCGCTGGCGGCATCCCCGCGACGGCGTTCGCCCGCCGGACCACTTCCTTGCCGAGATCGACCGGGCTGGGCTCATGCCACGGCTCACCGTGCAGGTGCTGGATCAGGCGCTGGCCGACTGTGCGCGCTGGCGGGCCGGGGGCGCGGCGCTGACGGTCTCGGTGAACGTCCCGGCATCGGTCATCATCGACCGAGCCTTCGTCGGGGTGGTACGGGCGGCGCTGGCCCGCCACGGGCTGCCGCCGTCGGCCCTCGTGGTCGAGCTGACGGAGGACACGCTGGTCGAGGCGCGTGACACGGCGCGCCTCACGCTGGCAGGGCTGCGGCGCTTCGGCGTGCGGGTCAGCCTGGACGACTACGGCACGGGCTTCTGCTCGCTGACCTATCTGCGAGACCTGCCTGCGGACGAGGTGAAGCTCGACCGCACGTTCATGCGTGATCTTGAAAGTGACCCGGTAGCCGCCGAGATCGTGCGGTCCACGGTATCCCTCGCTCACGCACTGCGGCTGCGCATCGTCGCCGAGGGCGTGGAGACACAGCGGTCCTGGGAGGCGCTCGCGGACTGGCAGTGCGACGAGGTACAGGGGTATTTCGTCGCCCGGCCGATGGCGGGTGACCGCGTCGTCGGTTGGCTGCGGGAGTGGGCCGGGCGGGTCACCGCCCGGCCGGCGCCGGCCGGGGAGCTCGCCGGGGTGGGTGTCGTGCCGGGAGCCGTGGGCGGCGCCCGGGCGGTTCTCACCACACCCCCGTCCGCCTTCGGGCCGGGAGTGCCCTCGGGCGTTACCGCGCTGCCGCGGTCCCACATCTCGCCGCGATCGGTGCTGCCCGTGCCGGCGGTCCATCGCGCGCCGGCGCCGGCGCCGGCGCCGCCGGCGGCGGCGGTCGTGGCGGCGAGTACGGCGGTGCCCGCGGCGGGCGTGGGCATCTCGGCGGGCGTGGGCATGTCGGCGGGCGTGGGCATATCGGCGGCCCGGTGGGCGGCGGGCTACCGCGTTCCGACGAACCGGGCCGCGTCGTGACGGTCGGCTACGGTCGGCTACGGTCGGCCGTCCGTCCGTGGCCGGCGTGAGGATCCTCATCCGGTCGACGCCCTCCCGCCGGCCGCGAGTGGGCGTCCGGCATCGCTGCCGGCGGCGGCATCGGACGTCGCCTGCCGCGGTCTCGGCACCGCCTGCCACGCCCGGCACGCCTGTGCGAGCAGTGACATCGGCGCCGACAGCGCGTCCTCGATCATGGCGGCGCAGGTCTCGAACTCCTCCCGGCCCTGCTCGACCGGGTCGGTCAGATCGTCCAGCGACGCCGGCACCACCCGGCCCGTGCACCGGGCCGCCCACGCCGCCGAGGCGAGGAACTCCCCGGCGGGGCGCACCTTGCCGAGCGGGAGGTCGGCGCGGCGGACCGCGGAGGTCAACCGGCCGAACTCACGTATGGTGTAGGCCCGGCGTAGCGCTCGGGGGGCGAGGCCGACGACCGTCGACCGGTGCTCGCGGGTCGCGCACAGCACCAGGTCGCTGGTCTCGATCAGGTCCCTCGTCAGCCGCCGGCTGCGGAACGCGTCGGGATCGCAGCCGCGGCCCCGCAGCAGCGCTGCGGCGCGCGGGTGCATGGGCTCGTCCGACTCGGCGTGCACGCCCGCGCTGCGGATCACGGGGCGATGCGTGGTGCCGGGGGGGAAGTGAGCGGCGGCGAGGTGCTCGGCGAGCGGCGAGCGGCAGAGGTTGCCGGTGCAGACCATCAGCACGCTCCAGGCGTCGGACCGGCCCGAGCCACTCATGACGACCGGACCGCCGCGCCGTCGCGCCGCCAGTAGACACCCGTCCAGTCGATGTCGACGAGCTGCTCGCGGATGCCGTGGACGGCCCGGTAGTCGTCGACGGCGGCCCGGTCGCCCGCGTCGGCCGCGTAGCGCGGGTCGGGGGCCGGCAGGCCGGAGAACGAGTCGGCGACCCAGACCGTCCGGTCGGCCTCGCCGTAGGCGGCGAGGAGGCCACGCATGAAGATGCAGGCACCGCCGCGCCACACCCCGGTCTCGATGAGGTCGCTGGGAACGTCGTCGCGCAGGACCTGCTCGACGCATTCCTGGAGATTGCGCATCCGCCGCTCGCCGGTCATGGTGTGGGCGCGCGCCGTCGTGTCGGGCAGGTTCTGCCGCAGCGCGGTCGTGGGTGTGGTCGTGGTCATGGTCGCTCCTGGCGGGAGTGGTGCGGTGGAAGGAGGTGGGCCGGGGGGACGGCCGATTCACGTGGGCGACCTTCCGACCGGGCTACCCGATCAGGCAGTCTTCACTATGAGTGTTCATTTTTCAACGTGCCGTAGTTGTGTGTCGCGGGCTCGAGGGAATTCGCGGCGATACCTGCGATGATCGTCGCTGTCCGTGATAGATGTAAGACCCCTGATGGCGGGTCGGTGGCGCCGGACCGGCAGGCCAGGACAGGCCCGTCGCGACAGGCAGGGGTGGATGCCATGCGCGTTGTCGTCGCCGGGGGCGCGGGATTCCTCGGCAGCCATCTCTGCGAGCGTCTGCTGGCCGACGGTGCCGAGGTCGTCTGCGTCGACACCTTCCTCACCGGTCGGCCCGACAACGTCGACCCGCTGCGCGCCCACGGCGCCTTCCGTCTACTGCGCCGGGACGTCACCAACCCGCTCGACATCGCCGGGCCGGTCGACGCGGTCCTACACCTGGCGTCGCCGGCCTCTCCGGTCGACTACCGTGCGCTGCCGCTGGAGACGCTGGCGGCGGGGTCCGTGGGAACGGGGCGGCTGCTCGACCTGGCCCACCGCAAGTGCGCCCGGTTCGTGCTCGCCTCCACCTCCGAGGTGTACGGCGACCCGCAGGTCCATCCCCAGACCGAGCAGTACTGGGGTCACGTCAATCCGGTGGGTCCGCGCAGCATGTACGACGAGGCCAAGCGGTTCGCCGAAGCGCTGACCACCGCCCACCGCGCCGCTCGCGGCACCCGTACGGGCATCGTGCGCATCTTCAACACCTACGGGCCGCGCATGCGGGCCGACGACGGCCGGGCCGTGCCCACCTTCGTCACGCAGGCGCTGGCCGGCCGCCCGGTGACGGTGGCCGGCGACGGCTCGCAGACCCGCTCGCTGTGCCACGTCGACGACCTGGTCGACGGGCTGGTCCGGATGATGTCCTGTGATCACCCGGGTCCGGTGAATCTCGGCAACCCGCACGAGCTGACGATGCTGGAGCTCGCCCGGCTGGTCGTGCGCCTGTCCGGGGGGACGGCGCCGATCACCTTCGTGCCACGCCCGCCGGACGATCCCAGCGTGCGCCGGCCGGACATCACCCTGGCCCGGGAGCTGCTCGGGTGGCAGCCCCGGGTGGAGCTGTCCGACGGCCTGGCCCGCACGGTGGCATGGTTTCGCGAGCGGCCGGTCGCCCCGGGCCCGCGGGCCGGGCTCGACGCCGACCTGGTGCCCCGTCAGCCGGCTCCGGCCCGGCTTCCCACCGCCGGAGCCTGACGATCGGCACTTTCGCCGGCGTGACATGCTGGCGACGGACTGTCGATGTACGGCTACGGTGCGTCCTCGGCCTGCCGTGGGCGTGCCACGGCTTCCTGATCGGGGCGCGTCACCGGCCCCACAGGGCGCGGGACCCGGCGGCGATCGGCACGCGGTCCGGTGAGTGCTCCGGCGCGACGGTTGGCCGCAGGGCCGTGCGCAGCACGACGGGCAGGGGAGTGTCCAGGTGCAGCTCCGCGGTGGGCGCGACCACCGTGCGCTCCCAGCCGACGGCGCGCGGGCTCTCCCGCACGTGCCACCTGCCGCCGTCGGCGATGCCCTCGGCGCGTAGCAGCAGGCGCTGCCCTGCCGCAGTGGTGACCGCCAGGTCGCCAGTGGCTCCGGCGTGGTCAACCGGCCCGCGCCGCGTCGCCCGGCCGGCCGGGAACGGGCTGGTCTCGGGGAGGCTGGTCGCTGGGAGGCTGGTCGCTGGGAGGCCGGGCGCGGTGGGGCCGGGGGCGGCGAGGATCACCCCGGGCGCGAAGTGGAACCGCACCGCGAGTCGGTGTCGCCCGCTCCCGTCGAGGTGGTCCTCGAGGATGAGGCCGTCGGGGTCCAACCGCCAGCGCCGTTGATGGCGGGGAGCGCCCGCCAGGTGGCGGTAGCCGTCGTGCGCGGCGGTCAGGGCCAGGGCATCGCCGTGGGCCCGCATCGTGACGAGGGTCGGGCGGGCGCGGCGGCCGGCGCGGAATGCGCCCCACACCTCCGTGGAGTCGACGTCGTCCACCGTGACGGTCGAGTGGGCCGCGGTGCCCCGCTCGTGGTCGCGGCGGGGGCCGGGCGCGTAGGTGGAGGTCGCCGAATCCACGATCAGCGGCTCGCCGTCCCACCACAGCAGGAAGCCGAGGGTGTCCGCGTGCGCGTGCGCCGGAAGATCCTCGGGGCAGGGCGGTCCGATGTCGGCGAGTACCTGCCAGCGCCCCGACCTGAGGACCGCGAGCCCGCTGTCGGCCAGCAGCACACCCCCCGGCGCGTCGGGGACCCGCGGCGCGCCGCGCGTATGAGGCACGTCGGGTGCATGGGGCAGGTCGGGTGCATGAGGCAGGTCGGGTACATGAGGCAGGGTGGGTGCATGAGGCACGCCGGCACCGTCCGGCCCGCGCGACCCTGCTGGTGCGCCGAGGGGAGCGGGGCCGGCGGGCTGGGCCGGGATGGGGCGCACCAGGCGGTGCACAAGGGCGCCGGGCACGGGGAAGCCGTCGTTGAGCAGCGGGACCGTGCCATCCGGGCCGAGAACAGCGCCGAGCCAGGACCGCATCCGGTCGATCGCGGTGGAGAGCTCCGCCGGCACCCGGTGGCCGGCGGCGTGGAGTAGCCGGGCGACGTCGTCGAGGTCGGCGAGTACCTGGCAGTGGTAGGCCGGTGCGCGCTCGTAGTGGCCGCCGTCGGCGAGCACCTGCCGGCGGGTCTGGCGGACCAGCGTGTCGACCCAGCGCTCCAGCCCCCGCCGGTCGCCGGCGGTCACGGCCAGTCCGACGAGGGCCTTGATGTTCTTCACCAGATGGTTGCCGCCGACGTCGGTCTCCAGGTGGACCCGCAGGAACGCCCGGTGGGTGGCGAGGTCGGCGCGCAGCGTGTCGCGGATCGGCGGGTCGGGGGCGAGCACCGGGGTCAGCGCGCACAGTGCCCAGGCCCGCAGGGACACGACGTACGGCGACCATGCGACACCGTGACCGAGCGGCACGGCGGCACGCCAGCCGCCGTAGACCCGGGCGAACAGGTCTGGGTCCGCCGCGGCACCCCGGGAGTCCCTGGCCTGCCGGTCGCCCTCGGCGGCCAGCGCCCAGGCCCAGTCCCAGTAGTGCAGGTGATAGCGCCACAGCAGCGGGGCTTCGGCCTGGTCCCAGTCCCAGCGGGCCGGATCGCGCGGGACTGGTTGCCCGGGGCGGGCGGCCAGGTCGCGGGCATGGCCGAGGAGAGTGAGCCGCCCGTCGGTGAGCCGCTCGACGGTGCCGCGGGGCGGGGGGCACTGGCCGTCGAGGGGGAGGAAACCGGTCGGCCAGCGCCCGGTCAGCGGACTTCCACGCAGCACGGCAGCGGCGAGGCTGGGACTGCCCCGCAGCACGGCCCGCTGGGCGCGCAGCCGGCCCCGGGCGACGACCTGGCCCGCCCGCAGCTGCCGGACGGTGCGCAGGTAGCGGCCGAGCTCCATTGCGCGGCCGCGGCTCACGTCGACGTTCCGGCAGTGCCTGCCGCAGTGCCTGCAGACGTCCGTGCGGTGCGCGCCGACCGTGCGGTGCGCGCCGACCGTGCGGTGCGAAGGTCCGGTTGCTCGGTGATCGGTGCCGAGGAGCCGGGCCGCGCGGGCACCGTGACCGCTGGGTGGGCGGTCCGGGAGGCGTCCACCGTGGCCGTGGCACCGCGGCGGCGGGCGTAAAGGTAGCCCGCCGTCGCCGGTCCCGGATCGGGCACCCGACGCAGGTCCTGGTCGAGGACCGTCACCTCGAACGCGCGCCGCCGCAGCCGTGCGACCAGCGTCCCCGGGTCGCTGGTGCCTATACCACGACCCACGCAGCCGGGGCGGATCCGCAGCACCAGCCGGTCGACGGCGTCGAGCCAGCGCGCATCGTCGACCAGGTCGGCCGCGCCGGTCCCCACGTCGACACGCAGCAGGTCCACCCGGTCGACGCCGCCGGCCGTGAGGACCTCGGGCACGCTCAGCCGCTCGGGCGCACCCGACCGCGCGGGGTCCCCGAGCTCCGCGGCCGCGCCGAGCTCCGCGGCCTCACCCTGCCGGGGGCTCGGCACCAGACCGGACCCGGCGCGTGTGCCGTCCGCCGGGCGGACGACCGCGTGCAGGATCTGGACCTGGCGCTCGACGCCGTTGTCGACGACGTGGCCCGCGAGCGCGTCGGCGCGGTCGCGGCGCGCCTCGACGGCGATGACGTCCGCGCCGGCCCGCGCCGCCAGCATCGTGTACAGGCCCTCGCCCGCCCCCAGGTCGACGACCACCTGTCCGCGGGCGGGGACGAACTCCGGCAGGGCGTGGAAGGCCCCGCGGCAGTAGACCTCGCGCGCGGCGCCGAACAGGCGCCCGGGCAGGCGCACGCGCACTCCGGGCAGGGGGCGGAAGTCGAAGGTCCCGTCGGACAGGGCGCGGTCGGCGGCGCTGAGGGAACCGGCACGGGTGATGCGGGGGGCGTGCCGGACGACCGCGAGGGTGAACCGCGTCGCCACCGGCCGTCCCGCCACAGCGTCGATGCCGCGAACCTGTGCGATCAGCCGGCCCGGCGCGGTGGCGGCGCGACGGGGTGCCGGGGGCCGGGTCGAGGCTGCCAGCGCGGCGATGCCAGCGTCGAACGGGCGCGGCCGGTGGTCGAGGTCACGGCGCGCCGAGGTGATGTCGAACGCCTTGTCCTCGGCGAGCCGGGCGAACTGCTCGGCCTTCAGCCGCGGCCGGCGGGCGTGGCGTTCGTAGCGGCCGGCGAGGGCGAGCACCGGGCGGACGGGGACCGGCACGCAGCGCATGGACCGTCCGACGGCGGAACCGGCGGCGGCGACGACGTCGCGCAGGGGCAGGGCCGCCGGCCCGGCGACGTCGTACGCGCGGCCGATCGCCGCGTCGCTGACGAGGGCCCGCACCAGGGTGGCGGCGAGGTCGTCGACGTGGACGGGCTGGTGCAGCCGGCCGCCGCCGGGGAGCGGTAGGACGGGGGTACGGCGCACGAGGGCGAGCAGCCGGGCCATGTTGCGGTCGTCGGGACCGCCGTAGATCATCGTGGGACGGATGATCGTCCAGTCCAGCCCGCTGGCCTCGATGGCGCGCTCGGCGGCGATGCGTACCGCCTTGGACGGCGGGTCGAGCGCGGTGAAGATGCCGGTCGTCGAGAGGAAGACCGCGCGGCGCAGGCTGGCCGCGCCGGCCGCCGCGAGGATCGCGTGGATGTGGCCGAAGCCGAGTGAGGCGATGTTGAGCAGGACATCTGCCTCGGCGGCAGTGAAGGCCGCCGTGAGGCCCGGCGGGTCGTCGAGGTCGCCGGCGACGGGCCTGGCGCCGAGGGCGCGCAGCGTGGCGGCGGCCGGCTCCGAGCGGGCCACGCCGATCACCTCGTGGCCGGCGTCGACGGCACACCGTACCGCCCGACGTCCGAGGAACCCGCTGCCGCCCGTGACGAGGATCCTCACGAGCTCGCCTCCGGTCCGCCGGCACCGGAACCCGCCCCCGTCGGCGTGCGGGGCTGGGTGTCGCCGCCCGCGGGACCGCGTTGCGCGGGTACTCCGCCGGCCGGCGCCGGCTCGGGACCCAGCGGGTCGCGGCCCGCGGCCGGCAGGGTGGGTGGTGGGAGAACGCGTGGGGCGAACAGCAGCTCCTGGTAGTCCCGGGCAAGCGCGTCGCGGTCGAAGTGGCGCTCGACATAGGCCCGGCCCACCTGGGCCATCCGCGCGCGACGGTCCGGATCGGCGGCGAGGCGCGCGACCGCCTGGGCCAGCGCCGCGGGATCCTCGGGCGGGACGACGGTCTGCCCGGCCGCCTGCAGGATCCGCGCGGCCTCGCCGCGCACCGCGCCGATCACCGGCCGTCCGGCGGCGAGCAGCTCGAACATCTTCGACGGGATGAACGTGTCGAACATCGGCACGTCGCGCAACGGCACCACGCAGATGTCGGCGGCCGCGACCACTCCAGGCACCTGCTCGCGGGGCACGCCGTCGAGCAGCACCGTGTTCGTCAGTCCAAGGCCACGCACGTGCTCGGCGAGGCGCCGCTTCTCGGCACCTTCACCGACGAAGGCGAACCGTACCGGCGCCGGCGTATCCGTGGTCCCGCCCGTCGTGGTCCCGCCCGTCGTGGTCCCGCCCGTCGTGGTGCCGCCCGTCGTGGTCCCGAGCCCGGCCGGGGGCGTCGCGAACCGCGCCGCCGCGTCGGCGATCGCGGTCAGGCCGTGCGAGATGCCGTGGGCGCCGATGTAGAGTACGAGGACTTCGCCGTCCGCCGCGCCGAGCCGGGCCCGCAGACCCTCGGGCACGGGGGTGCCGGGACGGAACCGGGTGAGGTCGACGCCGTTGCGGACGACATGTACCTTGCCGGCCGGTATGCCGCGGCGGACGATGTCGTCGCGGAACCCCTCGGTGACGGTGACGACGGCGTCGGCGGCGCGGTAGGCGGCGAGCTCGAGGCGTTCGAGGACGCCGAGCACCCGCCGGTCGGTGAGGACGCCGAGCTGCTCGAAGATCGCCGGCCACAGGTCGCGGACCTCCACGATCAGCCGGGCCCGCCGCAGCCGGGCGAGCAGCCACGCCGAGCCGAGTGGGAAGAACGTCGGTGAGGACACCATCACCACGTCGCACGGCCCCGTCCGCCAGCCGCCGAGCGCGACGCTGGTGACCATGAACGACAGGTGCGACAGGGTCTTGCGCACGACGCCCTCGTTCGGCGTGGCATACAGCCAGGTGCGCAGCACGCGATAGCCGTCGACCCGTTCGGTGCGCAGCCAGGCGCCGCGGTACGCGGGCGGGATCACGCCGGTGGGATGGTTGGGCAGGCCGGTGAGCACGGTGACGTCCAGGCCGGCGGACGCCCAGGCCCGCGCGGTCTCCGAGAGCCGGGCCTGCGGGGCGCCGATCTCCGGCGGGAAGTAGTGCGTGAGTATCAGGACGCGGCGGGGGGCGGGAGTAGGGGACACGGCGCGCGACCTCCAGCCGTCAGCATCAGATGAGACTGCAAATGGTAGTGGAGTGATTACCTAGCGAGATGAACGGCGGGCGTCGCCGCGTGTGTCGCACGGACCGCGGGTGCGCACGGACCGCGGGGTGCGCGTCGAGGCAGGGCGCCCGGCCCTGCACGGTGGCGGTGCTGATGTGCACGAGGCAGGGCACCCGGGCCTGCTCGCAGGCGTCGGCAAGGGATGAACCCGGTGGCGCCGTACACGGCGACCCGGCTCACGGGACGTCCCTGCCCGCCGGCTGCCCGCTGGTCCCGGTCGGCTGTCCGGTGTCGACCGGTGTCCGGTCCGCGCCGGCGCGGACCGGCGCCGTTGCCCGCGGGGCGCGCTGGATGGGCAGCGCGGGGATGGCGGACTGCGCCGCGGCCGGGGGGATCGCCGTGGTGGCCGGGTCGGGACGGCGGGCGCGTCGGGCGGCGTAGCGGGGGGCGGCGAGGTAGGCGGCGAGGACCAGGACGCAGGCGGCGTCGGCGGAAAGGCGGGTGGCCGGCGGGCCGTAGGCGGCCATGGACAGCGCGATGAGAACGCCGGTGACGGCGGCGACGAGGACGGTGACCCGGGTGTGCGACCAGCCCGCGACGGCCAGCCGCTGGTAGGCGTGCGAGCGGTGCGCGGTGTGCCACCGCTCGCCGGCGCGGATGCGCCGGATGAACGTCGCGGTGGTGTCGGCGAGGTAGAGCCCGCTCGGCGCGAGCGCCGCCTCTGGCGGGACGCCGGCGAGCACCGCCTGCGCCGTGAGGACGGCGAGCACGGCGCCCAGTGCGTAACTGCCGACGTCGCCGAGGAAGATGCGGGCGCGGGGGAAGTTGAACGGCAGGAAGCCGAGGGCGGCCGCCGCGACGAGCGTGCCGCCGGCGCTCACCGCCGTGGCGCCGCGGTCCGCGCCGAGCGCGGCGAGGGTGGCCCCGGCCAGCGCCGCCGTCACCGCCGAGATGCCGTTGACGCCGTCCATGAAGTTGAAGACGTTGACGAAACCGGTGATCCACAACGGCGCGGCCACGGTGACCAGCAGGACGGTGAGCAGGCGGGGCTCCGGGTCGCCGAGAACCGCGCCCAGCACCGCCATCGCCGCGACGACGAACGACGCCGCGGTGTGCAGGGCGAGGCGGCGCATCGCGGTGACGCCACCGATGTCCTCGGCGAGCCCGATCAGCCCGAACAGGGCGGCTGCGGCGCTCAGCGGCAGCAGATTGGGCCCGTCGGCGCGGCCGTCGCCGAACACGGTGGCCAGCACCCCGCCGAACAGGCCGAGCACGACCGCGATGCCACCGCCGCGCGGCGTCGGCGCCGTGTGCGAGGAGCGGGCGTTGACCTGGTCGATCGCGGCCAGACGGTGCATGGACACGATGACGATCGGGGTCGCCGCCAGGGTGAGGATCCACGTGGCGGCCGGCGCTGGCAGCATGGTCGTTCCTCCGGCTCTGACACGTCGGATGGAGTGCGCGCGACGTTCATCGCTTAATGTAATGCATCAACTACACTGCGCGGCACCATGTGGGTGCGGGTGTCCCGCGCGGCTGGTCGCAGGATGTTCACCGGCCGCCTCCGGACGGCGCCGGGCCCGCCGACGCGGCGGAGGTTCACGCGAGATGAAACAGGTGGTGCAGGCGGCATCCGGCGGAGCGGTGCGCGTCGTCGACGTGCCCGTGCCGACCGTCGGGCCGACCGAGGTGCTGGTGTCGACGACGGCGAGCATCGTGTCGGCCGGCACCGAGCGGGCTGTCACCGCGCTCGCCCGCTCCGGGCTGCTCGCCAAGGCCCGGGCCCGGCCCGACCTGGTGCGCAAGGTCGCGGTCAAGGCCCGCACCGACGGCCTGGGGACCGCCGTGCGCACGGTGCGCGACCGGCTCGGCACGGACGTCCCCCTCGGCTACAGCGCCTGCGGCCGGGTCGTCGAGGTCGGCGCTGCGGTCGACGGCATCCGCCCGGGAGACCTCGTCGCCACCGGCGGGGCGGGACGGGCCAACCACGCCGAGTACCAGTCCGTGCCCGGACTGCTGTGCGCACGGGTGCCCGACGGGGTCGACGCCGGCGCCGCCGCGTTCGCCACCATTGGCTCGATCGCCCTGCACGGGCTGCGACTCGCCGAGGTCGGACCGGGTTCGAAGGTGGTCGTCGTCGGGCTCGGCCTGGTCGGGCAGCTCGCGGCGCGCCTCGCTCTGGCCAGCGGCTGCGAGGTCGCCGGCATCGACCTCGCGGAGCTGCCCTTGGCCGCCGCGCGGGCCGTCGGGGTGCGGGCGTTCACCGAGTCCGGCGAGGCGACCACCGCGGAGGTGCTGGCCTGGAGCCGCGGTCGCGGCGCCGACGCGGTGCTGGTCTGCGCGGCGGGGCGCTCCGCGGAACCGGTGATGCGGGCCACCGCCCTCGCCCGAGACCGCGCGCACCTCGTCGTCGTCGGTGACGTCGGACTCGACCTGAGCCGGGCGCCGTTCTACGAGAAGGAGCTCACCCTGCGCTTCGCCCGTTCCTACGGGCCGGGCCGCTACGAGCGCGGGTATGAGGACTGGGGTGTCGACTACCCGGCCGGGCAGGTGCGCTGGACCGAGGGGCGCAACCAGGAGGCCGTGCTCGACCTGCTGGCCGCCGGCCGGCTGCGCGTCGACGACCTGGTCACCCACGCCTTCCCGATCGAGCAGGCGCCGCGCGCCTACGAGCTCGTCGCCGAGCGCACCGAGCCCTACCTGGCGATCCGCTTCGAGTACCCGCCCTCGCCGGCCGCTGGCGGCGACCCGCGGCCGCGGCCGCGGCCGCGGGTGCCGCACCAGCGCGGCGCCCCGGCGATCCGCCGCGGCAGCCGGGTCGGCTGGATCGGCGCGGGCGCGTTCTCCGCCTCCGTGCTGCTGCCCGCGTTCCGGGCCGCGGGCTTCGACCAGTTCGTCACCGTCGCCTCCGCGGGGGGCCGCTCGGCCCGCACGTTCGCCGACCGGCACGGTTTTACCGGCGCGGCCGCCGGCGCCGACGCCGTCCTCGACGACGACGACATCGACGTGATCGTCATCGCCACCCCGCACGCCACCCACGCCGAACTCGCCGCCCGGGCACTCGAACGAGGTCGGCACGTGTGGTGTGAGAAGCCGCTGGCACTCGGCTTCGACGAGCTCGACCGGGTTGAGCGGGCGGCAGCGGCCGGCGGCGGGGCGCTGGTCGTCGGCTACAACCGGCGCTTCTCGCCCGCGCTCGGCGGCGCGTACGCGGCGCTGTCCGAGCGCACCGGCCCGCTGAGCATCGTCTACCGGGTCGCCGCCGGGCCGGTGCCGGACGGCCACTGGTACAACGACCGGGTCCAGGGTGGGCGCCTGCTCGGCGAGGTCTGCCACTTCGTCGACGCCTGCGCGGCGCTGACCGGCAGTCAGGTCGACGCGGTCGCGGCGCTCGCCGGCCGTGACGCCGAACTGCTGCTCGCCCCCGACCTGTCGGTGACGCTGCGTCACGTCGACGGTTCGCTGTCGACGATCGCCTACAGCTCCGCGCATCCCCGCGGCGCCCGCAAGGAGCAGATCGAGGCACTAGCCGGGGTGCGTCACGTCCGCATCGACGACTACCGCGAGCTCGTCGTCGACGGCCGCTCGGTATGGAGGGGCGCCCAGGACAAGGGCCATCGCGACGCCGCGGCGGCCTTCCTACGCATGTGCCGGGGCGGGGACACGAGCGTGACCGCCGACCTGCTCGCCTCCAGCCGGGCGACCCTCGCCGCCGCCGACGCGCTTGGCGTCGAGGCCGTCCGCGCCCCCTCGGCCACGCGCGCGCACGGCCTCGCCACCGATTCCGGCCTCGCCACCGACACTGCCGCCGTGCGGGCCTGACCCTGACCCGGACCCGGACCGAAGTTCCGCCAGAAGTCTTCGAATGCGCCGCGCGTCGTCTCCACTGGTGCGGGCTGCGCCTGCCAAGGGAAGGGACGCCGTCGTGCCGCGTGCGCTGATTACCGGGATTACCGGTCAGGACGGGTTGTATCTGGGTGAGTTGTTGACCGCGAAGGGTTATGAGGTGTTCGGGTTGGTTCGGGGGCAGTCGAACCCGAAGGTGGCG